>QWCN01003057.1_pt1 | contig 20285 bp, 20 predicted proteins | sample 1972711 | NCBI WGS metagenome assembly QWCN01 (sample SAMN09866707, study PRJNA288562) | Human gut metagenome isolate term1_stool, whole genome shotgun sequencing... | isolation source: gut | host: Homo sapiens | place: USA: California
TCGAATTTGACGAGCCTACTTCTTCACTGACAAAGCAGGAAGTGGAGCATTTATACGAGATTATAAATATGCTGCGTGACAGAGGCTGCGGCATTATCTATATTTCCCATAAGATGGCAGAGATTTTACGGATTTCGGATGAAGTTACCATCATGCCGGATGGTCAGTATGTGGCAACCCGTCCGTCAAGTGAGCTGACTACCGATGAGATTATCCGTCTGATGGTAGGCCGTGAGCTGACCAACCAGTTCCCGCCGAAGACCAATACGCCGGGCGAGGTAGCACTGGAGGTAGAACACCTGACCGCGCAGTATTCCCTGCTGAAGGATGTATCTTTTCATGTAAGAAAGGGAGAGATCGTAGGTCTGGCAGGTCTGGACGGCAGCGGAAGAACAGAGACCCTGGAAAATATCTTCGGTATCGCTACCCGTCATTCCGGAACCATCAGGCTTCACGGAAAAGAAATGAAGAACCGCAATGCCCGGGAATCCATCCGCAACGGATTTGCCCTGCTGACAGAGGAGCGGCGTGCTACGGGTATCTTCGGCATTCTGAATATCCGGGAGAATACCGTTATTTCCAGCTTAAAGAAACATCTGCGTATGGGCTTCTGGCTGGACGAAAAGTCCATGAAAAAGGATACCCAGTGGTCTATTGACGCCATGCATACGAAAACCCCGACCCAGGAAACGAAGATTCGTTCCCTGTCCGGTGGAAATCAGCAGAAGGTCATTCTGGGACGCTGGCTTCTGACCGAGCCGGAGGTATTGCTTCTGGACGAGCCTACCCGAGGAATTGACGTAGGAGCGAAGTACGAGATCTACCAGCTTATCATTGACCTGGCCAATAAGGGCAAATGTGTCATCGTGGTATCCTCTGAGATGCCGGAGCTTCTTGGTATCTGCGATCGGATTCTGGTTATGTCCGGCGGACGGCTGGCAGGCGAAGTAAATGCAAGTGAGACGACGCAGGAAGAGATTATGACTCATGCTGCGAAATACGTATAAAGGGGGCGGCGCGATATGAACGTTTTTTCTAATATGAAATCCAACTGGAACGCAAAGATTTCCGGTTATCAGGCATTGGACAGCAAGGATAAGAAAACCTTCTGGAAAGAGGCACTGATCAACAACGCCATGTATATTCTGATTCTTGTGGCGATTATTTACACACAGGTGAAGAACAGCTATTTCCTGAAGCCGGATTCTATTGTCAATATTATTTCACTTTCCGCGGCAAATATTCCGATTGCCTGCGGTATTGCAGGATGTATCGTACTGACCGGTACAGACCTTTCTGCAGGACGAGTAGTAGGTCTGACCGCATGTATTTCCGCATCGTTGCTGCAGTCTGTAACTTATGCTACAAAAATGTTCCCGGATCTTCCGGTTATGCCAATCTGGCTGGTTATCCTGATTGCCATCGCAGTGGGCGGTCTGGTAGGCTGGGTCAATGGTTTCTTCGTAGCGAAGTTCTCTCTGCATCCGTTTATCGTAACACTGGCAACACAGCTGATCGTATACGGCTGCCTGCTGATGTACATTATGATCAACGGCAACAATGGTCAGCCGCTTTCCGGACTTGACCAGTCCTTCAAGGATTTTGTAACCGGAAGCCACCTGTCTGTAGCAGGCGTTCCGATTCCGAATTACGTATTCTACGCAATCGTAGTTGTTATTTTCATGTGGTTCATGTGGAATAAGACAACCTTCGGTAAGAACATGTTCGCGGTAGGTTCCAGCCCGGAGGCTGCTAACGTATCCGGTGTCAATGTTATGAAGACTACCATTCTGGTACATACCCTGGCAGGCTGTATGTATGGTATTACCGGATTCATTGAGTCCGCCCGTATCGGTTCTAACCAGGCAGGTACCGGTCTGAACTACGAGTGTGACGCAATCGCGGCCTGCGTTATCGGCGGAGTTTCCTTTGTTGGTGGTACCGGTAAGATCAGCGGCGTAGTAATGGGAGTATTCCTGCTTCGTATTATCTTCGTAGCGCTGCAGTTCCTTTCCATCAACCAGAACCTGCAGTACATCATCAAGGGTATGATTATCCTGATTGCCTGCTCCATCGATATGAGAAAGTATCTGGTACGTAAGTAATCCATTTTCAGAAAAGGACAACTGACAGAAATCTATGGCAGAAGATAAGAAATGGTTCGGAAGGGGCATCTACGGAAGTAAGGATGTCCCCATCCGTATTTTAGACGGATTTATTATAGGCGCGATTTGTTTCGTGGTGATTCTGGTGTTCTGGTTTGCTACTCATGGTGGGTACAATGTGACCTTCGATACAAAAGGCGGATCGGAGATCGCTGTGCAGCGGTTGAAGCATGGGGAGCTGGCAGAGGAGCCGGAGACGCCATTGAAGCCCGGTTACACCTTCTGCGGCTGGGTGACCTCAGAGGATGAAAGCCTGGCAAAGGAATGGAACTTTGCCACGGATAAGGTGGAAAACGACCTGACTCTCTATGCAGTATGGATGCCTGCCGAGGTAAGGGTAAAGTTTGAACTGGATGGCGGAAATCTGGATGGAGAAACATATATACCGGATAAGACAGTGACCTATGGCGAAGCCTACGGGGAGCTTCCGGTACCGGAAAAAGAGGGCTTTCGCTTCGACGGCTGGATTTACAGCGGCGTTGTGATTCGGGCGGATACTATGGTGACGATGACGGGAGAACATGTGCTGACGGCTCGCTGGATCCCGGCATAATAAGACGGAAAAGAGGAGACAGCATGAATCGTGATAAAGCAAGAGTAGCGGTGTACGCAATGGGAGGTTTCTATCTGTTGTACCTGGCATGGCAAATGTATGGGGAACTTTCCACGGCGGGTTCTGAAAAACCGCTGATGATCGGGTTTATGATTTTCTTCACCATCATCGGCGCAGGACTGGCAGGCTGGGGGCTGTACAGCGGCTGGAAGACAGCCAGAGATCGGATGGCGGCACCGGAGCCGGAAGAAGCGTCTGAGAATCCGGAAGACAAATCTGATGAAAATAAACTGGAATAATATGTAAATAAAAGCTGACTGCGGTGTTCATCGTAGTCAGCTTTTTTATGTAATAGGAAATTCCGATGGAATCCCCTATTACATAAAAACATTATCGCACTGCGGCGGAGAATCCTGCGTAGCAGGATTCTTACTTACTTTGGGACTGGAAATTTCCCGGCGTATCAAGTATACTGAATTACAGAGTAAGAGAGGAGGGCTTTTTATGTATCAGGCAAATGAAAAACGATATGAAACGATTCCCTATCACCGCTGCGGGGACAGTGGCCTTCTGCTTCCGGCCGTGTCCTTGGGCTTCTGGCACAATTTTGGTGACAACGCTTCCTATGACAACATGAAAAAGCTCTGCTTTACCGCCTTTGACCACGGCATTACTCATTTTGACCTGGCCAATAACTACGGACCGGAGCCGGGCAGCGCTGAAAAAAATCTGGGGCTGATTCTCCGAGATGAGTTGGGAGCTTACCGGGATGAGCTGATCATCAGTACCAAGGCAGGCTACGATATGTGGCCGGGACCCTACGGCAACTGGGGAAGCCGGAAATATTTGATTGCGAGTCTCGACCAGAGCCTGAAGCGCCTTGGACTCGACTACGTGGATATCTTCTACCATCATCGAATGGATCCGGAGACGCCGTTGGAGGAAACCATGGAGGCCCTGGCCCAGATTGTACGGAGCGGTAAAGCCCTTTATGTGGGTCTGTCCAATTATAACGGAGAGAAGCTGACCCAGGCAGAGGCCATTTTAAAGGAACTGCATTGCCCGTTTATCATCAATCAGAACCGCTATTCCATCTTTGATCGAACCGTCGAGCAGAACGGTCTGAAGGAGACGGCGGCGAAGCTTCACAAGGGCATTATAGCCTTCAGTCCCCTGGCTCAGGGCATGCTGACAGATCGATATCTTCACGGAATTCCCGAGGACAGCCGAATCCGCACGGATGGCCGCTTCCTGAAGGAAAATGCGCTGACACAGGAGCGGCTGGGACAGATCCGGAAGCTGAATGGGCTGGCGGCTGAAAGGGGACAGACCCTGGCGGAAATGGCACTGGCATGGGTTCTGAAGGACGGTATTGTGACCAGCGTGTTGATCGGCGCGTCCAGGCCGGCGCAGATTCTGGATAATATTAAGGCGCTGGAAAATACGCATTTTACAGAGGAAGAATTAAGAATCATAGACCATATTTAACAAAAAGGCGAATACCCTGCAGTCCGAAAAGGACGGCGGGGTACAAGTGATAAAGGAGACGACAGATAAGTATGACGAAGCAGGAACTTGCTTTGGAAGTAATTGACAGATTAAAAAAGGAATATCCGGACGCGGACTGTACCCTGGATTACGATCAGGCCTGGAAGCTGCTGGTCAGCGTGCGCCTGGCGGCCCAGTGTACCGACGCCCGGGTCAATGTGGTAGTGGAAAAGCTTTATGAAAAATATCCGGATGTGAAGGCTCTTGCGGCGGCTCCGGTGGAGGATATCGAGGCCATCGTGAAGCCCTGCGGCCTGGGACACAGCAAGGCCCGGGACATCAGCGCCTGTATGAAGGTGCTGGAGGAAAAATACGGCGGAAATGTGCCGACCACCTTCGACGAGCTTCTGGCTCTGCCCGGGGTAGGACGCAAAAGCGCCAATCTGATCATGGGCGACGTCTTTGGCAAGCCCGCCATCGTCACCGATACCCACTGCATCCGTCTGGTGAACCGGATGGGGCTGGTGGACGGCATAAAGGATCCGAAAAGGGTGGAAATGGCTCTGTGGAAGCTGATTCCGCCGGAGGAGGGCAGTGATTTCTGCCACCGCCTGGTCAACCACGGACGGGAGGTCTGCACAGCGCGGACAAAGCCCTATTGTGACCGCTGCTGCTTAAAGGACATCTGTGCGAAAAATGGAGTAGAGGAGTAAAATTATGGAATACGCAGTTGCTACACTGAAGAAGGGCGAAGGACGCGCGCTGAAGGCGGGCGGAGCCTGGATTTATGATAATGAAATCGAGTCTGTTATGGGTCATTTTGAGGATGGGGATCTGGTTCTCGTCCGGGATTTCGACGGCTACGGGCTGGGAAAGGGCTTTATTAACCGTCATTCCAAGATTCGGATCCGTATGATGACGAGGAATCCGGAGCAGGAGATTGACCGGGAATTTTTACACAACCGTGTAAAAGCGGCCTGGGAGTATCGGAAGAAGACGGTGGATACTTCCAGCTGCCGTGTGATTTTCGGCGAGGCGGACTGGATTCCGGGTATGGTCGTAGATAAGTTCTCGGATGTGCTGGTGGTACAGGCACTGGCGCTGGGTATCGATGGGATGAAAGAGACGATTATTGAAGAACTGAAGAGTGTTCTGAAAGAGGATGGCGTCTCTATCCGCGGCGTCTATGAGCGAAGTGACGCTAAGGAGCGGGAAAAAGAGGGCATGGAGCGTGTCAAGGGCTTCATCGGCGAACCCTTTGATACCAATGTGGAGATCGTGGAAAACGGTGTCCGCTATCTGGTGGATGTGAAGGACGGTCAGAAGACCGGATTTTTCCTGGATCAGAAGTATAACCGTCTGGCTATTCAGAAGCTCTGTAAGGGTGCCCGGGTGCTGGACTGCTTTACCCATACGGGTTCCTTTGCCCTGAACGCGGGACTGGCCGGAGCCAAAGAGGTGATCGGCGTGGACGCGTCGGAGCTTGGCGTACATCAGGCGGAGCTGAATGCGAAGCTGAACGGTCTGGAGAACACGGTGCGTTTTGAATGCGCGGATGTGTTTGACCTGCTGCCGGATCTGGAGAAGAAGGGCGAGAAGTTCGACGTGGTAATTCTCGATCCGCCGGCCTTTACCAAATCCCGCAATTCCATCAAGAACGCCACCAAGGGTTACCGGGAAATCAATATGCGCGGCCTGAAGCTGGTAAAGGACGGAGGCTTTCTGGCCACCTGCTCCTGCTCCCATTTCATGAGCTACGAGCTGTTTACCCAGACCATCGCCCAGGCGGCAAAGAGCGTCCACAAACGGATTCGCCAGGTAGAATACCGGACCCAGGCTCCGGATCATCCGATTCTCTGGGCAGCGGACGAGTCTTATTACCTGAAATTTTATATCTTCCAGGTTTGTGAGGAAAAATAGGGATGCAGCTACCGGAATTATTTGAAGAAAAAATGAAAGGTCTTCTGGGAGCAGAATATGAGGACTTCCTGGCAGGCTATGAAAAGGAACGGCATCAGGCCCTCCGGGTGAATCCGGCGAAGATTTCCGCAGAAGAGTTTGCGCGGATCAGCCCCTTTACGCTGGAACCTGTGCCCTGGGCGAAAAATGGCTTTTATTATGGAACGGAGGATCGGCCCGGAAGGCATCCCTGGCATGAGGCAGGCGTCTACTATATTCAGGAGCCCAGCGCCATGTCCGTGGCGGATCTGGCAGGCGTACAGCCCGGAGATCGGGTGCTGGATCTCTGCGCGGCTCCCGGCGGAAAAAGCACCCAGCTGGCGGCGGCCATGGAAGGAAGGGGACTTCTGATATCCAATGAGATTCATCCGGCCCGGGCGAAAATTCTCTCTTCCAATATCGAACGGATGGGAATTTTGAACGCAGTGGTGACAAATGAAGCACCGGAGCGTCTTGCACCTCATTTTCCGGCGTTCTTTGACCGGATTGTGGTGGATGCGCCCTGCTCCGGCGAGGGTATGTTCCGAAAAGAGGAGCAGGCTGTCAGCCAGTGGAGTCAGGATAATGTGGATCTCTGCGCAAAACGGCAGCAGGACATTCTCGAAGAGGCTGCGAAGATGTTGCGGTCCGGCGGGGTGTTAGTCTATTCTACCTGCACCTTCGCACCGGAGGAGGACGAGGAGAGCATAGTGCGCTTTCTTCTGAAGCATCCGGAGTTCTCGGTGAAAAAGACCGAGGCTTATGAAGGCTTTGCCCCGGGCAGACCGGAGTGGGTGAAGCTGACGGATGAGGAGAAGGAAAGTGTCAGTGTGGAGCGGTTGGAAGCAGTTCTGGCGTCTGTGAAGGATACCTTCCGGCTGTGGCCCCATAAGCTGAACGGGGAAGGGCATTACGCGGCGGTGCTTGAAAAGGCAGACGGAAACCAGGGAGAAGAGTTAAGCACCCTTCGAATCGAAAAAACGGAGCGGAAAAATCGAAAAAACGGAAAGAGCTCCGGTAAATCCGGCGTCGTGTCCGCGGAAGCGGAAGCCTGGAAGCTCTACAGGGAATTTGCCGCAGATACGCTGGTTCACGGTCACGAGGGTATCCCCATGCTCTTTGGAGAACAGCTGTACCTGCTGCCCTGTGAGCTGAACCTGGAGGGCCTTAAGGTCCTGCGCCCCGGTCTTCATCTGGGGACGGTTAAAAAGAACCGTTTTGAACCGGCCCACGCCCTGGCTCTGGCATTGAAAGCGGAGGACGTAAAGCGCAGCATCTCCTACGGGTCAGATTCCCGGGAAATCAGGGCCTGGCTGTCCGGCGAGAGCCTGGAGGGATCTGACGGCAGGGGATGGACGCTGGTACAGACCGACGGCTTCTCCCTTGGCTGGGGCAAGCAGGCAGGCGGCATTCTGAAAAATCATTACCCCAAGGGGCTTCGGAAACAATAACAAATATTTTTTGTGCAAATATAACACAAATACAAAATAAAACCACCATTTACATTGACAAAAGTGACAAAAAGTGGCACAATAAAAACAAGGCAGAGCCCAGACATAAAACGCAGCTCAGAAGCGGAACTGCCGGATTATCAAAACTTTCGTGGGGAGGCTTTTCTTATGAATGATTATGAACTGATCCGAAATATTCTGGACAAAAGCAGGTATACGGTAGCCATGTGCGGCACGGATATGATGAAGGAATCCGGTATGCCAAGCTTAAGAGCTCCTGAGATTGCCTATCAGGTGGAGCAGGAGTTTGGTTATTCGCCGGAGGAGATTTTTTCTTCGATATTTTACGTGAACCGCCCGGAGACCTTTTTTAAATACTATCGGGAATGGATGCTGAAGCCCCATCTGGAACCGAGCGCCGGTTTTTACGCACTGGCGGAGCTGGAGCGGCGGGGAAAGCTTCAGTGCAGCATCGCCAATAATGTGCATAACCTGCCGGGCCGGGCGGGCTGTCAGAAGGTACTGAATCTGCATGGAACCATTTACGATAATGAGTGTCCCAGATGTGGCAGAAAGTATTCGATGGAGTATATACGTGACGCGAAGCGGGTTCCTCTGTGTGAGGACTGCATGGCGGTGATTCGTCCGAAGGTACTGCTCTTTGGGGAACAGGTGGACAACCGGATGATGACCGCGGCTGCGGAGGAGATCGCGAAGGCGGATGTACTGCTGCTTCTTGGTACCTCGATTGGCTCGGGGCTTTGCGAGCGGTATGTGAAGTATTTTGAAGGCGAGACCCTGATTATCATCAACGCGGCGGAGCATTTTACCGACGCGAAGGCGGATATTGTGCTGCGGGAAGAGGTAAAGACGGCACTGCCGAAGATTGTGCTGTGAAACATCGGCAGGGAGCTGACAGTGGCGGTCCTGAAAGAGGACGGAGCGGGCTTAAGCTTAGGTGACTGACTGGAGGACAAACATATGAAAGCACTGGAAGAAAAGATATTGCAGGAAGGCGAAGTCGTTGACGGGGACATCCTGAAGGTAGACGGCTTTGTAAACCATCAGGTGGACGCACTGCTGATGGAAGAAATTGGAAAAGACATGGCGGAGCATTTTAAGGGACAGGGCATCACCAAGGTGTTCACCATTGAATCCTCGGGGATTGCGCCGGCCTTATTTACAGCGAAGGAGCTTGGGGTTCCGCTGGTGATTCTGAAGAAGCAGCAGACCGCGGACAGCCTGAAGACCGAGGTGTGGCAGACTGAGGTAGTATCTTATACGAAGGATACCTCTTACCGTCTGACATTGGCGAAGAACTATATTTCCGATGAGGATCATGTGCTGATCGTTGATGATTTTCTGGCCAATGGCGAGGCAGCCACCGGAGCCATCCGTCTGATCCGCAAGGCCCATGCCACCGTGGCCGGTCTTGGCGTGCTTATCGAGAAGGCATTTCAGCCGGGACGTGAGAAGCTGGAGAGTCAGGGTATCCATGTATACGCCCAGGCAAGCATCAAGGCTTTCGAGAACGGGAAAGTGGTATTTTAGATGAAAAAGGACAGAACAGGCGCGGACGCAGCAGTCCGCGCCTTTGAAAAGAGCGATATTTCCCAGGTTCTGATTACCATCGGCGGAATGTTGATTTACGCCATCGGTATCAATAATTTTATCGTCCCGGCAGGCCTGTACAGCGGCGGCGTCATGGGTATCAGCCAGATTATCCGTACCATTCTGGTGCAGTACGCGCACTTGAATTTCGGCGGAACAGATATTGCGGGTATCATCAGTTTGATTTTGAATCTGCCGCTTTTTGTGCTGGCTTATATGTCGGTGGGACGGCATTTTTTCTGGAAAACGGTTATCTGCGTCGTGAGCCAGTCTCTGTTCCTGACACTGATTCCGATTCCTGCCAGTCCCATTGTGGAGGATACGATTACGGCGACCCTGATTGGCGGTATTATCGTGGGAGCCGGAATCGGTGTTTCCCTTCAGAGTGGTGGCTGCAGCGGCGGAATTGATATCCTGGGCATGTATTTTACAAAGAAGTACAATGGTTTTAGCGTGGGAAAGCTGAATTTGGTTATCAATCTGCTGATTTACGCGTCCTGTGCCCTGCTGTTTGATATTAAGGTCGTAATTTACTGTATTATCTACGCGGCGGTCAACACGCTGATGGTGGATAAGACTCACACCCAGAATATCCGGACGGCGGTGATTATCATTACCAAGGAAGATCCGGATAAAATCAAGCATTATATCATGGACGAGCTGGCCAGGGGCGTCACTCACTGGGATGCAATCGCAGGTTATACGGACGAAAGGTCCCATATCCTTTTTACGGTCATGTCCAAGCATGAGCTGTCCATGCTGAAGCAGGAAATGAAATACATCGACCCGAAGGCCTTCGTGGTCAGCAAGGATAATGTGGGAATTGATGGAAGATTCGCGAAACATCTGTAAAATAAGATGATTTGGCCCCGAGGCATGCGCTTCGGGGCCTTTTTACGCGGAGCCTGCACAGAATCCGGGAAATGGCGTAAGCTATAGAAGGAGCGTATTCCGGAATATTTTTTATAAGGAAAAAGCCTGTACCCGGATTGGGGGTGCAGGCTTTTTGCGCGGGGATCTACTGCGCCTTATTTACGAAGGATTCGCAGTCGGTACACTCGATTTTGGTCGGATTGGATTCATGGGTACCGATTTGAATCTTATTCAGTGTGCAGTAATTTTCGCCCTGGGCGTGATGGGTGCAGTTGTTGACAGTACATCCGATGGCTTCGTTCTTGTTGGTCATCATAAAAATTCCTCCTTTATGGCGCGGCGAACCGCATTTGCTTGCGTTACAGAAGTAGTGTGTATCGGCAGGCGGATTTTATGCGTGAGAAAAAATGGAAAATAACTCCAGCGTCTGTAAATGAAAGCACACAAAAATCTCCTGCCGGAGTTGCGGGCCGTCAGGAGATTTCTGTTGCTTTATACTATTGAAGAAGGAGAGTAACAATTGAAAGTGATTGCTACTTAGAGATATATGATAAAGGGAATTACCCATTGTCTTTAGTCGGGACCGGTCGGCACCGAAGCAGCGCCGGCAGCCCCATTTTGTATTTGTTTCTATGAATAGCATTCGCATGTTTCTGCTTTGCTTCATTTGATAGTATTATCATACACAAAGGTTGTGTCCAAGTTGTGTCCGCACTCTTAACAAAAAATTGGGATTTTCTAAAAAATATATAAAATGGAAAATTGTTTTGGGGAAATGGATATGCTATACTGAGACTATTACGAAGCGAAAAGGAGTAACGCTATGTCGTTTATCAGTGTCTTTGACGTGCTGGGTCCGAATATGATCGGCCCCTCCAGCTCCCACACGGCGGGAGCGGCCAGAATCGCCTATCTGGCTCAGAAAATGATTGCCGGGCCTCTGGTCCGGGTGGAATTTATCCTTTACGGTTCCTTTGCCCGCACCTATCGGGGGCATGGTACAGATCGGGCGCTGCTGGGCGGTATCATGGGCTTTGATACCGACGACGAGCGGATACGTGATTCCTTTTCCATCGCGCAGGAGCGGGGCATTGATTTCTCCTTTACCCCGAACGGGGAGGAAACGGAGGTGCACCCGAATACGGTGGACATCCGGATGGAAAATGAGGCCGGTCAGAAGCTGACCGTGCGGGGCGAATCTCTGGGCGGCGGCAAGGCGCGCATCTGTCGGATCAATCAGGTGGAGGTGGATTTCACCGGCGAGTACAGCGCAGCCATTGTAATTCATCAGGACCGGCTGGGCGTTGCGGCTCACGTTACCAGTGTACTCAGCCGTCACGGCGTGAATATCGCCTTTATGCGGTTGTTCCGGGAGGGAAAGGGCGATATCGCCTACACCATCGTGGAGTCCGACGGGCGGCTTCCGGAGGCAGTCGCCGGGGAGCTGCGGGAAAATGAGAACGTGCATGAAGTGATGATTGTGCAGCCCTAGCAAAATGCTGGCTTATGTGGCAGCGTCAGAGCCCGATTTGCGGAAGCCAATCTGAAAAATGGTGTGAATCGTGATACTATGAGGAGTTAGAAACATGGATTTTAAGAACGCGAAGGAATTGCTGGCATTATGTGAAGAAAGGAAGCTTTGCATCTCGGACGTAATGCGCAGGCGTGAGATAGAAAAAGGTGAAATCACCGGCGGGATCTGTGACGCCCGGATGAAGAAGGCCTACGAAATCATGCGGGAATCAGCCCGCAGCCCCATAAAAAAGCCCGGACGCTCCATGGGTGGTCTGCTGGGCGGCGAGGCGAAGATGCTTTCCGACTGGCAGCAGGGCGATGGGCAGGGCAAAAGCCTCTGCGGACCGGTGCTTGGACGGGCCGTGGCCTATGCCATGGCGGTGCTGGAGACCAATGCGTCTATGGGACTTATCGTGGCGGCCCCCACGGCGGGGTCTTCCGGTATTGTGCCGGGCGTCCTGCTGGCGCTGGAGGAGCAGTTTCATTTTACAGAAGCAGAGATGATACAGGCTCTCTACAACGCCGGGGCCGTGGGCTATCTGGCCATGCGGAACGCCACCGTGGCAGGCGCTGTGGGCGGCTGTCAGGCCGAGGTGGGCGTAGCCTCTGCAATGGCGGCGTCGGCTGCCGTGGAGCTGCTGGGCGGCTCCCCAAAGGCCTGTCTGGACGCGGCTTCCACAGTACTCATGAACTTGCTGGGTCTGGTCTGCGATCCGGTGGGCGGTCTGGTGGAATACCCATGCCAGAATCGGAATGCGGCAGGAGTCGCTGTTGCCCTGACCTCAGCCGAGATGGCGCTGGCCGGCGTTCCGCAGCTGATTCCGCTGGACGAAATGATTGCAGTCATGTATAACGTAGGCAGACGCATCCCGGCAGAGCTGCGTGAAACGGCCCTCGGCGGCTGCGCTGCCGCGCCGTCGGCCTGTGAAGCCTGCGGAAAGTGTTGATGTTTTAAAATTACCCCTTTACAAATATTTCATTTTCAAGTATAATATCAGTTGCTGACACAGCAAGCTGGAATAGCTCAGTCGGTAGAGCACTTCACTCGTAATGAAGGGGTCGTGAGTTCGAGTCTCATTTCCAGCTTTCAGATGAAATCCCTGAAAACGTTGATTTTCAGGGATTTCTTATTATAGTTATAATCGATAAGGCAACAGGCCGCCAGAGCCTTTACTTTATGGGAATAATTCAGTATAATCAAGAAAAGAGCGAAGGAGGTATGATAATGCCTTTACTGAAAGAAGAAAACTATACCATAGCTGATATTTATGCACTGCCGGAGGGCGAGCGTGCGGAGCTGATAGATGGAAAAATGTATATGATGGCACCACCCAGTACTACACATCAGCTTTTGATGAACAGTATAAATATTGAAATTGGAAGTTACATTAAAAGCAAAGGTGGAAAATGCAAAGTAATTCCTGCGCCTTTTGCGGTATTCCTTAAAGATGAAAAAGACAAGGACAGTTATGTAGAACCTGATATTTCGGTAGTCTGCGATTCCTCAAAGTTGGATGATAAAGGCTGTCATGGAGCACCTGACTGGGTGATTGAGATTGTTTCGCCATCCAGTAAGAAGATGGACTATAGTAAAAAGCAGGCTCTGTACTGTGATGCTGGTGTGCGAGAATACTGGATTGTCGATCCTGCAAGGGAAGTAACGGTGATTTATCGGTCAGAAGAGGATTGGGTGCCTGTTTTCCATAAGTTTGGTGAAAAATTACGGGCTGAAATCTATGACGATCTGGAAATTGTAGTGGAATAGTAATGGATATACAATATATAGAATAAAATGTCTGTTGAATTTTAATAGAATTATTCAATTTAAGAAAAGCCCTGAACCGCAATGGCTCAGGACTTTTTTGCTAGGAAGTATCCGTAAGGAGCTGCCGGTGGCAACTCTTGTAGGTCAGGCAATTACTTCAGATCCAGCTCCACCGGGCAGTGATCCGAACCGAAGATCTCTGTATGAATCGAAGCGTCTTCCAGCCGGTCCTTCAAGCGTTCGGATACGATAAAATAATCAATGCGCCACCCGGCGTTCTTCTCGCGGGCGCGGAAGCGGTAGGACCACCAGGAATAGACGCCCTCGGCGTCCGGATAGAAGTACCGGAAGGTATCCACGAAGCCGGAAGTGAGAACCGTTGTCATTTTGGAGCGTTCCTCGTCTGTAAATCCGGCATTTTTCCGGTTGGTTTTCGGGTTTTTCAGGTCGATTTCCTGATGGGCCACATTTAGATCGCCGCAGTAGATGACAGGCTTTTTTTCATCCAGGCTCTTGATATAGGCGAGAAAATCATCTTCCCACTGCATCCGGTAATCCAGGCGCTTCAGGCCGTCCTGGGAGTTGGGGGTATAGACAGTCACCAGATAATAGTCCTCAAATTCCAGGGTAATGACCCGTCCTTCGTGGTCATGTTCTTCAACGCCGATTCCGTAGGCGACGCTTAAGGGCTCTTTTCTGGTAAATACAGCCGTTCCGCTATAGCCCTTTTTCTCCGCGTAATTCCAGTACTGATGATAGCCGGGCAGATCGAGCGCAATCTGTCCCTCCTGAAGCTTGGTTTCCTGCAGACAGAAAATATCAGCGTCCAGCTTTTTGAAATCTTCCATAAAATTTTTCCCGACACAGGCCCGCAGACCGTTTACATTCCAGGAAATCAGTTTCATAGGTTCCTCCTTACAGAAAAGATTTGATCTTTTCTTGCATTTTACATATAATAGATATTATTATAGTGGTTCTGCGAAAGAAAGTAAAGAAGCGCAGCCGAAAGCATTATAAAGAAATGATTTTTACAAGAGGAGAATATGTGTATGGAGAAGTTACTGGATCGGATTACCGCTGCGGTATCCGAAGCCTTTGTAAACTGCGGCTATGAGGCTGAGTACGGAAAGGTCACCATTTCCAATCGTCCGGATCTGTGCGAGTATCAGTGCAACGGAGCTATGGCAGGCGCAAAAAAGTATCACTGCGCACCCATTCAGATTGCCAATAAGGTGGCAGAGAGCTTGAAGGAGCAGGAGCTGTTTTCCGAAGTCAATGCGGTCAATCCGGGCTTCCTGAATCTGAAGCTGGCGCCTGCGTATGTGCAGGAGTATCTGCAGGCTATGGCAGATGATGAGCGCCTGGGCTGTGACAGAACAGAGAATCCGAAGACCATTATCATTGACTACGGTGGACCCAACGTGGCGAAGCCGCTGCATGTGGGACATCTCCGCTCTGCCATCATCGGTGAGAGCGTGAAGCGTCTGGGACGCTTCGTGGGCCACAACGTGACCGGAGATATCCATCTGGGTGACTGGGGTCTGCAGATGGGACTGATTATCACAGAGCTGAAGGAGCGCAAGCCGGATCTGGTATATTTTGATGAAAATTACACAGGTGAGTACCCGACCGAGGCACCCTTTACCATTTCCGAGCTGGAGGAGATCTATCCGGCAGCCAGTGCCCGGTCCAAGGAGGACGAGGCCTACAAGGAGCAGGCGATGCACGCCACCTATCTGGTGCAGCATGGCCACAGAGGCTATCAGGCTATCCTGCAGCACATCTTAAATGTGTCCGTGACCGACCTGAAGCGCAATTACGCGAACCTGAATGTAGAATTTGACCTGTGGAAGGGCGAGTCCGATGCCCAGCCCTACATCCCGGATATGGTGGAGAAGCTGAAGAAAGAGGGCTTCGCTTACGAGAGCGAGGGCGCGCTGGTGGTAGACGTCAAGGAAGACACCGATACCAAGGAGGTTCCGCCCTGCATGATTCTGAAGTCCGACGGAGCGTCCCTGTATACCACCACCGACCTGGCAACCCTGGTAGAGCGCCGGAAGCTCTTTGATCCGGACGAGGTTATCTATGTGGTGGATAAGCGTCAGGAGATGCATTTTATCCAGGTATTCCGTTGTGCCAAGAAGACAGGCCTGGTGAAGCCGGAGACGGATCTGGAATTCTTAGGCTTTGGTACCATGAACGGCAAGGACGGCAAGCCCTTTAAGACCCGTGAGGGCGGCGTTATGCGTTTGGAGTACCTGATTTCCGATATCAATGAGAAGATGTATCAGAAAATCGCGGAGAATCCCGAGATCTCTGAGGAGGAAGCAAGGGAGACTGCCAGAAAAATCGGTCTTTCCGCCATCAAGTACGGCGACCTGTCCAACCAGGCGTCCAAGGACTATGTCTTTGATATCGACCGCTTTACCTCCTTTGAAGGCAATACCGGACCCTATATCTTGTACACCATTGTGCGGATTAAGTCCATTCTGAACAAGTATCAGGCTCAGGGCGGCGATCTGACAAAGGGACGGATTCCGGCAGCAGAGAATGACAGCCAGAAGGCGCTGGAGCTGGTACTGGCCCGCTTCAATGGCGCACTGGAGAATGCCTTTGACGAGCTGGCGCCCCATAAGGTCTGCGCTTATATCTATGAACTGGCGAACGCCTTCAACAAGTTCTATCATGAGACGAAGATTCTTGGCGAAGAGGATGAAGAGAAGCGTGCAGGGCTGGTGGCTGTACTGCAGTTGACCAAGCGGGTGCTGGAGACCTGCATCGATGTGCTGGGCTTCGAAGCACCGGAGAGAATGTAAGATAAATAGGTAATGTGAGAGATCCGGGATTGAAACATGTGAACAGGTTCACAATTTCAATTCCGGATTTTTAATACATGGAGCTGTAAAAATATTCCAAATACAATACAAAAATTCGTGCGTTGCACAAGCGTGTTATCATGAAAAGTGTGAAGAGCAATATTTCATTAATTTTCAGGGGACTCTCATTCTATGTCATGTCCCTATGCACGCATTTATGCTAAGATAAAATCAGAAAACACAGCAGGAGGACTTTACCATGGAGCAGATCAAAACCGGAAAGTTTATCGCGGAACTGAGAAAGGGAAAGGGAATGACCCAGGAACAACTTGGAGCGAGGCTTGGCGTTAATTCCCGCAGTGTCTCCCGCTGGGAAAATGGTCATGGGATGCCGGATATCTCACTGTTACTGGAACTGGCGGATGTGCTGGGGGTGACGGTGCAGGAGCTGCTGGAGGGAAGCAGGCGGGAAATGAAGATGCAGCCGGATGACAGCGGTTCAGCTATGGATATGAAAACAGAAGGCGGAAACGCCGGAGTCGTAACCTATGAGGGACTACATACGGTGGTGCAGTATCTGAATCAGGAGCGGGCAGCCTGGAAGAAACAGATCGATTCCAGCCTGAAATTCAGTCTGCTCTGTGTAGGTATGGCAATGGTTTTGTATATAGTTTTCGAATTGTGGTTTGCATATATGGGAAAAGCCGGAGTCGGTCTGAATGCAGGTGTGTCTTCTTTGTTGCTGATAGGTTTTATCTGCATCCTCCAGTGCCAGCGCATGAATAAAGATGAATACGAGTTCACTACGGAGCAGTTGGAAAGCCTGATGGAAAATCAGTGCCCGAAAATGCACACGGCTCAAGAGATGCTGTACTTTCTGAAAAGCCGCCAGCAGCCGGAGCCGGATGAGAGTAAGTGCGAGAAGATTCTGAAAGCTATTGAGGCAGAATTGAAGCCTGGCGAAGCCGTCGAACTGGTCACCCAGTACGGCGAATACACCCGAAACGCCCTCCCCATGATGTGGCACCCCATCATCGCCTTCACCGACCACCGCATGATCATCGGAGGTGAGCGTCAGAAGGGCATGATCCTGGTGGAATATGACACCGAAAGCTACGAAAAAGACGACATCCTTTCCAACCGTACCGAATGCGACGGCATCCAATGGGAAATGATCATCGGCACAAAGCAGGCGGAGCTGCGGTTTACCATCAAAAAGAAACGGCAGCAGCAGAAAGATAGTGACAAAACCTCGGAAAAATAGAAGGAAACAGGGTCGTAAAAAGTTTTCGAAAAGAGGAAAAAATGCCGTAGATTCTACAAAAGAATCCACGGCATTTTTTTGTTGGTGTAAAAGAATGATTGTTTAATCTGCCACCGCCATCTGCTTCACCTGCGCAAATGCCTTATTTACCGCCGGAATCGCCAATACAATCAGTGTAATGGCCGCCTCGCAGCCCAGATAAGAGCCGTTGTAGGCCAGGGAATAAACCGGGGCGCTCATGCCGGTTCCTTCTGCGTACATGCCGAAGAAAATCAGGCCGGACAGGAAGGCAAAGAAGTAGCGGCCCAGGACGCCCACAATGTAGCCTTTGATGAGTCCGTTCTTTTTATTGCAGAAGATACCGGACAGTCCGAGCGCTCCGAAGGCCAGCAGGTAGTCGGTGATCATCTGGGGCAGGCTGATGATGTAGGGGTCAGAGATAAGCTGTAAGAGGCCGTAGGCCACGCCGGTCATGATGCCGGTGCGCAGGCCGTACCAGTAACCGATGCAGCAGATAAACAGCATGGAAAACAGGGTGACGGAGCCGCCCATGGGAGCCTCAAAAAGCTTCAGGAACGAAGTAATCATGGCCAGCGCCATGGCTGCCGCCGCGAAAACCAGATGCTTGGTTTTGAATCTGGTCTTGCCTCCGGTGACGTAGCAGGCCAGAATGAGAAGAAGCAGCATCAGAGCCACCAGGGCGCCATAGCCCAGGCCCGTCAGGTTATAGGTGGTACCGCCGTACTCGTCCACCAGCTTCGTAGCAAAAAGTGACATAAAAAAATCCTCCTTAGGTATGAAAAATTTCACAGGAGGGGATACAAAAGATGCTTCCTTACGCCGGTACTAACCGGTTCAAGTAATGAGGGTCAACACAGATGTGTATTCTCAGCCTTTGGCTCCCCTAGCTGTCGCTATGTGATTAATTCCACTATAGGGTAATTGGGAAAGAAAGTCAAGAGAAAACATTTTGTGTTTTCGTGAGTAAATAGTGATGCTCAGGCGCGAAATTACGCGGAATGCGTAATTTCTGTGCATCGCGAAGCGTGTTGCTGTGAACGAAGTGAACAGTAACAGAAGATTTGACAGGGGCAAAGAAGGGGCTTATACTTGTAGAATATGAATCCATATGGAATAGAATCCTGGTAGCCAAGGGTGAAACAGGGTCAAAGTATAAGAAACGGAGAATTCTATGAACCGAGTACCGAACAATAAAAAAGTCATCTTTCTCTTAAGCGCCCTCTGCTGCCTTCTTCTGGTGTGCGTGAATATTTATCAGCAGAAAACCTGGCGGAGCATGGACCTGATTATTTTTATGGGCCAGAGCAACATGAGCGGCGCAGGCGGCGACGCAAGTGCCGCGCCAAAGCTTACCGAAGGAGCCGGTTACGAGTATCGCGCCGTGACCGACCCGGATACCCTGCATGTGCTGGAGGAGCCATTTGGGGAGAAGGAAAATCGCGGAGCCCTGGACGACACGGAGCTTCTGGAGCGCAAGGGCAGTCTGGTGACCTCCTTTGTAAACGCCTACTATGAGCAGACGAAGGTGCCGGTGGTGGCTGTATCCGCGTCCCGGGGCAGCTCTTCCCTGAACGGCTGGCTGACCAAAGGCCTGAAGGAGGAGACAGCCGATCGCCTGAACGCGGCGAAGGACTGCATGAAGAAAGAAAAAATTCATGTGTATCACACCTACATGGTCTGGTTCCAGGGCGAGGCCGATGCAAATCTGGAGACTACGGTCGATGAATACAAGGCGCAGCTTGCCGAACTGGTCTCCTACATGAAGGAGCAGGGCGTGGAAAAATGTTTTCTGATTCAGCTTGGTCCGGATCTGACTGACCCGGCGAAGCACCAGGCTGTGATGGACGCGCAGCTTGCGGCCTGTGAGGAAAATGAGAATCTGATCCTGGTGTCTACCCTTCCGGCGGAGCTGACTGACGCGGATCTGCGGGATGAACTGGGCATCCATTACAACCAGGAGGCTCTGAATCTCATCGGCGCGGACGCCGGAAAAAATGCGGGAGCGTATGTGAAAGAGCATGGATCAGAAAAATAGTCTTGGTAAAACCCTGTGGGAGCTGGCCATGCCGTTCCTGCTGTATGTGAGTCTGAATATGGCAATCCAGGCGGCACTGGAATTGTGCTTTTTCGAATTTTTTACAGCTCCGGAGCATGCAGTCTGGGAGCTGGCTGCTGTAAATGCCATTGAAATTCCAATTTTTTGCAGGATGTATCGTGAAGATCGCATTCGTGGGCAGGCGGATGGGCAGAAAACGCGCAGCAGCGGAAAAACTGCCGCCTGGAAAAAGCAGCCCCGGATAAGCCGGCTGATTCTGGCGATCCTGGGTGGTCTGTTCCTGGGCCGCGGCTTCAACCTGTTGATTGGCCTAACGCCATTACCCACCCTGTTTCCGGGCTATGAGACGGCCAGCGACAGCCTGTATACGGGAAGTCTTCTGTCTCTGGTGGCGGCCAGTGTGGTGACGGCCCCGATCCTGGAAGAACTTCTGGTGCGGGGAATTCTCTACCGGAATCTGAAAAAGGTGTTGCAGAACCCTTATGCAGCTATTGTTTGCGCGTCCCTGCTCTTTGGTATTCTTCACGGTAATCTGGTGCAGGGGCTGTTCGCGTTCCTGATCGGTTTGTACCTGAATTGGGTTTACGAGGCGGAAGGTTCGCTTCCTCCGGCGATTCTGGCCCATGCGGCGGTTAATGGATCTACCATTTTCATGGAAATGAAACCAGAGTGGCAGAGTGTGCTTTACGGCAATCTGCCTTTGTATCTGACGGTGACGGCGGTTTGTCTGCTGGCAGGATTTTGTATATGGAAGAAATTTACAATTTAA
>QWCN01003063.1_pt1 | contig 20259 bp, 19 predicted proteins | sample 1972711 | NCBI WGS metagenome assembly QWCN01 (sample SAMN09866707, study PRJNA288562) | Human gut metagenome isolate term1_stool, whole genome shotgun sequencing... | isolation source: gut | host: Homo sapiens | place: USA: California
CAAAATGTCTATCAACTTCGGCGTTGGAAAAACGGATGACAGTGATTCCATATTCTTCAAGACCGGCTGTTCGGCTTTCATCATATGCCTTTCCTTCGTTCGAAAAATGCTGGCTGCCGTCCAATTCAATCGCCAATTTAGCCTTTGCGCAATAAAAATCCGCAATGAATCTTCCGATTGTTTTTTGTCTCTGAAACCGAATCGGATATTGGTATTGGCTCAAATACTTATACCATAAGCATTTTTCCCGCTCGGTTGCATCCTTCCTCAGCTCTTTCGCTCACGGAATCAGCTTGTGATTGTAAGGCAAAGACACCGTATCCCTCCGTTCTTCTGCCACTCCATCTTCTAAACCGCCCCATGACCTCCCTCTTCGAGGGAGGTGGCACGCCGAAGGCGTGACGGAAGGAGTCGTCCCCCGTATGCGCCCTTGTGCTACCCCTTATGCTCCTTCTCTTCGAGGGACGTTTTCCATCGTCGCCGCCTGTGGCGGATTCAGACGATGAAAAACGCCGAAGGTTGGCACGCCGAAGGCGTGACGGAAGGAGTCGTCTCCCGTATGCGCCTTATTGCTACTCCTGCGTCCTCCCTCTTCAAGGGACGTTTTCCATCGTCGCCGCCTGTGGCGGATTCAGACGATGAAAAACGCCGAAGGTTGGAACGCCGAAGGCGTGACGGAAGGAGTCGTCCCCCGTCTCACAAACGCATCTGCCGCAGCGCGTCCTCCTTCTTCACCCCGGCCAGCCTGAGCCGGTGCGCTTCTTCGAGCAGCCGCCCCATTTCCTCCCCCGGCTGAATTCCCCGCGCGAGGAGATCCGCTCCCGTGATGTGCGGCCTTGCCATCATTTCCTCATACGCCGAAAGCCGCGCCCGAATCGTCCGTTCCGTCTCCGCGTAGGGCGCGGCGTTTATCCTGCCCCGATGGTCTGCCTTCGCCAGCAGCAGCAGGTCTTCCGGGCAGGCGCTCCGGTCAAACAGCCTGTTCCATGCCTTCTGTCCGCTGTTCTGCGCGGCGTACAGATTCGGCTTCATGTGCAGCTCCACCATGTTCAGCACATAGCGGCAAAGCGCCTTTTCCCCCGTCAGCCGCCGCAGAAAGTCCTCCGCCAGCGGCACGCCCGCCGTTTCGTGCCCGTAGGCGTGAATCACGCCGTCCTTCTCCTGCATGGCCACCGCCTTGCCCACGTCGTGCAGCAGCGCCGCCAGCATCAGCCCCGTCGGGTTTTTCGCCTCGTCCCGGAGCTTGGCCGCCTCGTCTACAACCAGCATCGTGTGCGTCCATGCGTCCCCCTCCGGGTGGCAATCCGCCCGCTGCTTCACGCCGATGAGCGCCGCGACCTCCTTCAGCCAGGGTTCGAGCTGTCCCATCTCCCGCAGCGCTTCAAAGCATCGGGATGGCCGCCTGCTTCTCGTCAGCGCCTTCTCCATTTCGCCCATCACGCGCTCCCGCGCCAGCCCGTCAAGGTCGAGCGTCCGGCAGAGCACCATCGTTTCCGGCGCAATCGCAAACTCAAGCCGCGCCGCGAACTGCGCCGCCCGGATGGCTCTCAGCGGGTCGCGCCGAAAGGTTCTCTCGTCCACATGCCGAATCACCCGGTTTTGGATGTCCGCCTGCCCGCCGAATCGGTCGATCAGCGCTCCGGTCAGCGCGTCCCGCATCAGCGCGTTCATCGTAAAGTCGCGCCGCCTCGCCGCTTCCTCCACGCCCATAAAGGGGTCGATGTCCGCGTCCTCGCCCTTTCCGCCGCCGCGCCGGGGCAGCGCGATGTCCAGCGTGTATCCGCGCAGCGCAAACACGCCGAAGCTCACGCCCATCTCCTTCCACGGTCCGATCTCGCCCAGCATCTTTCGCACCGCGTCCGCCGTCATCCCGTGGATTTCGATGTCCACATCCTTGCTTTCCCGTCCCATCACGCAGTCGCGGACGAAGCCTCCGACAAAGTAGACGCGCCCGCCCGCTTTTTCGGCCATCCGCGCAATCCGCCGCGCCATGGCCAAATTTCTTTCCATGCCGTCGCCTATTCACACGTATTGCAGGAAATCCCCGCCTCAAATCTCCCGCCTCATCACGATATAGCCGTCCTCGCGCAGCACCTCAAACCCGTTCTTTGTCCAAAACGCGAGGCTCTGCGGATTCCCCTTGTCCACGCCAAGCTGAATTTCCCGATACCCAACCGCCTTCAGACTCGCGGCCATGTCGCGGATGATTCCGCTTCCGACGCCTTTCCCCTGCTTTTCCGCGCTGACCATGAACAGCCCGATCCACGCGGTTTCCTTCGCGGGATAGCCGCTGATCCAGTCCAGAACAGCGACCAGCTTTTTCCCTTCAAAGAAGCCGACATACGCCTTGTCCTCCATGTCCTTTCCCGGCGGGAGCGCGGTCATGTCCGCCAAAATGCTTTCCCGCGTCGCCATCGGCGGATGGTATTGATAAAACGGCCGGTTTCCTTCGCAAAGCACCCAAATCGCGTCCACATCCCGCTCGCCAAGCCGCCGCATCTGAAAGATATTGCCCGTTGTTTCCGTCCGCATATTCATTCCTCCACCTTGTCCAAATTCTTCCGTCCGAACCGCATGATCGAAACGAGCATGGATACCTCCGTCGCCGCTTCGTCGAGCACCCCGGCCATCGACCCGCAAATCAGGTTGTATTCGTTATAGTCCCATCACGTATACCTGACACGGGTTCCATTCGTCCCACAGGCGCGGAAACACCTCGAACTCCTTAAACCCCATCGCCAGATAAAACCGATTCGTCGCGTCATACTCGGCGTATTTCCCCATCTGCACCGTTTTCACCTGCATGAACGCATAGCCCGCCTCGCGCGCCGCCCGTTTGGCCGCTTCCACCAGCGCGCGCCCCGCGCCCGTTCTGTGCCGCGCCTTCAAAACGCCCATCACATACAGCTCCACCGTATCGCGCCCTGTCTCCTTCAGGCAGAGAAAACCGACGGGGTTTTCTCCGTCCATCGCAGCGAAAAAGAGCTTGTCCGCGCTCTCGCTGACGTATTCCTCTCGCGCCTCCGGGATGCCGAACCACTCCGGCAGCGCCTCCAAAATCGCGCGGCAGATTTGCCGCTTTTCCTCCGCGTTTTCGATTGTCCGAACCTCTGTTGTCATTTGCTTTTCCTTCTCCATCTGCAATTTTCTCCGTAGGGGCGCGCATTGCGCGTCCGCCGTTTTCCGCCCCTTTTGCGCTTTGAACCCGTTTCAATCACAGGCCGCTTCGCAGCGACAAAAAGCGGCGCCGCAATATACGACGCCGCTTTCCACATTCTGTTTTACTTCGCGAACTCGGTGCAGCGGGTCTCGCGGATGACGTTGACCTTGATCTGTCCCGGATATTCCAGCTCATTTTCAATGCGCTTGGCGACCTCGCGGGCGAGCACATAGGTGCCCTCGTCGGAGATGTCCTCCGGCTTGACCATGATCCGCACCTCGCGGCCGGACTGAATCGCGAACGACTTTTCCACGCCCGGGAAGCTGTTGGAAATCTCCTCCAGCTTTTCGAGGCGGCGGATGTAGTTCTCGATGCTCTCGCGGCGCGCGCCCGGACGAGCCGCGGAAATCGCGTCGGCCGCCTGAATGAGCACGGCCTCGACGGTCTGCGGCTCGATATCGTTGTGGTGCGCCGCGATGCAGTGGATGACCTCGGGGGACTCGTGGTAGCGCTTGGCCATTTCAACGCCCAGCTCGACGTGCGTGCCCTCCATCTCGTGATCGACGGCCTTGCCGATGTCGTGGAGCAGACCCGCGCGCTTGGCAAGCTGCACATCCGCGCCCAGCTCCGCCGCCATCAGACCGGCCAGATGGCTGACCTCGATGCTGTGCTGGAGCACATTCTGGCCATAGCTCGTGCGATAGCGCATGCGGCCGAGCAGCTTGACCAGCTCGTGGTGGATGCCGTGCATGTTCGTTTCAAAGATGGCCTGCTCGCCGGCCTCGCGAATCTGATTGTCTACCTCGCGCTTAGCCTTTTCGACCATTTCCTCGATGCGCGCCGGATGGATGCGCCCGTCGGCGATCAGCTTTTCCAGCGCGATTCGCGCAACCTCGCGGCGAATCGGGTCAAACGCGGAGACGATCACGGCCTCCGGCGTATCGTCGATAATCAGATCCACGCCCGTCGCGGTTTCCAGTGTGCGGATGTTGCGGCCCTCGCGGCCGATGATGCGGCCCTTCATGTCCTCGTTCGGCAGCGACACCACGGAAACCGTGGTCTCTGCCACGTGGTCGCTGGCGCAGCGCTGAATCGCCATCGCGACGATGTTGCGCGCCTTCTTTTCGGCCTCGTCCTTCGCGGTCTGCTCGATTTCGCGCACCATCACGCCCGCGTCGTGGTAGGCTTCCTTCTGGATGCGCTGCACGATCATGTCGCGCGCCTCGTCCTGCGTCATCTTCGCGACGCGCTCCAGCTCGGCGCGGCTCTTTTCTTCCATGTCCTTGGCGGTCTTCTCGGCCTCCTCGGCGGCGGTCTTCTGGCGGACGCTGTATTCCTGCGCCTCGGCGGTCAGGCGATCCAGCTCGTTCTGCTTGCGCTCCAGGCCGGTCTCGCGCGCGTCGAGGTTATCCGCTTTTTTGTCAAGGGTTTCCTCGCGCTGGGTCACGCGGCGCTCGCTGCGCTGCACCTCGGCGCGGCGGTCGCGAATCTCGCGATCCAGCTCGTTCTTGAGGCGGATGACCTCTTCCTTCGCTTCGAGGATGCTTTCCTTCTTCTTCTCCTCCGCACGGCGCTGCGCGTCGTCCAGCAGATTACGGGCATATTCCTCGGTGCGTCCGATTTTCTTTTCCTGCACGTTCTTGCGATACATGTAGCCTGCCGCAACGCCCGCGGCCAGCGCGGCTGCAATCGCCAAAAGGGTAAAAATAAACGACGCCAATCTGCTTCACTCTCCTTCTGTTTGGATTCTTAATTTCTTTCAATCAATCGTCCAAGAAAAAAGGGTACAGATCGACGCCTGCCTCTGGCGATAAACAATACAAATTAGGCGCAAAGAACCATGCCATCGTCGGGGCACAAGAACCCCGCCGCGGCTTTGCCGCCTATTCAGTTTTGATGTATCAAACGCCCGGAAAAGTCGGCCTAAACGCACCCCGCTTTTCCCCGGCGCAATGTCCAGCACAGCATAAATCTGCACACGCTTTCACTCTGACTATCTCTATTTTACATTTGATTGAACCGCATGTCAAGAGAATTTGTCAATCCGGTGAAATTTGCGATGCGTTTTTGAGCAAAACATATAGAAACGGACGGGCATTTCTGCCCGTCCGATGTGAATATGAATCTTTTTATTCCTCGTCGTCCGCGAGATCGGCCTTATGCGCCTCGATGATCTTGCTGGAGATGGCCTGCGGCACTTCTTCGTAGCGCTCAAAGTTCATCTTGAACGCGCCCTTCGCCTGCGTCATGGAGCGCAGATCGGTTGCGTATTTGAACATTTCGGCCTGCGGCACTTCGGCGATAATCAGCTGCTTGCCGTCGCTCTGCTCCATACCGAGGATGCGGCCGCGGCGCTTGTTCAGGTCGCCCATGATATCGCCCATGTACTCGTCCGGCACGCTGATTTCCACGTGCATGATCGGCTCGAGCAGCACCGGGTTGGCGTTGATGCACTGCTTATACGCGATGCGCGCCGCCGTCTTGAACGCCATTTCGGAGGAATCGACCGGGTGATAGCTGCCGTCGTAGAGCTTGGCGCGCAGACCCGTCATCGGGAAGCCTGCGAGCACGCCCTTGACGAGGTTCTCGCGCAGACCCTTTTCGACCGACGGGATGAAGTTGCGCGGCACCGCGCCGCCGACCACCGCATCGACGAACTCGAAATCCGTGCCCGGTTCGGCCGGGGAGAACTCGATCCACACGTCGCCGAACTGGCCGTGGCCGCCGCTCTGCTTCTTGTGACGACCCTGCACCTGAATCGTCTTGCGGATGGACTCGCGATAGGCGATCTTCGGGTCTTTGAACACGGCGTCCGCGCCGAACTTGCTTTGCAGCTTCTGGCGCACGATTTCAAGCTCCAATTCACCCTGACCGCTGATGAGCGTTTCGGTGGTCATCGGGTCTTTGGCAACGATCACATCCGGCATTTCTTCGCACAGGCGCGCCAGACCGGAGAAAACCTTGTCCTCCTCGCCCGCCTTCTTGGCGTATACCGCCAGAGAAATCTGCGGCGCGGGGAAGTCGATGCTGTCATACTGAACGACCTTGCCGATTTCGCAGAGGCTGTCGCCGGTGGAGGTGTATTGCAGCTTGCTGAGCGCGCCGATGTCGCCCGCACAGAGCATGCCGACCGGAATCTGCTTCTTGCCGCGCACCATGAAGATGCCCGCCGCCTTTTCGGGCTTGTCCGCGTTCGCATTGAACAGCGGGGTCGCCGGGGTCAGCACGCCGGAGATGACCTTAATCAGGGACAGCTTGCCCACGAACGGGTCGGCGATGGTCTTGAACACCTGCGCGGTGAAGCTCTCGCTCATGTCCGCGTGGCGGATGTGCATGGATTTAGTCTTGGGGTTGATGCCGTGATAGGTGTGCTCCATCGGGCTGGGCATGTACATGGCCAGTTCATACATCAGCGGGCGCACACCAATGCCGTTCAGGCTGGAAACCGGGGCGACCGGCACGATGCTGCCCTCGTAAATACCCGCGGAAAGGCCGCGCAGCATGTCTTCCTCGCTCAGCTTGCCCTCGTCGAAGAATTTTTCCATCAGTTCTTCGCTGGTGCTCGCCGCCGCCTCGTTGCAGGCCTCGCGCGCTTCTTCGACCAGCGCTTCCATTTCTTCCGGAATCGGGATCTCGCGGCGATCCTTGCCCGCGCCGGTGAAGGCCTTACCCGTCAAAACGTCCACCACGCCGATGAAGGACGTACCCTCGCCGATCGGCAGAACCGTCGGGATGATGCAGTTGCCGTAGGTGCTGCGCAGATCGTCGAGCACCTTGCGGTAATTGATATGTTCACGATCGACCTGCGAAACGGCGATGATGCGCGCCAGACCATGCTTCGCGGTCGCGTTCCATGCTTTTTCAAAGCCGGTGGAGATGCCCGTTGCGGCGCTCAGAACGATGACCGCGCCCTCCACGGCGTGCAGCGGGCCGGACATTTCGCCCGCAAAATCGAAGTAACCGGGAACGTCAATGAGGTTGAGCTTCTTGCCGTGGATTTCAATCGGCGCCACGGACGCGCTGATGGAGATATGACGCTTGATCTCTTCGGGATCGTAATCACTGACCGTGTTTCCATCCTCGACACGACCCTGGCGGTCAGTCACGCCGGCAGCATAGAGCATCGACTCAACCAGCGTCGTTTTGCCTTCAGAGCCGTGTCCCAATACAGCGATGTTGCGTATGTCCTTCACCATGTAGTCCTTCATAAATCGTTCCTCCTTTGAAGCCTTGTTTCGGCTGTTTTTCAGGCGGCTTGTTTCGCGCCCGCCCGCATCTGATGCTCATTATATCAGAATGTATGAAAAAATGGAAGTGTTTTTGGATAATTTCTTTTCCACGCTCGGTCAATTTTGCCAAATTCGAGTCCGTTTTTTACGAACTTTCCGCGTGATAATCCGCCGTTCGATCGTTTTTTGCCTTCTCCATGCCATGCTCGCGCAGGGCGGCTTTGCGCAATTTCTCATACACGCAAAAAACGTCCGGCGGGCGCGGGCAGTCGGGCGCTTTTTTACGCGCCCCTTTTGCCGTTTCCGTCGAACGTTTCCGTTTTTTTGCTTTTTGTCTTCTTTTTTTGTTTCTTTACAGGCTTTACGAATTTTTTTCTTCGCTTTCCGCCTCGCCGAGCTGCTCCATGATCGTCTGATACAGAAACGGCGCGCGGCTTGGCCAGCGCTCGCAGAAGCGCTTCGCCTGCGCCTTCGTCGCCGCCGTCAGCGTCATGGAGAAGATTTCCGCGCCGCCCTCCAGCGCGCGCAGCGTAACGGCGAAGCCGTTGTCCGTCTCCTGCCACGAAGCGGGCATTTGCAGCTCGTCGCGGATGCGCCGCTTCCACGCAGGCGCGTTCACGTTCAGCTTCTCCGTCTGAGAAGCGCGGATGCGGGAGGCGAACATTTCCACGCTCTCGCGCCCCTGCGGGGTCAGAATCAGCAGCGTCCCCTCCAGATGGCGCGCCTCGCGAACGAAGCCCGCCTCTTTCAGCCCGCCCAGCGCCAGATAAAACTGAAATTGATTCATCAGCGCGTTTTCAACCAGAAAGCGCAGAAGCTGTTCCTCCGTGCAGCCGCCGAGGCGGTTCAAAGACGACAGCACCACGAGCTTGTCCTCTTCTTCCGTAGCATGCACATCAAGCGGCATGGGCTGCACCTCCATCCCTTATTTTGCGGCGGTTTCCTCGCCGTCCTTGACCAGATAGCCGTCCAGATCGCGGAGCAGATCGTCGCAGTCGTCGCTGTAAATCGTCATGGTGATCGGTCGGGAGAGATCAATCGAGAAAATGCCCAGGATGGATTTGGCGTCCACCACATAGCGCCCCGAGCGCAAATCCATATCATATGGATAACGATTGACCAGGCGGACAAAGTTTTTCACGTTGTCCGTCATCATCGTCAGGCGAATCGTCACGGTTTTCATATTCATGCACCTCGTCACATATTCATATCAGTCGATATTTTTCCTGTATTCCCCTTTATTATATCCAAAATACTGCTGAAATGCAAGTACGGTTTTTGTTTGCTGCATTGCCTTGACGCTCCCCGCGCGTTGTGCTATGCTGTTCGCATTGCTCCAGGATTGAGGTGATCGCTTTGTTTGCCCATCGTTCGCATCGTCAGGTGGAGATGACCGCCGGGCCGCTGCTGCCCAACGTGCTGGCCTTCGCCGTGCCGCTGATTCTCTCCGGCATGCTCCAGCTTCTATATAATTCCGCGGATATCATCGTCGTCGGGCGCTTCGCCGATTCCGTCGCGATGGCTTCCGTCGGCGCGACGACCTCCCTCATCCATCTGCTGGTCAGCCTGCTGATGGGGCTGAGCGTCGGTGCGTCCGTGGCCGTCGCCCGTTCGGCCGGCGCCGGGGATCGGGACGGCGTGCACCGCGCGGTGCATACCTCCATGGCGCTGGCGGTGCTCTCCGGCGCGGCGCTGGGCGTGCTGCTGCTCGTCCTTTCCCGCCCGCTGCTCGAAATGATGGGCTGTCCGGCGGACGTGGTCGGCGGCGCGCAGCTCTACCTGAACATCTACGCCGTCGGCCTGCCCGCCAGCCTCGTCTATAACTACGGCGCGGCCATCCTCCGCGCGGTCGGCGATACCAAGCGTCCGCTGTATTATCTGACCGTCAGCGGTCTGGTCAACGTCGTCCTCAACGTGGCGCTCGTCGCCGGGCTCAGGCTCGGCGTTGCGGGCGTGGCCATCGCAACCGTCGCCAGCGAGACCATCAGCGCCGCGCTCGTGCTCGCCAGCCTCATCGCCAGCCACGGAGACGTTCGCTTTGAGCCGAAAAAGACGCGCATCGAGCGCCGCTCGCTTTCGATGATCCTGCGCATCGGCATCCCCGCGGGGCTGCAAAGCAGCATGTTCTCCATCTCCAACGTGCTCATCCAGTCCGCCATCAATTCCTTCGGCGCGGCCGCCATCGCGGGCAACACCGCCGCCGCCAGCATCGAGGGCTTCGCCACCACCGTCTCCAACTCCATCTCGCAGGCGGCGCTCACCTTCTCCAGCCAGAACATGGGCGCGGAGAAATATGCCCGCGTCCGCCGCGTGCTCCGCGTCTGCCTTGCGGCCACGTTCGTCGGCGGCCTGACGCTTGGCCTGCTGATTTACACGTTCGGCACGCCGCTGCTCGCGCTGTTCAACACCGATCCGGCGGTCATCGCCAGCGGCCTCGTCCGCGTGCGCCACAACATGCCGCTCTATATCCTCTTCTGCATGCAGGATACCTTCGTCGGCCAGCTCCGCGGCGTCGGCTATTCCCTCCTGCCGACCATCACCAGCCTGAGCGGCATCTGCCTGCTGCGCGTGGTCTGGCTGTATACGGCCTTCGCCGCCTCCCCGACCCTCGACACGCTCTATCTCTCCTATCCCGTTTCCTGGGCGGCGACGCTTTTCGTGCTCATCGTCTGCTACGCGGTCGTGGTGCGGAAAATGCCGAGGGCGTGAATCTTTCTTTCTCCTTCCGTCACGACTTCGTCGTGCCAACCTGCGGCGTTTTCCACCGTCTGAATCCGCCGCAGGCGGCGACGATAGAAAACGTCCCTCTAAGCGACGGTGGCTTTTCTTTTTCGGGAACAGAATGGCATGCGAAGAAAATGACGCTGAAACAAGCGGCGGAAGCTTGTAATATGCCTGTTGGAACATTCTATGACAAAGCTCGGAAATTTGAAAACACTGCTTAAATTAAACGAATCAATAATTTGGGAAAGTGTACCATTGCAAAGGTCGAAAAAAAGTGAAATTTTGCCTTAGAATAATTGTGTTTCCCCTTGTAAATTCTGAATTATGGTGTATAATGTAAGATATATTATTGCAAATTGTATCTTCATAAAAATTTGCAAAGGTACACTTTATCAAAATTCAATAAGGAGGGAATGGGCTCGGCTCTTATGAAGAATTAGGAGCGTGTGTCTGAAGTACGATGAAAAGAAAAAAGGAAGTGAAAAGGGTTCTTTCGTGTTTGTTGGCGTTGGTGTTGGTGTTTTCAATCACACCGAGCGTATTTGCGGATGAGCCTGTCGGCGGCAAAACAATCTACGTGGATGCGATAAATGGTAATGATACGCAGGAGGGAGTCGGTACAACCAGTGACAAAGCTTATAAGACGGTAGCTAAGGCTGTGGCTGCTGCAAAAAGTGGCGATACCATCCAACTGGGCACGGGTAACTATACGCTATACAAGGTCGACAGCACAGGGCATACCAAAGGCAAAGACTTGACCTTTGTGGGTCAGGGAGCCGATAAAACAGGCTGGAATATCGGTGCAAAAGTTCCTGATCCAACTAATTTCGGTACAGAGTACAACGGCGATTACAGTTTTGATGGGGCAGGAACAATTGCATTTAAAAATATGACGCTCCGTTCGGGTAAAGTAGATTACCTTGGCTTTATCCGCGCCAACAATACTATTGTTGAAAACTGCGTGATCAATGGAAAGACTTTCTACTGGGGTTATCAGACTGCAACATTCAGAAACACCATATTCAACTGCCCAAATGGAGATTACGCCATCTGGACATACAGCTCTCCCGTGATGACTTTCGATAACTGCACGTTTAATTCCTCTGGCAAAGTCATCAATGTCTATACCGATTATAGTGCAGGAAAGAATGACATCACAGTAAATTTCAGCGGTTGTACAGTCGAAAATTCCGGTCTGTCTCTGAAACCAGTGCTGAACATCAATGACAGCAATATGGGGAATTATAAGTATGTCATCAATATTTCCGGCGACAATGTTGTAAACGGGGTAAATACAGATAAAATAACCTGCTCTCGTTTGTTTGGCTATGGCGGTAAACCCGGCAATAATACAGGCAAAACTATTGTAAAGTTCGGTAACACTACCGTTTGGCAGAAGGGCAAAATGGTTGATGCCCAGGCATACCACAACAGCGGCGTGACGGCAGATGGCGTTACGTACGACAATGATGTTGATGGTTCCAATAATAGTCTGCATGCCGAAGGTTATAAGGATAATGCGCTTGAAACTACCTACGGTGAGTGGATTGCAAACGAAGATGGCACGATAACCCGCGATGGAACAAAAAAATGCACGTATTGTGGATATGAGGAAAATATCACGGAATATCATGTTAAGTTGACTTATGATGCAAATGGCGGCGAGGGAGCAATAGATTCAGCAACTGGTGCAGCGGGAAAAATCGTGACAGTTGCTCAGAACGAATTTACCCGTAACAACTACACCTTTATCGGCTGGAATACACAGGCAGATGGAAAGGGTACCGCTTACAAACCGGGCGATAGTTTTACATTGACTGACAAAAATACCATGCTTTATGCTCAATGGAGTAAAAACAGTGATAGCGCTGGCACTGGTAGAAACGGAACAGCCAAACCAACTGACCTTCCGAAAACCGGTGATAATAGCAACCTTGCCTTATGGTTTGTTCTGCTGCTTGTCAGCGGTGGTGCAATAACCGCAACAGCTGTTATCAGCAGCAAGAAAAAGCGCAGTGTAAAATAAAGTCAAATGAGTCAAAACCACCGGCGAAGCCGGTGGTTTCAGACTGTAGACAAAAAGGGTACTTTCGCGAGTCGAAAGTACTCTTTTTGTCTACAGTCTGGAGCTTCCTCTTCGAAGGTCTGGCACGGCATAGCCGTGACTGAGGGAGTTACAGTGGCGTTTCAATTTAGAATATTTTCTAAATACCCATTGACAGCCTTCTCCATTCCTGCTATAATTCAAGCATCCGCTATTTAGATTTTTTTCTAAATAGAAATCCTGAAAGGACGTCGCCTATGAGCTTTGCCGAAACCTTCAAAGCGCTTTCCGACCCGGCGCGGCGGGAAATTCTGCTGCTGCTCAGGGGCGGGCGCATGAGCGCGGGCGAAATCGCCGGGCATTTTGAGATGACGGGCGCAACGGTCTCCTATCACCTCAGCGTGCTGAAAAAGGCCGATCTCGTGTTCGAAACGCGCGAAAAAAACTTCATCTATTATGAGCTGAACACCTCCGTCGTCGAGGAGGTCATGCTCTGGCTCTCTCAACTGAAAGGAGACAACCATGAAAGCCATTCCTAAACGCACCCTGCTTGTTACCTGCATCGTCATCCTGCTGCCGATGTTTTTCGGCCTCGCCTTGTGGAATCGCCTGCCCGAGCGCATGCCCACCCATTTCGATTTCAGCGGCACGGCGGACGACTATTCCGGCCGCCCGTTCGCGGTGATCGGCCTCCCGCTGTTCATCCTCGCCATGCAGCTCTTCTGTGCCGTCATGCTGCGCGCCGATCCCAAAAAGCAGAATATCTTCGAGAAGATGGCGCAGCTCATCCTGTGGGTCTGCCCCGCCGTCAGCCTGTTCGTCGGCCTGTCCATATATCTGAGCGCGCTGGGCTTCGCCATCAACGTCTCGCGTTTCGGCATGATTTTCGTCGGCCTGCTCTTCATCGCCATCGGCAATTATCTGCCCAAGTGCCGTCATAACTACACCGTGGGCATCCGCCTCCCGTGGACGCTTGACGACGAGGATAACTGGAATCACACCCACCGTTTCGCGGGCTATGTATGGATCATCGCCGGGGTGGTCACGCTGCTTTCCGTCTTCCTCAGCCATACAGCCGTCGTCTGGGTCGCCGCGATTTTTGTCGCGTCCCTCTCGCCGCTCGTCTATTCGTTCGTTTACGCGAAAAAGCACGGAAAAATCTGAACGCGCTCTGACCGAATGATTGCGCCTAAATAAAACGCCGCCCTTGACGCGCGGCGCGGATCATGCTACAATAAAGGCACGACGAGGGCTTTTAATCGTCTTAGCCTCTCGGCACTAACACGATGATGACCTCAACATCATCGTGTTCTTTCGTTTCCTGCGATTTTTCGATCTTGACAGACGTAACAAGCGTCTGTCGGATCGTAATCGTGGTCGTTTCTTTTGCTTTGATGGCTCTCACCTCCCTCCGGTCAGAATCCGGGGTGTTCCGGTGTCAAGCCCTCGCCATGCCTGTCGGCAAAGCCGACAAAGGCATTATATCATAGCTTTCTTTCCGGCACAAGAACGGCGCCGGAAGAAGTCTTTTCGAGCCGATTGAAAGGTCGTGGTTGCATGTCCACCCGCTTTATCCCCAAGGAAAAACTCAGCAAAAAAGCCCGGCGCGAATTGAACGCCGCGCGGCGAACGCTTTGGGTCGTCTCCCCGATTCCCAAAAAGGTTGAAAGCAAAAAAGTGTATAATCGCAAAAAATCCGCCCGGCTGTATCGCGAAGATACCGGGCGGATTTTTGATATCGTTACGGCTGAGTAAGCCAAATGGTCACGGTTTCTTCGGGGCGCTCTTCCGTTCCCGTTTCCGTGTAATAGCACGGAATCCATTCCAGCTTTTCGGGGAGCTGTTCTGGCCTTGTATAATCGTTTTCCATCGTCCAATCCGTTGTTTCAAGCCCCTCGTCCATGCCGGAAATCACATGCATGGGCTGTCCGTCGAGATAAAGCCCACCGTCCATCATTTCGCCCGGCGTCCATTTCTCTCGGCCAAGCGGATGGCCGTTAAGGCTCTTCAAATTTGCCTTTACATGGATTTTGACGTCTGAAATCGTCACATCCACCGCGACGCTGTACGTCGGGAACGTCCTTTCCGCATGATAGACCGCCGCCTTCTCGTTCGCATTGAGCGGCACGTCAACCCGTATGCGCTGTTCCGTTCTGTCTTCCATGCTCTGCACCCAGCGCTTTCCGTCAAAGAAATCATATTCCGTCGCTCGATAAAGCACAAACTCTATGGCGATCGACGTTTCATTTTTCAGTTTTTCGGGCAGTTCCAGCTCCTTTACCCCGATCATCGTGCCATCCTCGCGCAGCGTTTCGTCGCCGGAAAGGATATTCAGATATTCGTCCGTCCCGGCCAGATATGCGCCGTCGCTCAAATAGGCAATTTTCCAAATTGCGCCTGCCGCGCCGGTTTTCGCGCCGTCCTCCAGCAATTTGCGGATCATCGCGTCGCGTTCTTCATTGCCCGTATCCGGTTGAACGTCATCCATCTGCTCCATCTGCGCCAGTTCTTCCGTTGTCGGCATCCACGTATAATCGACGACAGGCCGCATATTCGTCATCTCGTAAGCCACAAACAGGCTGTTTTCATCCGCATACGCCTGCTTGAGCCGGAACGTTTGACCACCCGCATTCAGCGTTTCGTCCATGCTCACGCTCTTTTCATCCAGCGCGCGATACAATTCCGAATAGCCTTTGTTGGCGGTTTGCTCCGCCAGCCTTCCAAAAACGCCCAGCCCCGCCGCAACCGCCGCGCAGGTCAGCGCCAAGACCAGAATCACCGCTGCCGCCAGCCCGACGGACATCTTTCGCTTTACACGCATTCTATTCGGGCTGTTCTCCGGCAGCGCGTCGAGGGTTGCGCGAACGGCGCAATCAAACGCATCGTTTCCCGGCGGATACATCGCCTGAAATTCCCGCTTTGAGGGCATCTTGAATTGTTTCATGCTTCCACCTCCTCCAACATCCGCCTGAGCAGCTTTCTTGCCCGAAACAGCCGACTGGTCAACTGCGGCAGGCTCTGCCCCAGTGCCCCGGCAATTTCAGCCAGCTTATACCCTTCCATATAATGCAGCAGCAACGGTAAACGCAATTCCTCCGGCAGGCGCTCCACCGCGTCATACAGCGCGCTGTCCGGCGGCTCATAGCCGCTCTCTGGCACAGTCTCCACCGGAATCGCCTTTTGTCGTGCGCGCTGGATATCTCGGCAAGCGTTGATCACCGCGCGGGCTAAATACGGTTTAAGCCGCGCCAGATCAACGTTCTCCCGCCGTGCCCAGACGGAAAGCAGCGCCTGCTGCACCGCATCCTGCGCATCGTGCTCGTTGCGGACGATAGAATAGGCGATTCGCCGCAATGACGGTGCCAGCCGCTCCGCTTCATCTTCATATTGTTTCTTTGTCATGCTTTCACCTCCGGCCGTTTTTTCAAAAGCGCTTTCACCTGTTATACGGACGGACACGCCATTTTCTTGCATCCAAAATAAAAGAAAACGCCGCCCTTGACGCGCGGCGCGGATCATGCTACAATAAAGGCACGACGAGGGCTTTTGTGGTTGTTAGCCTCTCGGCACTAACACGATGATGACCTTAACATCATCGTGTTCTTTCGTTTCCTGCGATTTTTCGATCTTGACAGACGTTACAAGCGTCTGTCGGATCACTCCCCAAAAAATCCGCCCGGCTGTATCGCGACGATACCGGGCGGATTTTTTCATTTTCTGTTCACTTTCGATTTACGCTTTCAGAAATTCTCCGATTTTCTCCGCGTCCCGCATGCCCTTATCGTACATCATTTGCAGCTTCTCGTGGCTCTTGCTGAGCGTGGACAGCCCGCAGATATCGTCCGGCGCGACGATGAGCAGTTTGCCGAGCTTCTGGTATTCCTTGGCGATTTCCACGCCGTCGTTATAGGCGCGGTAGCGATCCAGCAGCCGTTCGGCGGCCTTCGGATAGGCCTTGGCCAGCAGGCGCGCGGGCATCACGTCCTTCTTCTGCTCGCGCTTTTGATCGACCGGGCGCGTCAGAATCAGCACCACCTTATCGCAGCCATCCTCAAACGCCTTGAGCACCGGCACGGGGTCGGAGATGCCGCCATCCAGACACGGGATTCCATCGACGACATACGGCTTGCAGAACAGCGGCAGGGCGCACGAGCCCTTGAAGATGTCATACTGATCCTTTTTCAGGCAGCTCTTGCTGAAATAGACGGACTGACCGGTGCGCGCGTCGCACGCGCCGACGTAAAACTCGGCGGGGTTATGCGCCAGCGCCTCGTAATCAATCGGGTTTTCGCCCTTACTGCCGGACAGCGTGGTAAACACATAATCCAGATCGACATAGTTGCGGGTTCTGAGCCAGTTATCCAGACTTGCGTATTCCTTGCGGAACACATAATCCATATAGAAAGTGTAATTCCGCCCGCGCTGCTTGGCCAGAAAGGATGCCAGATTCGCGCTGCCCGCCGATATGCCGATACAGTAATCAAAATGAACATCGTGGTCAAGGCACCAGTCAAACACGCCCGCGCCGTAGATATCGCGGAAGCCTCCGCCCACGTCGATCACGCCTAGTTTCATGTTTCCTCCTTTTCGGGGCTGCGTTGGGGCGCCGCCCCAAACCCCGGAAGGGAACTGAGTTCCCTTCACCTTCCATTTGTGGATTACGGCGTAATCCACGAAAATCAATTTTATTTTATTATACGCAGGAAACGATCGCTTGTCAAAAATCTTTTGGTCACGCCCGCTCGTTTTCTCCCGCCACGCGAAAAGGCGCGGAGCTAAGCCCCGCGCCAACGCGATTGCTCGCATTAAATGGCATTGTATTCCTTGAGGAATTTCTCGATGTCCGTGCCCTGAATCTTCTTGAGCACTTCCTTGAGCGCGATCTTCTCGATGAACGGAAGCTCCATGTCGGTGATCTTCTTGCCGTCGCGGAGCTGCACGGTGGCGTTAATCAGGTCGCGCAGGTCATAAGTGCTGCCCCAGACCTCCGGCACGCCGCGATCCACGTTCAGCAGGGTGTAAACCGCCTCCATGCCGGTGCGCATGGAATACTCGGTCGTGAAGATGGTGTCGCGCGCCGTCTCGGCGAACTGACCGAGGAACGCGAAGTTGACAGCGCCCTTCGGCACGATGTCCGGGCGGTCGCCCTTAGCGCGCGGCATGAAGAATGCGTCGATGTACGGCATCATAACCGGCACGGTGTTGGCGCTGTTCTCCGCCAGCTCCTCGATCTGATCCTCCGGCACGCCGATGTGATACAGCCACTCCATGCAGATTTCCTTGCCGGTGCAGTCGCGCATGGGCTTCTTCACGTAGTCGCCCGGCTTATCGGTGAACAGCGCGTAGACCCACACGCACAGCTGGTTCTTCGGCTGATCGTGGAACTGCTGCTGACGGTTGAGCGTCCAGCTCATCAGCCAGCTGGAATCCTTCACGGTGACAATGCCGCCGGTGACGGTGTGGCCGGTGAACGGGTCGCGCTTGCAGATCTTCTGGATATACGGCGGAATCTTCTCGTCCAGCGTGGTGATGGTCGCGCTCTCCCAGTTGGTCTGCTCCGCGTCGTAGATGAACTTGTTCGGGTGACCGAAGCTCGGGTCCTGCGCGGCGATCCGCTTCCAGAGATCCCAGCCGTTGCCCGGCTTGAGCTCCGGGTCGAACTTGGCCGCCTCGTTCTGGCTGCCGATGGAGCTGTTCTCGACGCAGCCGCCGTTGGTGATGAACAACAGGTCGTTTTCGGTCAGGTTGATGGTCTCCTGCTGCCCGTCGCTCTCCACCACGATGCTGCTCGCCTGCTTGCGCTCGCCGTTGATGTCAAACTTCACATCCACGACCTTGGTGTTGTAGAAGAACTGCACGCCGTGGCTCTTGAGGTAGCTGGTCATCGGCAGGATGATGGATTCATACTGGTTGTAGCGCGTGAAGCGCAGCGCCTTGAAGTCCGGCAGGCCGCCGATGTGGTGAATGTAGCGCTTGATGTAGAGCTTCATCTCCAGCGCGCTGTGCCAGTTCTCGAAGGCGAACATCGTGCGCCAGTAGAGCCAGAAGTTGGAGGAGAAGACCTCATCATCGAAGAAGTCGGTGATGCGCTTATCCTGAAGCTGCTCATCGGGCGTAAAGAACAGGCGCATGATCTCCATCGCGCCCTTGTCGCTGATGGCGAACTTGCCGTCGGTGTGCGCGTCCTCGCCGCGGTTCACGGTCGCGCGGCAGAGGGAAGAATTCGGGTCTTCCTTGTTGAGCCAGTAGTATTCGTCCAGCACACTCTGACCCTCATGCTCGAGGGACGGGATATCGTGCAGCAGATCCCACATGACCTCGAAATGGTTGTCCATCTCACGGCCGCCGCGCATCACATAGCCGACGTCCATCTTGCGGCCGTCGCACGCGCCGCCCGCAACCGGGTCTTTTTCAAAGATGTGGATGTGCTCGCCCTTCATCTGGCCGTCACGCACGAGGTAGCAGGCCGCGGTCAGCGCCGCAAGGCCGGAGCCGATGATATACGCGGACTTGCCGTCCACGCCTTCCGGCTTCTTGGGATGAGAGAACGCTTCATAGTTGCCGCTGCTGTAATACATAACCGAAACCTCCTTATGATTCAGGCGATACCGCCGGGAGCATTTTGCCCATCCGGCTTTTGTGTACCGCGCATTTCCTTTTGATGGTGTTATTGTACCAAGGTCAAGCGGTTTTTAATACGGGCAGAAAAAAAGCGGTGTCCCGTTTTCAGACACCGCTTTGATTTTGGATGATTTTTGGACAGTTCGGGGCAAATGTGGGAAGACGCCCTCCATTGTCTTAACCCCGGGTGCAGGGCCGAAGCCCTGCTCGTTTCAAAGGGGGTTATGGGGTTCCTAGGGGATTTAAGGGGGAGAAGTCGAAATCTCCCCCTAATCCCCTAGGCCTAGCGGAGCGCGTTTTCCCCAAAAGCATCAATAAAAGATAGCTATCGCCGATGAGAAGAGCATCGTCTGCGGACGATGCAAAGACGTGCTCCGCAGGCAAGGGGAGCTTAGGGGGATTTCGATTTCCCCCTTCGCCCCCTTGACCCCCACACCCCTTAAAACGAGCAGGGACACCCTGCACCCGGGAACGGGGGCTTCACGTCCCGGACAAACCGCCCTGCGGGGCGTGTCCGGGGGCAGGAGCCGCGAAAAGCGGAATTTACTTATGCACCTTCCTAAACAATCCCCTATTCGTCGTGCGCCGCGCCAGCGCATTGCCCAGGCTCTGCAAAATGAACACGACGATCAGCAGCACCACCACGCAGACGTTGACGATATCCTGATGGTTCTGGTTTTGGCCGTAGTTGATGGCAAAGCTGCCGATGCCGCCCGCGCCGACCGCACCGGCCATCGTCGTCAGGCCGATGAGGCTGATGGCCGTCACCGTCGTCACACGAATCAGCTCCGGCACGGCTTCGTGCAGATACACGCGGAAGATCAGCCCCAGCGTACTCGAACCCATGCTGCGCGCGGCCTCGACCTTGCCCTCGTTCACGCCGGCCAGCGCGACCTCGACCTGGCGCGTGTAAAACGGCACCGTGCCGAATACCAGCGGCAGAATCGCGCCCTTCACGCCGATGGCCGAGCCGACCACCGCGCGCGTCAGCGGGATGAGGAAAATCAGCAGGATGATAAACGGAATCGAGCGAAACACGTTGATGACGATGTTCACGACCTGATAGACGAGCAGATTCTCGCGCACGCCGCCCTTGCGCGTGACCACCAGCAGCACGCCGAAGAACAGGCCGACGACAAACGCGATCAGCCCCGCCTTGCCGAACATCTCAAACGTCGCCGCGAAGCTGGTGAAAAAACGATCCCGATAGGCGTACAGATTCGGCGCAATCCGCTCAATCAGCGTTTCAAATGCTTCCATCGGCAATGACCTCCGTATACACATGGTTTTCGTTCAGGTAATGGAGCGCGGCGGCCACCTGCTTTTCCCCGCCGCCGAGCAGGGCGACCATGCCGCCCAGCGGATTATCCTCGATCACCTCGACGTTGGCCAGCACGATGTTGATGTCCACGCCGAATTCGCGGGAGACGGTGGAGATCACATGCTCGCCCACGCAGTCCTTATGGAAGGTCAGGCGGACG
>QWCN01003075.1_pt1 | contig 20208 bp, 32 predicted proteins | sample 1972711 | NCBI WGS metagenome assembly QWCN01 (sample SAMN09866707, study PRJNA288562) | Human gut metagenome isolate term1_stool, whole genome shotgun sequencing... | isolation source: gut | host: Homo sapiens | place: USA: California
GGGACCGTGGTGCAGCGACAGCCGGGAACCGTGGTGCAGCGACAGCCGGGGACCGTGGTGCAGCGACAGCCGGGAACCGTGGTGCAGCGACAGCCGGGGGCTGTGGCGCAGCGACAGCCGGGTACAGTGGTGCAGCGACAGCCGGGGACTGTGGCGCAGCGACAGCCGGGGACTGGGGTGCAGCGACAGCCGGGGACTGTGGTGCAGCGACAGCCGGGGACTGTGGTGCAGCGACAGCCGGGGACCGTGGTGCAGCGACAGCCGGGAACCGTGGTGCAGCGACAGCCGGGGACTGTGGCGCAGCGACAGCCGGGGACTGGGGCTATGCACTGTCTGGTGGCAATTCCGCTTGCGGCAAAAACGGTGTTGCCGTAGTGCGCGGCACAGATCCGAAAGCAAAGGGCGGCATTGGTGCCGTTTTGGTGCTTGTGAAAACAGATGATGATGGGGAAATCGAGATTTTGAAAACCGCAAAAGTTGACGGTGAAAAGGTCAAGGCTGATACCTGGTACACGGTAAAAGGGAACCGGCTTGCTGAGGTAAAGGAATGAACGCCGGGCACAAAAGACCGCGCCGCGGGCTGAATGCCTGCCCCAGATGCGGGAGCTACAGCGGCGAGCGCCGAAGCGCAGACAGCGTTTTGGAACGTCATTGCGTCATATGCTCCACATGCGGAGCACGGACTTACATATACCACACCATGAATGCGGCAACGCGGGCATGGAACGAAGGGAGATTGAAAAATGATCACGAAGGGACAGGAACGCAGGCTGGATCAGCTCTGCGGCATTCAGAAGGAGTATGCAAAGCTGTATGAGGAAAACTGCAACGATGATGGGATCGGCCTGTGCAGTGTTGGCGATGAGTATGTGCAGCTGATGTCCGAAAAGCTGCTGGAACTTTTCGGGAAGCAGGTGCGGACAGAGCGCATATACCCCGGAGAAGGGAAGATCCTTTCCGCCATGTATCACGGCGTCAAGTTTATTGCCTATGTTCCCTTGAAAGAAGGGGCGGACGATGCAGTATAAATGCCGCTGGTGCGGCGCGGCGTTCGACACGCCGGATACATACCGCGAGTATCACGGAGAGCCGGATCGTGCTCCGGAGATCTGGACATGCTGCCCGGAGTGCGGGAGCACGGATTATGGAGACCTTGAGGAAGTGGAGGAAGAGGAATGAACATTTACGAGAAGATCACTGCCATTATGAAAGATGTGCAGTATCTCGCAAAGGATGATCATGTTTCTTTCGGCAGCACCAATTATAAAGCGCTGAGCGAAGAAAAAGTGACGTCCATCATGCGGGCAGAGCTGCTGAAATATGGCCTTGTTGTATTCCCAACGATGCAGAATGCAACAAGAACCGGAAGTATTACACACGTGGATGTGGTATATCGGATGGTCAATATTGAGAACCCGGATGAATCCATTGAGATCGCATCCTGTGGGGACGGCGCGGATTCGCAGGATAAGGGCAGCGGGAAGGCCATGACATATGCTTTTAAGTATATGTGGCTGCGTACCTTTGCATTGCCGACCGGTGAGGACCCGGACAAGATCTCTACGGAAGAGCTGGAAGCAAAAGCAGCGGCGCAGGAAAAGCCGGTTTTATGCTACAGATGCGGTCAGCAACTTTACCCGGCAAAGAAACGGGACGGGAGCATTTGGAGCGTATCTGACATCAAAAAGTACGGCGAACGTATGTTCGGCCATGTTTTGTGTCCCGTCTGTATGAAGGTTGTAAGGAAGGAACAGGACAATGCCGGTTAAGGCAGAGGGCTTCCGCTGGTCTATGGATGCGGCCGGAGAATGGCTATGTATCCAGACCAGCGATGCCCGGAAAATTCTGGATGATCTCAAACCCGGCAAGCAATACGATGTGACGGTAAAAGAGCACCGCGCGCGGCGCAGTTTGGACGCCAATGCGTATGCATGGGTTTTATTGGATAAGCTTTCTGAGCGCCTGAGGATTCCAAAAACAGAGCTGTACCGCGCTTATATCCGCGAGATCGGCGGGAACAGCGAAACCGTATGTGTGCTGGAAACAGCTTCTGCGAAACTTTGCAGCGGATGGGAGCATAACGGGATCGGATGGCAGACAGAAACTATGCCGAGTAAGATTCAGGGCTGCGTCAATGTCATTCTTTATTACGGTTCCAGCACTTATGATACGGCGCAGATGTCCAGACTGATTGACATGATTGTTCAGGATTGCAGGATGCAGGGCATTGAAACCATGCCGCCGGACAGGCTGGCGGCACTGATGGAGGGCTGGAAATGCACAAGATGACAAAGGCAACAGCGATACCGACGGCGGTCAAAGAAGCCGTTTATGCAAGAGACAGAGGTACATGTATTATCTGTGGTTCATTTCATGGCATTCCGTGCGCGCATGTTGTGCGCCGCTCCCGTGGCGGCAAGGGCATTGAGCAGAACATTGTAACGCTGTGCCCGGCTTGCCACAGAGCGTTTGACGAAGGGAAGAACCGCGATGCATATGAAGCGCGGATCATCGCGTATCTGAAAGGCTTTTACCCCGGATGGAACCGGGAAGACATGATTTACAGAAAAGGAGACAGCTAAAATGCTGAATAGAATTATGATTCAAGGCAGGCTTTGCGCAGACCCGGAGCTGCGCAGAACACAGAGCGGAACGCCTGTTGCATCTGCTACATTGGCAGTAGATCGTGATTTCAAGAATCAGGACGGCAGCAGGGGGACGGACTTTATTCCTGTTGTTGCATGGAAGGGCACCGGGGAACTTCTGGCGAGATATTTTACCAAAGGCCGGATGGCCGTTGTTTCCGGTCGGCTCCAACTTAGGGACTGGACCGATAGGGACGGAAACAAGAGGCGCACCGCAGAGGTGATTGCGGACAGCGTATATTTCGGTGATTCCAAACGGGAGGAACACGGCGATGGCTCTACAAAGCTGGATCAGCTGCAAGGGCGGATGCAGGAATCAGGCTTTACGGAGATGGTTGACGCAGATGGAGATCTGCCGTTTTAAGGTGGCGAGAGGATGGAACGGAACCAATTTACTTTCTACCGCAGCTTTTTCAAAGCAATAAGCCGAATCAAGAAAAAGCAGGACAGAGCGGACGTTTACGACATGATTTGCGCGTATGCTTTAGATCAGATCGAGCCTGACTTGAATACAGCTTCCGACGCTGTGGCAATTGCTTTTGAGTTGCTCCGGCCTGTCCTTGACAAAGCCAAAGCAAAAGCAGAAATCGGTAAAAAGGGCGGAAGCAAAGAGGAAGCAAACTGCAAGCAAAACGGAAGCAAACCGCAAGCAAACTGTAAGCAAACGGGAAGCAAAGCGGAAGCAAACGGGAAGCAATGGGAAACCGCAAGCAAGAAAGAGAAAGAGGGGGAGATAGAGGTAGAGGTAGAGAAAGAGAGAGAGAACGATAGTTCTATTCCCCCTACCCCCCTTTCATCCACCGGTTTTTCTCCCGCATTGCAGTCTGCGTTGGAATCCTGGCTGCGGTACAAGGCGGAGAAGCAGCAGAGCTACAAGCCCGAGGGATTGAAAGCCCTGATCGGGGAGATCCGTAACAACGCCGCCAGGTATGGCGAGGACGCCGTGATCGGCCTGATCGGCAAGTGTATGTCCAGCAACTGGCAGGGCATTATCTGGGATCGCCTGAAAAAGGCCGAAGCCGAAAGCGGCACCTGGCACTATGACCCCGGAAGCATGGAGGGAAGCTTATGAATGCTTTGACAGATGCATTGAATACCGTGATCCGAAAGGCGCAGCCGGTCCGGAACCCCGGCGATTACATACAGGACGGTCTGCTGTACTGCGGCGCGTGCCGGACGCCGAAGCAGTGCCGGATTCGTTTCGGAACTGCCCTGCGGGTGGTGGGCTGTCAATGCAGCTGCGCCGCGCGGCGCTACGAAGCGGAGCGCAAAGCGGAACAGCAGCGGCAGGAGATGGACCGCATCGAGCGGCTGCGGGCGTCCTGCATCGCGGATCGTGCCGTGCGGGGCTATACCTTCGCATCGGCGGAGGAAACGCCGGATCTTCTGCGCTGCAAGGCCTACGCGCAGCATCTGAGCGAGGCGGTGCGGGAGAACCGGGGGCTGCTGCTGTGGGGCAACACCGGCACCGGCAAGACCTTTGCGGCGGCCTGCATCGCCAACGCGGCGCTGGATCGCGGGATCCCGGCCATGGTGACCTCCTTCCCGAAGATCCTCGGCGCGCCGTGGGACGCCCGCGACAAGATCATCGGCCAGCTGAACCACTACAAGCTGCTGGTGCTGGATGATCTGGGCGCGGAGCGGCAGAGCGATTACGCCCTTGAGACCGTGTATCAGGTGGTGGACGAGCGCTACAAGTCGGGCCTGCCGCTGATCGTGACGACGAACCTGCCGCTTTCTGCGCTGACGAAGCCTAAAAACATGGACTGCCAGCGGATCTATGACCGGGTACTGGAAATGTGTACGCCGCTGTATTTCAGCGGTGAGAACCGGCGGCGTCAGAAGGCGAACGCGAACCTGAAATGGCTTCGGGAGGTGACGGGATGACGCTGCATTTTGTGATAGCCCTTGCGCCAGTGACGAAGAAGAACAGCCAGCAGATCGTACGGCTGGGCAAGCGGTACAGCATTGTGCCGAGCAAGCAGTACAAGGCTTACGAAAAGGCGGCGATGCTGTTTATCCCGACGAATACATACAGCGGGATCACCGCGCCGGTAACGGTGCAGGCGCTGTTTTACATGCCGACACGGCGGCGGGTGGATCTGACAAATCTACTGGAAGCGCTGGACGATACGCTGGTACGCGCCGGGCTGCTGGCGGATGATAACTGCCGCATCATCGCTTCCCACGATGGGAGCCGGGTACTGTACGACAAGGAGCATCCCCGGACAGAAGTGACGCTGCGAAGCTACAGGGGCGTGATGCCATGGGCAGAAAAGTGATAACGGAAGAGACAGTGCGGGAGATTGCCAGGCTGCACAAGCAGGGCCTGAGCGGCTCGGAAATTGCCCGGCGCATCGGGTTATCGGCGGAAGCGGTAAACCGTCTGCTCCGGCAACCGCGGATGATCCAGCAGGAAGGAAGGGATCACTTTTGTGATTCCACAGAGCAGATCCAGATGTGCCTTGCCTGTCCGTTCCCGGACTGTAAAGCAAGCGGGCGGCTCTGCCCGTTGAAGGAGGAAGGAAAGACGTGAGTGTAAAATGCGAGCTGTACCACGATAATTTCCAGAATTTCAAGCGGTACAACATTCCGAAAGCGCAGCTTGTAATTGCTGATATCCCATATAACATCGGCGTGGATGCCTACGCCAGTAACCCCATGTGGTATCAGGGCGGCGACAATAAGAACGGCGAAAGCAGGCTTGCGAAGCAGAGCTTTTTCAACACAGACGGAACGTTTCGGATCGCTGAGTATATGCACTTTTGTAATCGGCTGCTTAGGAAAGAGCCAAAAGAGAAGGGGCAGGCTCCGGCCATGGTCGTATTTTGTGCATTTGAACAAATGCAAACAGTGATTGCGTATGGGAAACGGTATGGATTTATGAAATCTTACCCGCTGTTTTTTATTAAAAATTACTCTGCACAGGTGCTGAAAGCCAATATGAAGATTGTCGGTGCAACGGAGTTTGCTGTTGTGCTGTACCGGGATAAGTTGCCGAAGTTTCGCAATATGAGCACAGACGGGGAGCGGCACATGGTGTTTAACTGGTTCCCCTGGGAACGAGACAGCAGAAAAGAATACCCCAAAATCCATCCTACGCAGAAACCGGTTAGCGTGCTGAAACGGTTGATCGAAGTATTTACCGACCCGGGAGATGTGGTGATTGACCCATGCGCCGGGAGTGGTTCTACACTGCGTGCTGCGCGGGAACTTGGGCGCAATTCTTATGGTTTTGAAGTCGACCGGACGTTCTACCAGAAGGCAGCAGAGCAAATGCTCAAAGCATCAGAAGGAGAGGACTATGAGCAGATTTTCATGGAGGGTTGCGTATGAGTGTACGAGGGAAAGGCGTGACACGCCCTTTGTTTTTGATTGTTGCAGGGAAAAACGAACTCCCGGTTGCCGTGGGGGACAGCCTGACGGACCTTGCGAGACAGACCGGACTTTCTGTTCCAAATCTTTCCCAGCGGTTTAACCGTGCGCGGCGAAGCGGCTGGAAAAAAGGAAAGGTCAAGCAGGTATGGGTGGAGTTCACGGACGAAGAATGGAAACGGCTGAAAGCCGGGGAGGAAGTATGACAGATCAGGAATTGATTCAGGCGCTGCGGGAACACGCAGAATGGGCCCGTGCCAATGAATGGGAATGCCCGATTACGCTTGGGGATGATATTTATACTGCGATTCAGCGGTTGGAGCAGATGCCCCAATGGATTCCGGTGACGGAGCGGCTGCCGGAACCAGAAACAGACGTTTTGGCGGTTTGCAACCGCAATGGGTACATATTCGTGGTTCCGGCTATCTACGAAGATGGAAAGATGTTGACGCAGGATAGCAAGTGGAACTGGTGCGACATTTACACCTACGGGCTGTACAGCGAAGAAGCAGATGATTATTACGTGCCAAGCGGCTGGTGGGAGAACAGGCAGTTTAATCCTGATGATGTGTATAACAATCTGGTAGACTGCCCCGTCACCCACTGGATGCCGCTGCCGGCAGCGCCGGGGGAGGAACCGCGATGAGAGCGCAATGTTCGATCACGGATGAGATCATCGTGGATAATTTTGCCGGTGGCGGTGGAGCGTCCACCGGAATTGAATTGGCGACCGGGCGGCAAGTGGCGATTGCCATTAACCATGACCCGGACGCAATTTTGATGCACCGCACAAATCACCCGTATACAGAGCATTTACAGGCGTCCGTATGGGACGTGGATCCTGTTGCGGTATGCCGGGGCAGGCCGGTAGGGCTTGCATGGTTTTCACCGGATTGCAAGCACTTTTCCAAAGCCAAAGGCGCGGCGCTGGTTGACCGGAAGATCCGCGGCCTTGCATGGATTACACTGCGGTGGGCGGCGAAGGTACGGCCCCGCGTTATCATTCTGGAAAACGTGGAAGAGTTTCAGACATGGGGGCCGGTGCGTAAGGGAAAACCGGTAAAGAAACTGGCAGGGACAACATTCTGCAAGTTTATCCGTCAGCTTGAGGATCTGGGCTATCAGGTGGAGTACAGAGAACTCATCGCCGCGGACTACGGTGCGCCGACTTCTAGAAAGCGGTTCTATCTGATTGCCAGATGTGACGGTCAGCCCGTTGTCTGGCCGGAGCCTACATACAGCAAAACGGGAGCGAACGGGCTTCCAAAGTGGCGCAGTGCGGCGGAAATCATTGACTGGAGCCTGCCTTGTCCATCCATCTTTGACAGCAAGGCGGAGATCATGCAAAAGTACGGGCTGAAAGCCGTGCGCCCGCTGGCTGACAATACCATGCGGCGGATCATCCGCGGTGTGGACAAGTTCACTATCAAAAGCGGGGAGCCGTTTATTGTGGAATGCAATCATTCTGGCGGTGGTCACATTGCCGATATACGGGAGCCTTACAAAACCATCACCTCGAAGCACACGGGCGGTATTGTTGCTCCCTCTTTGATCCAGTACCATACGGAGCAGACGGAGAATGTCAGGGCTTCCGGATTGGGCGCGCCTATCAACACAGTAGATGCGTCCAACCGTTACGGCCTGACCTGCGCAAACTTGGTGGAGTATTACACCGGCGGACGTCCGCTGGACGTTGCGGAACCCATGCACACCGTGACAAGCCACGATCGGGAAGCGGTGGTGGCTGCCCATGTGGTGAAGTTCAAGGGAGACAATCTCGGCCAAGAACCGGGCGAACCGCTCCAGACCGTAACCGCCAGCGCCGGGGAGTTTGCCGTGTGCAAAGCGCTTTTGGCGAAGATGCGCGAAGGTGATGATCTGGGATACTGGCCGGAGATTCGCGCCCTGCTGAACAAGTTTTGCGGCTATGATCTGGCGGAGGATGATGTGCTCTTGCTGGAAATCGGAAAGACGCTGTACTATATCGCTGATATCGGTATGCGGATGCTGTCTCCGCGTGAGCTGTATAACGCCATGGGATTCCCACCGGACTACATTATTGACCGCGATTATCTGGGCAATGAATACGGGAAAAGCAAACAGGTTGCGCGATGCGGGAACGCAGTGTGCCCGCCGGTGGCGTCCGCTCTGGTGCGGGCAAATGTCCCGGAATGGTGCGACATCACGATTACGACAATGGCACAGCTGCTGGATCGCGTGGCGATATGAAGGAGGAAATGTGATGGAACGATTGACATTTTTGAACGGGGATGAAATCCCCTGCGTAAGGAACGATCAGTGCTTTGAAGAGCAAAGCGAGCACTACTGCGGCCCGGCGATTGACCGTCTCGCCGCCTACGAGGACACGCACATGATGCCGCCTGACGTCATGCGCATGCGCATGGATATGGCGATCCTCACAGCGCTGTTTGATGGCATTGACGTGGATCGAATGCGTGAGATAGTCGCGGCTGAAAGGGGCGGCCGCGTGGTGGTGCTGCCGTGCAAGGTGGGCGATGTTGTGTACGGATTCTACGGGGAAAAGACCATATTGCCGATGGTGGCAAAATGGATCGAAACGAACACTGACGGATGGTGCATTGCAGCACAATACACTCCAATGGCCCCAAGGTTTTATCGGTTTTCCGATTTTGGCAAGACCGTATTCCTCACCCGCGAGGAAGCGAAAAAGGCACTGGAGGGGATGCGAAATGGATGAATTGAAACCGTGCCCGTTCTGCGGCGGCACAAAACTCAAGATGGGCCGAAAGTCGCGGCTTGCCGGGTGGAATGGTCTTGATATGCGCGTAGAAATGCACACCTACTCTGTCCGATGCAACACCTGCCACGCGCGTGGAGGCGCTGTTGGTGGTCGCGTTATGAATGACCCGTGGACACGCTGCGCTCAGCTTCCCGACTGGGCTACAACGGACAAAACTCTGGAAGCAAAAGCAATCGAAGCATGGAACAGGAGGGCTGACAATGGATAATCTGCGAGAGAAGTTGCTGCACTATACGGACGATCTCAGTGAAAATGTGGATTTAAGGCAAGAAGCCATTGCGACTATCGAGGCTGCGGCGCAATACATGACAGAAGATGAGCTGCTGCATCATAGCCGAGCGCTTGCGCTTGCATATCTGGCACTGACGGACGCCGCCGACGAGGCACCGGTGGTGCACACCCGGTGGGCGCATATTGGCGGAGATGAGTGGTGCTGCCCTGCGTGCGGTTTTGTCATTACCACTGAGGGCAGTTGGGATAAGCCTACCCAAAAATACTGCGAGAACTGCGGGGCCAAGATGGACGGAGGCATGCCAAAGGATGGTGCTGACTGATGGATACAGAAGCTGACAGATGCAAGGACTGTGCCTTTCATTCGCGGAACACCTATGGCACGCCGATCTGGGGCTGCGATTACCTGATCCTGACGGGAAAGCCCCGCGGCTGCAGCAGTGATCATTGCATCCGGTATCTGAAACGGACCGCCAAAATTGACAAGGAGTATCAGCGCGGAAAGTGGGAAGTGCGGGAGGGGTACAAGGCGTACATCCTGCAACAGTACGCCTACCCCGGGAAGCCCGTTCCGACGCCGTTTGTGCCCGCTGCTCCGCATGCGGCACCGAGGGTGGCACAACCGCAGAAAGCACCTAATAAGAGCACAGAGGAACGCATGCAGGCCAGCAGCAGGCGTTATTACGAAAGCCACCGTGACGAGATTGCAAAGCGGAACCGGCAATACAGAGAGAAGAACCGGGAAGCAATCCGGGCGTATAACCGGGAATACAACAGGAAGAAAAAGGAGCGTGAAGCGGAAAATGTCTGACAAAGAACTGGATAGCGCGATTGAATGGTTCGGGAAACGCACCGTGCCCATGCCGGGCGCGCGGAATATGTACCGTTTGGCCTATGCGGCGCTGAAAGCCCTCAAGGTAGATCAGGAACGCCTTGAGGGGCTGAGCCGGGAAGAGCTTGTTTCGGTGATTCATTACCTGCGTGCGGCCAATATCAACAGAGGGCGCTTGATTGACCGGCTGGAAGACGAGAATTACCGGCTGAGAGGGGGAAATAACAATGACAACTGAGAAAGAATTTGGCGACCGGCTGCACGGTCGATTCCGAGTTCTTCTGCAAGCATGGCAAGCGGGAGACTAACACAGAAGAAAAAGCATAAAGAAAGGCCGCTGGGAGCGCTGCCCCGGCGGCCCTTTTAAAAGGTTTGCATGTTTTCAAAAGTCGTAGTTGTTGCAATCGAATCTTTACTGTATGATGGTTATAGCAGGGTTACTACCACACACCTCCTTACAGCGCCGTGGCCCCGTGGCGCGAATAACGGGGCTTTATATCCCGCAGAGATTGCGCGAGATCAATGCGGGCCCCTTAAAGTGAATCGGCGGGCACGCGTGCAAAGCCCCAAAACACGCAACATGGCCCTGTTACGAGGGCCATATGCAGTATAGGTGCCCAGCAATGGGAGACCACAGCGAGTGACAGGGACTTTCCTTGAAGCGCTAAAGCAGGGCAGGACTGCAATGCTGCACCAAAAAAGAACACAGCAAAAATCAACAAGAAAGGATTGGTAAAATGCTGGTAGAAATTAAAAAAATGGGTAAAGAGGAAGTTACAGCGACAACAAGCCTTGATGTGGCAGAAACGTTTGGAAAGCCACACGATAAGGTTATGCGCGATATTAGAGAGCTAGGATGTAGCGAAGAGTTTAATGCCGCCAATTTTGGCGACATTAGCTATACCGATAGCAGGGGCAGAGTTCAAAAGGCAAAAATGATGACGCGCGACGGGTTTACGCTTCTTGTTATGGGCTATACTGGCGAACTTGCAATGAAATTTAAGGAAGCCTATATTAAGCAGTTTAATGCAATGGAAAGCGCGCTCCGAGGGAAAGCAATTGAGCGTGAAAAAGGAGTAGCAGTACGACAGGCGTTGACAAAAGCGCTACAGCAATCTACTGAAAACGAGCGTATGCATGGCCATGCTTATTCCAATTACACGAACTGCATCTATAGAACGCTATTTGGCAAAAACGCGGCGCAGCTCCGAGAAGAATTTGGAGTTGGGAAAGCTGATGCACTGCGTGATTGCTTTAATTCCGATGATCTGCAAAGCATTCAGTCAATGGAATGCCTTGTAAGCGGCCTTGTAGCGTGTGGGTGGGGTTATGATAGAATTAAATCTTTTATCACGGAGACAAACACAAAGTGTATTGGCGCATAAGTGCTTGCTGTATGGCCCTCGGGGCGTGGCCGCAATGCTGCACCAAATAATTTGAAAACGTTGCCGCGCGTATCGATGCGCTGATCAGCTGTGACGGGCGGATGAAATTAAACCGCAGCACGACAGTAGGCGAAATCAAAACGGAAGCAAACGGGAAGCAAACGGTAAGCAAAGCGGAAGCAAAATAGGGCAAAAAGAAAAGAAACTTCCCCCTTTTGCCCCCTCTCTTCTTCTCCCCATTGCATCCCCCGTATTATCTTACCCCCTATAATCCCCCAGAAAGAAAAGAAAAAATCCCCCCAGGAGCCCCCCCGCTTGGCGCATGTACGCGGGGAATAAAAAATTGATTTGAGGTGGTGACAAATGGCCGCACGTCTGACAGACCGGCAGAAAAAGAAAATACTGGCGGACTATCTGGAAAGCGGCAGCTATCGTGCCACTGCGAGGAAAAACAACGTAAACGCATCCACTGTAAAGCGGATTGTTGAAGCAAGCGGCGATTTTGAGCAAAAAGCCGCACAAAAAAAGGAAGAAGTTGCCGCTGACGTTTTAGCATACATGGACGCGCATAAAGACCTTGTGTGTTCATTCATCGGTAAGGGCCTTGAAATGCTCAATGACCCCGACAAACTGGCGGCGGCAAATTTGAGCCAGATCACAACGGCGATGGGGACAGTAATTGACAAGTGGGCGATGTTGCAGGAAAAGACCGTTAATGACGGCAGTGAAAAGGTTCGGGTGGTAATTGATGTCTGAAATTCGCTTGTCAGAAAAAATAGGCCCTGCGTTTTATGACGTTGCACATGACGTCTTCCGGCATGGCCACACGCATTATGACGAGAGCGGCGGGCGCGGTTCGCTGAAATCGTCTTTCATCTCCATCGTTGTCCCGTTGCTGCTGATTCAAAACCCGGGCACACATGCACTGGTTCTGCGTAAAGTGGCAAACACCATTCGAGACAGCGTATATGCGCAATATATTTGGGCAATCGGCGAGCTGGGAATGGCGGCGTTTTGGGATGCCAAAGTATCCCCGATGGAGCTGATCTATAAGCCAACCGGACAGAAGATCATGTTTCGTGGCGCAGATGACCCAATGAAGATCAAGTCCATCAAAGTACCGTTCGGTTATATTGCCGTGACGCACTTCGAGGAAAAAGACCAGTTTGCCGGGCGGGCGGAAATCCGTAATATCCTGCAGTCCACCATGCGCGGCGGCACGGTTTTCTGGAACTTTGAAAGCTACAACCCGCCGATCAGCCGCGACAACTGGGCCAATAAAGACAGCTTGGAAGAGCGCGCTGATCGTTTGTGCCACAAGTCAACGTACCTGCAAGCGCCACCTGAATGGTTAGGGCAGCAGTTCATCGACGAAGCGGAGCACCTTAAAGCGGCGGATGAGCGTGCCTATCAGCACGAATACCTCGGAATCCCGGTTGGCACAGGCGGAAATGTGTTTGAAAATCTTGAGCTGCGGGAGATCACGGACGAAGAGATTTCGCATTTTGACCGCATATATAATGGCGTTGACTGGGGATATTTTCCTGACCCGTGGGCGTTTAACCAGTGCCATTATGACGCGGCACGGCGCGTTTTGTACATCTTTGCGGAGATGACCGCAAATAAGAAGCGCAATAAAGAAACGGCAGATATGCTGCTTGATTATGGCCTTACGCGGGATGATCTCATCACAGCAGACGGCGCAGAGCCTAAAAGCGTCGCAGATTATCAGAAATTTGGTCTGCGCTGTATTAGTGCGAGAAAAGGCCCCGGCAGTGTTGAGCGTTCCATGCAATGGATGCAAGGATTATCAAGCATCGTGATTGACAAAGTGAGATGCCCAAAGACGGCGGACGAGTTTGTTTCTTACGAGTACGAGAGGAACCGAGAGGGAGACATTATTAGCGGATATCCTGACGCAAATAATCACCATATCGATGCGTGCAGATATGCTACAGAATCGATATGGAAAACGCCTGGGCAAAAAGGGAGAAGTGACTATATACCCATTTGGAACAGATAGGAGCGGTTGAATGAAAACCTATCAGGATTTGTTAAACGCCGGAGAGAACGAGCAGGATCGCATTGCCTTTATTCGGAGCGCAATCAACGATCATCGTGCATCAGGCGCATATAAGGCTGCGGCTGATGCGGAGCTATATTACGATGGCCTGAACCCTTCCATCAATCGCTACGAAAAGATTTTGTATGATATGCAGGGCAAAGCCCACAAGGATATGTGGACAGCGAATCACAAGCTGGCAAGCCGGTTCTTCGGCATGGTGGTTGATCAGGAAGTTTCCTATCTGCTTGGCAACGGTGTGACGTTCTCGGATGAGACCACGGGGAAGAAATTGTGCGCAGATTTTGACCAGGAGGTCATGGATGCTGCCAGAGCGGCGAAGATCGCGGGCGTATCGTTTGGCTTTTGGGATTTGACGCATCTCCGCGTGTTTTCCCTCTTGGAATTTGTGCCGCTGTACGATGAAGAGGACGGCGCTTTGAAAGCTGGTATTCGGTTCTGGCAGGTCGCGCCGGATAAGCCTTTGCGGGCGACGCTGTACGAGATTGACGGCTTCACGGAGTATTTCCAACCCAAAAATAAAGACATGAGCGTATTACATCAGAAGCGCAGTTATAAGCTCATTGTCCGTAAGGCAGAAGTCGGCGAGACTGAAATTTATGACGGCGGGAATTATCCGGGTTTCCCTGTTGTTCCGCTGAAAAACAACAGGCATTGCCTTTCGGAAATTGCAGGCAAGCGCAATACGATTGATGCACTCGATCTTGCTTCGTCCAACATGGTCAACAACGTGGATGAGGGGAATTTGATTTATTGGGTGATTTCCAACTGCGGCGGCATGGATGATCTGGATGATGCAAAATTCGTGGAGCGCCTGAAAACGCTTCATGTGGCGCATGCCGACGGCGATGATGGAGCGAAAGCGGAGGCACACACCGTCGAGGCCCCGTATGAGGGGACGAATACTACCATCGACATGCTGAAAAAGAAACTTTATGAAGATTTTCAGTGTTTCGATGCTTCTGCAGTATCAGCGGGCAATCAGACCGCGACGGCCATTAAGGCAAGCTATGCCCCGCTCGATCTGAAAACGGATAAATTTGAAGCCGAAGTCACGCGTTTTATTGTTGAGATCCTGCGGCTGGCCGGTATTGACGATCAACCCAGCTACACGCGCAATCAGATCATCAACAAAACCGAAGAAACACAGGCAATTCTTCTAGGTGCTCAGTATTACGATGATGAGTACATTACAAAGAAACTGCTGACCATAAACGGCGATATTGACCAGTTTGAAGACATGATGAAACGCAAGGCGGCGGAAGAGATTGACCGAAGCTTTGAAGAACCGGACGCGCCGGAGGTGAACGGCGATGGCAACGCCTGATCTTGGCCATCAGCTGACCGATAAAAAGCTGGCGGCGCTGGAACGGCGCATTGCAAAGCTGTATCGAGAGACTGGAAAAGAGCTGCAAGGGACTATCAACACATACTTTGAGCAGTTCAAGCAGCGCGATGAGGAAATGCAAGCTCTGATCGGCACGGTGCAGAACGGAAAGGAGTGGACGGAATCCGATTATAAGCAATGGCGGCTCAATCAGATTGCACGCGGTGAGCGCTATCAAGCCTTGCGCGATAAGGTGGCGCGTCGTATGACAGACGCGAACGCCGTTGCTGTGTCTTATACCAACGATGCTACACCAGGCATTTACAGCCTGGACCGTAACTATGCGGCATACACTATTGAACAGGTCGCGGGTAACGTCGGCTTTGATCTGTGGGACGAGCAGACTGTAAAGCGGCTTATGGTAGAGCAGCCGGATCTGATGCCCTATTACCCGCCAAAACGCGCTTTGAAGCGCGGTATCGACCTTGCGTGGGGCAAAAAGCAGATTACGGCCAGCGTGACCAGCTCTATCCTACAAGGCAAAAGCATCAAAGGCATGTCAGATGATCTGCAAAAGCGGATCACTACTATGAACCGCGACAGCGCGATACGAACCGCCCGAACCGCCGTGACCGGCGCGCAGAACGCCGGACGCATGGACAGCTACGCGGCGGCGCAGAAGATGGGGATTAAGCTCAAAAAGGAATGGCTTGCCACGCTGGACAGCCGCACACGTCATTCTCACGCCATGCTGGACGGTGAACAGGTAGAGCAAAACGATAAGTTCTCTAACGGTTGCCGATTTCCGGGAGATCCGCAAGGCCCGCCGTGGGAGATTTATAACTGCCGCTGCACGATGATTGCTGCGGTGGATGAAGTAGATACCTCAGATGCACAAAGACGCGCCAGAAACGCCGATACGGGGCAAACAGAGATCATCCACAATATGACGTATCAGGAATGGGCGGCGCAGAAAAAAGCAGAGAATGCTACGGCTTGGAATACATACATGAAGAAAGGCCGCAACCTTTCCGCTGATACCAAACAATGGCAAGAATATAAGTCGGTTTTGGGGAATAAAGTTCCGAACACAGTTGAGAAATTCCAGAATTTGAAGTATAATGAGCCTGAAAAGTGGGCGCAGTTAAAAACTGCGAAACGGCAAACCACCGCTGTAAAAAATGCGGAATGCATAACGACGCCGAAAAAATATACAGGATACTTTTTAAAATCTGGCGCTAAACACGCAGACCAGTTCTTTGATGTCGGCTACACGGCAGATAACCCGTTGCAGCTTCGCTATGACATGGTGCGGCAGTTTGACATGAACAAGGCGGTTGACCGAGAAGAACTGAATGGCGGCGCGATCAAGTTTAATATCTACATGGAGCTTGGCGTTACAAAGAAAAGGACATTTTTAACGGGCTGGATCCAAGATTCGCCGGAAAGCAAGCCACGAATTGTAACAGGATTTAGGAAAAACAAGGAGGGACAGCAGTGATTCGAGAATATGACCACGTAAAAGTCAAGAGTACGGGCGATATTGGCATTGTTGTTGACATCCGAAATACCAATGGAACGTATTATCTCATAGAGCGAGATGGGGACAACAAGTTGATTGACTGCTCTGCTGACGATCTGGAAAAGATGGAGTAAAGGCGAACAATGAGTATCGAAATCCACGACAACAGCAAAGAGGTTTCTGCCGCGATCAAGGAAGCGCTGCTGCGCGGTCTGGAGAAGTGCGGCCTGGTGGCAGAGGGGTATGCAAAAAAGCTGTGCCCGGTGGATACCGGAAACTTAAGGAACAGTATTACACATCAGGTGGACAGCGAGGGCCATTCCGTTTATGTTGGAACAAATTCCGATTATGGCGCTTATGTGGAGCTGGGAACTGGAAAATATTATCCGGGCGGCAGGCCGACGCCGTGGGTATATCAGGATGCAAAGGGCAACTGGCACCGGACGAGCGGCAGCAAGGCACAGCCCTTTTTGAAACCGGCCGCAGCGGAGCATGCAGACCAATATCGGGAGATTCTGAAAAAGGAACTGAAAAATGGATAATGAAACGATCAAGGCTATTGAAGCCATCATTAAACGCGGCAATGACGCTGAGATCCGGCGAAAAGGCGATGGGTACATCGTTTTGGAAGTAAAAAAAGCAATTAAATATACGACTTCTGCGTAATTGGGCGCAGGAAAGGGCAATTAGAGCCAACTTGTAAGGATTTCTTACAGGTTGGCTCTTTTGTTTTCAGGAGGCAACGCATGGGTAACAGCAAAGTCAACATTTTAGGCACGGATTACGAAATTGTCGTTAAAAAATACGGCGACGATGAGGCATTTGAGCGAAGGAGCATTGACGGATATTGCGACTACCTTTTGAAGCAAATCGTAATTTGCGACATGACAACCTATAAGGGGTGGGAAAACGAGCCAGTAGAAACGGCAAGAGAGGCTCAAAAGCAAACGCTACGGCATGAAATTGTCCACGCATTTTTCAGCGAAAGCGGTCTTTTGGATAGCGCACTTTCTTTTGAAGGGGCATGGTGCAAAAACGAGGAGCTTGTCGACTGGATTGCGTGGCAAGGGGCAAAAATCCACAAGGCGTGGGAAATGGCAAACGCAATTTAGAACAGGTAAAACCCGCGAAGCACAGCGGTTTTTATACAACGTTCGCCCCCGAAGAATTGGGGCCAAAGAAAAGGAGAACGAATAACATGGCGAAATTTACGAGAGCGGAAATCAGAAATATTCTCGGCGAGGCTTGCACCGAAGAAATCGAAAATCGCTTGGTTGCGCTGCATCTGGGCGTGGTCGACCCCCTCAAGGACGATCTCACGAAGTACAAGGCGGACGCGGAGAAGCTGCCCGGCGTCCAGAAGGAACTGGACGACCTTAAGGCGGCAGGTGATGGCGGTTATAAGGAGAAGTACGAGAAGGAACACTCGGCCTTTGAAGCCTTTAAGTCCGACATCACCGCAAAGGAAAGCAAGGCGGCAAAGGAAAAGGCCGTGCGGGCTTACTTTGAAAGCAAAAATATCACCGGCGCGAATCTCGACCTTGCAATGCGCGGCTGCGGCGAAGAAATGGCCGCATTGGAGCTGGACGGCGACAAAATCAAGGACACCAAGAGCCTTGATGCGCTGATCGAGGGCACCTATAAGGGGCTTGTCTCTACCACGCATACAAAGGGAGCGAATCCCGCCACTCCCCCGGCGAACACCGGCGGCGGCGCAATGACCAAAGATCAGATCATGGAGATCAAGGACAGAGCAGAGCGCCGCGCGGCGATCGCTGCAAACATCAATCTTTTTGAAAATAAGAACGGAGGCTAATTATGGCTGCTGAAACCAATCTGATCAAGAAAAATGACCTCGCCCGCGTGCGCGAGATCGAATTTACCGAAATGTTCGGTTACTCCATCAAGAAGCTGATGGAGGCGCTCGGCGTGACCCGTAAGATCGCCAAGCAGGCGGGCACTGTGCTCAAGAGCTACAAGGCGACCGGCACGCTTGAAAGCGGCGTTGTGGCAGAGGGTGACACCATCCCCCTTTCCCATTACAAGACCGAGGCCGTGAACTACAAGGAGATCACGCTCAAGAAGTGGCGCAAGGCGACCTCCGCCGAAGCGATCACCGACCGTGGCTACGATCAGGCAGTGGAGATGACCACCGACGAAATGCTCAAGGACGTGCAGAAGGGTATCCGCAAGAGCTTCTTTGACTTCCTCTCGACCGGCACCGGCGCGGTGAGCGGTAAGAACTTCCAGACTGTTCTTGCGCAGGCGTGGGGCAATTTGCAGGTTCTTTTCGAGGACGACGAGATCGGCGCGGTCTACTTCATGAATCCGCTGGACGTCGCGGATTACCTGTCTACGGCCAACATCACCGTGCAGACCGCATTCGGTATGTCCTATGTGGAAAACTTCCTGGGCCTTGGCACCCTGATCATGAATGCCAGCGTCCCCAAGGGCAAGATTTACGCCACGGCTAAGGACAACATCGTCCTCTACTACATCCCCGTCAACGGCGCCGATCTGCAGGAGGTCTTCACCTTTACCACCGACGCGACCGGCTACATCGGCATCCACGAGGAGCCTGATTACACCAACATGACCGCGTCTGACACCGTGATCAACGGCATTGAGCTGTTTGCCGAGCGCATCGACGGCGTAGTTGTCGGCACCATCGACAGCGGAAAGCTTGGCTCGCTGACGGTTACTTCTGCCTCCGGTACCAAGAGCGGCGATACTAAACTGACTGTTTCCCCCGCAAAGGCTGCGGCGGGCAACAAGTATAAGTACGCTTCTGGCGCGTCCGCTGTGACCGTCGCTTACGGCGACAATGTGGCGGGCTGGCTTGATTGGGACGGCAAGAAAGACCTGACCATTGCCACTGGCCAGAAGGTGACCGTTGTTGAGTGCGACGGCAACTATCATGCGCTCAAGTCCGGCAGCGCTGACGTAACGGCAAAAACCTGATAGGAGGGCAGCGTAATGCTTGAACAAGTCTTGCGGCATTTGAACAACTGGTTTCTTCTGGAAATCCATGAAGGAACGTTCACCGTGGAGAATGGCGGCGTTACGCTGCCTTTTCTCCAAAACGGGCAGTATTTCCGTATTGTTGGCTCCGTTTTCAATGACGGCCTGCACCAATACCCGGCGGAAGACCTGACCGATGAATCTTTTACAGGGGCGGTGTGGGCACTTGCTGTCCCCAAAGCTGTAATAACCCTTGCAGAAGACATCTCTGCGTGGCAGGAAAAGAACGGCGAAGCTGTTATGAGCCCGTTTACTTCGGAATCGTTCGGGGGCTACAGCTACACCAAAGCAAGCACCGGTACAGCGGATACAAGCGCTGTGACCGGATGGGCAGGCGCTTTCCGCAGCCGCCTGAACGACTGGCGAAAGCTCAAGGGGGTGGAACCGTGAGCCTTTTAGATGATTTTGCCCGCGAGTGCGTGCTGATGGAAAAAACGCGGGTGCCGGATGGTGCAGGCGGATACGAGGTCACATGGGCGGAGGGCGCGGCATTCCTGAACTATCAAGCGCTTGACACCTCAATGGAAGCACGCAGAGCGGAAAAAGAGGGCGTTACTTCGGTATACTCCGCGCTGGTCAATAAGGACGTCCCTATCGAGTACAACGACTATTTCCGCGACAAAGTCACAGGAAATACTTACCGCGTGACTTCCAACCCGGAAGAGCGGGAAGCGCCAAGGTCGGCAAGCGCAGCTATTCGCGCTCTGAAATTTTTTACTGTTGAGCGGAAGGAGCTGCCGAAATGACAAAGGATAAGGCGCTCCATGCGTGGTTTTCCCAATTTCTTACTGCTTATCCGACCTCGAACGTGCCGGAAGACGCAGTTTTCCCATGGCTGACCTATGAGCTGATCACCGGCTCGTGGGAAAGCGGTGAAATCGGGCTGACGGTCAACCTTTGGTATTACACAGAGGGAGAAGCAGTCCCAAATGCAAAGGCGCAGGAGATCAGTGACGCCATTGGTATGGGCGGCGTAATGGTTTCCTATGACGGCGGTGCCATGTG
>QWCN01003078.1_pt1 | contig 20197 bp, 18 predicted proteins | sample 1972711 | NCBI WGS metagenome assembly QWCN01 (sample SAMN09866707, study PRJNA288562) | Human gut metagenome isolate term1_stool, whole genome shotgun sequencing... | isolation source: gut | host: Homo sapiens | place: USA: California
CGTTTTTGAACATTCCTCGATATACCACTTTTCCCGCCAAGTCGTACTTCACGCCGATTCCGTTGTACAGGTCATTCTCCCACAACCCGCGGTAAACGCAATGACCGGAGTGAAACTCCTCTCCATATCCCGATTTCTTGCCGTTTTTGTTCATCGCAGTGATTCGGACATCCTCTTTATTTCGGGGGGTAGCGCGATCCACGAAGGAGAGGAAGGCGGAGTCGAGGTCGCGGTCCAGCGAGAGGACGAACACGGGAATGGAAGGGAAGAGAGAGTGGAAGAGGGAGATCATCGACGGCGTGATGCTGATGTCGGGTACGATGAGGCCGTGCAGATCGGCTTGGCGCCAGTTGTGGAGGGACAGGAGATGCTCGATGGAGGAGAGAATCTCAGCTTGGTGAGAAGCGATCAACGCCGTAAGGACATCTTCGTCGATCGTGCAGTCGCCGCCCTGCTCATCCTTGATCACCCTCGCAAAGGTGTGGGAGTTCTGAGAGAGCGATGACTCGAGCGCGGAGAGCGTGCATGTCGGGAATACCGAATTGTGGAGTTGCTGAGATAAAGACGAGAAGGAGAGGCAGTCCACGTTACGGTAGTTGGAAGCAAAGGAGTCGCGCGAAATCGAGGTGGAGGAGAAAAACGCTTGGCTTTGCGTCGCATCGAAACAGATAAACCGAGAGCACTGGGGAGGCATGGCATAACACAGCAGCGAGAACTCGCTGATAACCGTCACGCTCTGAAAGCCGCACTGCTTCCCGATGCTCTCCACAATCAAGGAAGAATCGTAATAAAACGATGGCGTGCAACAGACTATTGCCCGCTCAATCGCACAGTTTGCGTAACTCTCGTATTCCTCCTTGATTCCTTTCAAGAGGTAGAAGAACGGAACACGGTCCACGTCATTCGTATCCGATGCCTTGCCCAACGAAACAGACGGCGGATATAGAAACTCTTCTGGAGAGGATAACACGGTGGAGTTTGGAAGGATCGCTTCAAATCCACTCACATCGAAGTTGAACACGTAGCGAACACCGTTCTCATCCAATATAGATAATGATGATAGCGGACTCCTCTTCTTCCCCGAAATCTCCAGCTGTGAAGAGAGCTCATTCCTTCTCACCAGGAACGTCGTTATAGATGACTGTTGAACATGGAGGCAGAGTGAAAGAACCATTACTTGGAGTATTTGTTGCATCCAAAAAGGCAACCAAAATGAAGGCTATTTTCACACACTCTTCATTTGTGGCAATCACTCATTCAGTTTGAATACTACTCATGAGTCAGAGCTCGTCGGTCCCGTTCCAGTCGTTGCTGACATCCCTCTGCACTCAACTCTCATACGCGAATTGCAGCAACGATTCTTCAATATGCACTTTGATTCTTAATGTTTGGCGGATGCATGGGCGAATTGACGGAGTAGTTACTGAAAGAGTCTCTAGCGGGTACAACCCCATACGAGGAATATGTAAAACGGTTACGATCGTCCTATCCGTCAAATAGTCGGTGCGGTTGCACGTTTAAGAAAGGAGAAGTGTATTTTTACTGCAAAACCTGCAGCAAATTGGACGGCGCCTGCTTCTGCCAGGAATGTTTCTTACACGGCAACCATCGAGTACTTCATCTCAATCCTATCGAATGTAGAATCACAACGCCTACAAGGGCACTGCCAAGGCAAACGGCTGCTGCGACTGTGGAGACCCGAACGCATTACGAAAGGAGGGGTGGTGCACCGTCCACCAGAATGCGCAAATCGCGAAGAAGTCTGACGTCCAGCTCAGCGAGCAGTGCATGTTCACGGCGGCACTCACTCGATAGGGATCGCCAGGCGGTGGAACGCACCCTGTCGGCGGCATTCGCAATTCTCCTCCTCCTGCTGCCCTCGTCGCTCTCCCCTCCAGGCAACCCCATCTTCAAATCGTCGACCTATTCCGACCCCTACTGCCATGCCATACTCGAATTCCTCATGTCCACCCTTCATACTTGTGCACCGATGCTTCGCACCGCGGGCTTGCTCCTTACACGTCGTCTTTCCGAGGCCTGCTGCCAGCAGATCGTGAGCGGACTGAAGACAATGAAGCAGATCAACTTCTTCTCGCGAATCGATCTGTCTCCGCTTCAGAAGCTTCCTTCGTTCCTTGAGGGAATGCTTCAATGCGCGCCCTTCAGTCTCTCTATTGTGAGTGCTTGCCGCGGGAATCACGACTAGTCAGCATTCGGCCGGTTTTTGCTGGTGTTGTCGGTGGACCCCGTCGTGAAGAAAGAAATCGGCCGGGTTTTCTGCGATCGTTTGTATGATATGATATCTTCTCAATCGATCGTCTCCAAACGAAACAAGAACAATAACAAACTGATTCCGCCCTACAATCCGACTCTGGTTATTCGTCCGCCTCCGGAACTGATCCGTGGTCGTTTGTTCTTCCTCTAATGACTAGGTTCGATTCGGTTTGAGGCCATCGTCGTGTTCATCGAAGGAACCGTAAGCAACTACGTTTCCACTGACGTGTCCTTCGGGTCTGAGGTGGCGAGTTATGTCCGCAATTCGTTCAAAGCCATCGACTTCTTTTTTCTGTTCCGAGAAGGAGTGTTGCCCTCTCCCAGTGGCGGCTACTCGGACGAGGAGAAGAAGAAGGTTGTTCACGCCACCCAACTGCGTCTGACGGATGGTGATTTGAAGTGGATTAGTCGGATTATGAGCATTCTACACAACACGACGAAGAACGCACCGCTTTCCTTCCGATTTGTGTTCAAGAACTGTCCGCTTCGAGATGACCAAAGTACTCCCGATTTTGGCTTCGATGACTCCTTTCTCCTCTTTCTGAACATCGCCTCTGTTTGCTAGGCTCGACGGCATTAGCTGTAGGCGGCCTTTCCGATTTCCTTCACGACGGAACAGGACGATCACACCAGCAGTGCCAAGAAATCCCTCTTCAAGGTAACGACGCTCATATGCATGGAGTTCGCCTCGTTCTTCCCCCTGTTCCTGGACCAGGCCGACGATTCCGCCGTGATTCAGCTCATGGAAGCAGTGTACCACCAGTTCCTCGAGAACAATGCCTGCAATGCGCAGTGCTGGACGGGCGACGAGCCGTCGGACTCCGGCCTGTTGGACTACCGTGACGGACACTTCCACCTGAACTTGTGGACGCACCTCCTTCTGCTGATGAAGTTCCCATTCTCTCCTCCCCTGACTGGTAGCTCCTTCGCGTTCGCACGCCCCGCCGTCGTGACTCACTTCCAGAAGACGGACGTTCTTTCACGGTATGACGCCGTGTTCAAGTACCTCGCCTTCTTCTCCATTCGGCTGCTTGCCTGCGATGCCTTCTTTGCCTCTCTGGACCGAGCCCGTTTCAGCGACAATCAACGGATCGCCATTTCCAGACGAGTGTACTCCTTTCACCTCCCCTCAGAGGAAACGCTCGCTCTGATGGCGATCCAACACGCGCTTCTGTTTCTCCCTTCGGAGTGGGTGCTGTCACGCCTCGTCCGCGTGTTCCATTTCGGCGTTCCGTTGGACAGGAACGACGATAACATGACGTCGGGACTGGAGAACATGCGAGTTTGCCTCGTCCAGGTGCTGTGGAACGTGCTGTGTTCTCGGTATGTCGAGGGTCTCCGCTATGAGGTGAGTGTGGGTGATGGATGTGATGGAAAGGGGTTTCTCAAACAACGAATGATTGATGCGGGGTGTGCGAAGAAGGAGTGGGAGCTGCCTGCGCTGAGAGAGGCGATGCGATGCGATATGGACGATGACGAGCTTCGGAGTGCCGCGAATGAGGTGGAGGTGGTGGTGAGCTGTAATAAGTAGGTGATGACTTCGAGAGTTGACAGCACTTCCGCGCGGCGGTTATTCTCTCTGAAGGAGGAGTATTACGCTAAAGCACAACCCTTGCAGCTGGGTCATTCGATGGCGAGCGTGCCTGCCATGCTGGAAGTGAGAGTGATGTGTGGAGATGAGAACTAGAACATCGACCAACACCTGAAGCCGGAAGTGTGTCACATCCCGTGTTCTGCGTTGCCCGAGCACCTGAAGTACGATTGGCTGTTGCCTTCTCAATAGACGTCTGCTGTCGAGTCTTCTCTCGTCTCCTCTTCTTCCTTTCCTCCTCGTTCACTATTTCCAATTCCTCCTCACCTCTTCCGTTTCGACTCCCAATCTTTTCCTCTACTTGTCCTTCTTCGTTCAGTCTTCGTTGGATGTCCCCAATCTGGACGTTTTCCAAAGCAACCAATGGATCGACTACGATCACTCTCTCTCCGACGCGAATCCTCTTTCTCTCCACCAGGACCCTCCGAACGATGAGCTCCCCACGCCCGTTGACTTCCTCCATCTTCGCATCAAGATGCCAGACGGCTCTTTTGTCACTCTTTTCTCCTGCTTGCAACCCCTGCTACAACAGGATCGTCGGGACGATTTCCCCGCCTCTGCAGTTCAGCGTTTACGGTCCTATTTTCCCTCGTCACTCTCCGAAGAAACGGCGGAGAAGGCAGAAGAGAATGCTGCGCAGAAGATTGCTGTGAAGGCATCGACACAGAACGCTCTGCTGGAAATGGAGAAGAATCTGGACTCGTTTTTGGCGAATCTGTCGGAGTCGGAGAGTGATTCTTCTTCGCAGAGCGAGTCGGAGTGTCGTTTCAAGTGCTTGTTCTGTCATACGGATACGGTTGACGACACGGACCATATTCCGGGGTGTTTCTGCGAGGTATATCAGGATTGTGGTGATTGTAGGAACAGGGAGTGTGTGATGAGATAGACTTGAATGAGTTGATGGGAGAAGTGAATCGAGAGAGGGATTGGAGCGAGCAGGATTGGAGTGAAGAGGAGTGTAAGGGAAGAGAGAAGGATGCACAATAGACCGCCAATACACACTCCGATTGAAGGACACGCGAGAACGGCACGACGTGTTTCCGTTTGATCTGGAGAACGAAGCGGTTAGTCGAGACAACGCGAATGTGGTGATTGCAGTGGGAACGACGGGCTGTCTTCACAGTAGTCGTGTGGACACTTCATTCATTCCGGCTGCTTCAGAAAGATGCAGGAACAGATGGGAGTACGCTTGCTGCTGGGATCTCACATAGACGCGCGTGCGCTGTACCTTCTGCGAGCGGAACGCGAACCTGTTTCTCCCCATCACGCCTCCTGAACAGCCGCTGAGCGACGCGTTTCTGAAGGAACACGATCCTTTCTTTCAGAACGAGGTCAAAATCGTGAGGAATTTGGGCGTTCGTACCAACTAGACAATCGGATCATCACTACCGCTTTTTCCCTTTCTGGAAGGAACACAGCTCGAAAAACGGCTGGATTCTGTCATGCCCTCCATAGCGGAAACACTGGCGTCTTCCTTCCGTCTGAAGGTACGGTCGTGGACATGGGTTAAAAGCAGAGGGATTTGCGTCACGTGCTTCCAAATACGATCGAGTATGTTCATCGTCTTCTTTTAGGAGCCCCTGCCATAAATCGTGTCGTTTTGTGGAGTCCATAAGAAGTAGGGAATTTGTACACGGGCTTTCTCTCGTTCAACGAGGAGTCGAAGCGATACGAGATCAGTTCCCTGTGTGTTCGGTGGCTGAACGAGTTGTTGGTGTCCTTTGCGCTGCTGGAGAAGAAGGCGGGGGAAGTGAGAGTGTGTCATTCACAGGCGGTTCAAGACGAAGTGATGCGTAATGCCGAGTTGGAAGAGTTGTTTGAGTACAGAAGGAATGTGACTACAGAACAGAACCAGACACGCGTAATCCACTCCCTCTGTTGTCCTTCTTTCCACCTCTTATCATTAGACGAGGCGTTTCATTCCTCCGATGGGACCCCTCGCTTTTCAGAAGACGCTATTCGCGAGCAATTCAACCGGGTTGTGTGCTATTCGCTCATTCTACCTCCTTCTGAAACTCCCGTGTTCAACACGGACTCAACAGGCGTGGAGATGCGAAGAATGGACGTGTTTGACCTGTTTGTGGAATGGGTCCTCCACCACCCGCTCGATCTGCCCAGCGCGAAGCTGTCTCCGATGCAACGCCTGCAATGCTCCTTCGCGGCGTATCTGCCGGCATTCTTCGCACTGGCAGTGTTGCAGACGGCGTACGAGGTGTTTGTGATTGTGAAAAAGAATGGATTGCGTAGTCGGAAGAGAAAGGAGTTATGAATAGACGAAGAATCGCTTCTGGAGACGGACGAGCCTCTGTTGCTGGAATGGTGGGAATGGTTCAAGACGATGAAACTCCCTTCTTCGTACGAAGTGGGATTTGAGTACTGTGTGATGCAAGAAGTGAAGAAGGGAGTGAGTGTGTGTAGAGAGAGTGAGCAACAGATCGTTCAAGGCATCTCGCTGTTGCTGCGAGGGTTCTTGCAACAGTGCTGTCTGCTGAAGAGAATTCTGGCATACAATCCTGCTGTCAACGAAAACGTGGCCTTTTCGGACTCAGTGGACGCATTGTGTGGCGAACTCTCTCTGCCTCCTCTTTCTTCCTTCCTGTATGGCGATGTTCTCAACTCCACGCAATCCCAACTCATTGCGTGTTCGCTCCAACGTCTGCAACAACGACACGACCAACTGAACTTCGATCACATTCAGTGTCGTTTGGTTCGGCATCACTTGCTGCCCACACCGCTTATGGTATTGCCATCCCAGTTCCAGATCCTTCGCAACACGATGTTTTTTCGACTCGTACCCGTCGAACACGCCATTCACGCATAGCACCAGTGCTCGGGAGAGAATTGCTTGCTGTGCGTTCCGTGCAGTGTGTGCGGAGCGAAAAGGCGGTTTCTCTTCGTATGTCTGAACTGTGGAAAATGCGTTTGTGTCGGTTCTGAGGGTGATTTGCAGTATTGCTTCTCGACCAACACGTCGCATGGGTGCATTTTGGCGAGGAATGATGTCGTGTGCAATTGCCGATGTGCATTTCTGATGTCCGTCAACACCAGTGATGTGATCGAGATGGTTTGGGGTGAGGAGATGACGAGGGATGCAAATCCAATGTAACGGCGACTCCACTCATCAATGGTAGCTACTTCAGTCAGAATGACGAAACATTCGTCAATTGCGGGTATCACGGCAATGTGTTCTTAAATAAGGATGCTGCAGACATTCTCCGGATACGCAGCGAAACCCTGTCACCATAATACACAGTTGTGTTTGTTGTGACTCTTTCGGCAGTGCGTTGCATTCCACCAGGATTGTGCTCATGAACAAGCATCAATCTACGATTCGGATCCTCTTCATCACGTAAAACCGGAGTCCTTCCTTGATACGATAGCGACATTCACGAATCTGCTCCAATAGACGTGCTACAGCAGCAGCTTCATGCCTTTCTAAAGGAAAAACCGTAAAGAGTCATTCCCTTCATTTTCGTGTAGTTGTGATTTCATCTTTGTCGGTGGGGATGTAAGGAGTTTGAAACATCCCGTGAATCTATCGCAAGAAGCGAATACCGTTGCTACCAACGATTCATATGATATTCTTCTCTACAAGAGTATTCCCGCATTGTCCGTATCATCGATAGTGCTGTCGTCCTTTTCCATTCCCGTGTTATGGATTCCAGGCAATGTGCTGTTTCTTTCCGCCTTTCATGGAGTAGCATGATTCTACATACTCCTACATTCCCGGTTTCCGTTATCCATTTCCCAACTCGCTCAATCTGCACAATCACGTTTACCGCATTGGAAACAACTTGTATGTGGCTGGTATTGGAGGTAGTCCTCCTGCTTATGACCAAAACCACACGCTGGTCTGGACGGGCTTCCCCTTCGTCAAGGGTGATGTTGATCCGACCGCGCTTGAAGAGGAAATGGCGAGAATTCCCCAATCAGCTTCCGTATGCATCGGCAGAGGCCTTTCACCGTAGATCATCCTGTTCACGCATGCTCCTCCAGATCTTGCCCCTACGAGCATTGCCGTTTCAAAGGAAAACCGTGCTGAGTTGATTATTGCTGGAAGTGCGTCGCTCAGTAATCTGCTGAAACGAACCCTGTCAAACGTTTGCACGCTTCCTTGTCTTTAGCATAGTATCGCGTGCCTCTGTACCTCCATGGTCATTGCCACGTGGCTGTTGGATCGAACACCTATCACGGAGAGAAGAATTCCACTGTGATACTGAATCCCGGCTCCTACCGCGATGGACGCGTTGCTCGCATCACCTTGACCGAAAGGGAGGACATGTGGATCGTGTCCTCTCAGGAGTTTTACACGCTATCGTAGTCGTCTCAACTCCTGTTTGTTCCAAAGAAGACAACCCCTCTTGATGATCATGAACCACTGAACGCCGTTTTCAAATGGCACAAACACTAAAGCGAAAGGAAGCAACACATAACCCATGTCCGCGAGCAAGGATAGCATCCAGGAGCGTAATGGAGGTGTCTGTTTCGTGACGGATAGAAGTGAATGCTTGTTTGAAGAAGGTCGACGAGATGAAGGAGAAGAACGAGGACCTGGAGAAGATTGCCGACGAGATTACCACGACGCTGAATGCCGTGTAGTTTGTCATTTCCGCTCATCACACACTAGCTACCCTGTGGACGAAACCATCCTCGAAGCAGCTCCTCTGCAGTACAAATTGGCGTGCATCCTCATCGACATCGTGCATGTTACTGTAATTGCGTGTGTCGACCCGTAGAAGCGTTCTGACGATGAAAACGCGGATGAAGAGCTTGACGGAGTGAACGAGGACGATATGCAAATTGCCTGGGAGAATCTGGAGTCCGGTCGTGATACTTCTCTCGACTTATGAATAGCCCGTATTCTCTACAAGAATGCCGAGGATGGAAAGGACTATAGAAAGGAGATTGCCGACATTTACATGTCTCTGGGTGATCTGGACATGGAGAAGGGCGATTTTGAAGCGGCGGTGAACGATACGAAGGAGGCGCTGAAGATCCGCTCTGAGCTGTTCCCGGAAGTGAGTCGCAAGATCGCCGATTGCTACTTCTTCCTTGGCATTTCGTACTTCTACATGGCGCAGAACAACGCGCTGCTGTCCGAGGACGACAAGTCTCTGGAGAAGGTGGCGGAGGAGAACGCGAAGGAGAGCAAGACGAATCTTGAAAAGTCTCGTTCCATCTTCGGAAAGCTGTGCGTGGAGAAGGCGGTGGAGCTGAAGGTGCTGGAGACGAAGGAGGAGGATTGGGAGAAGGGTCTGGAGCTGATTAAGGCGAAGAAGGAGATTCCGACGGAGGTGAAGGAATTGTTGGACAATGCGGAGGATATGCAGGAAACGGTGAGTGTTTGAGTGGCGAATGAGAGGAAGATTGACAATGCGACCAAGTTCTCCGTGGCGAACGTGATTGCGGAGGAGAAGAAGAACGTGGATGCGCTTCGCGAGCTGATGAAGTCGGACAAGGTGGAGGATGATGAGGATGATGAAGACTTCGAGGAGGAGGAAGAGGAGGAAGAAGACGATGATATCGTGATTGAGAACGTGGAGGATGTGAGGGGAATGAAGCGTGGCGGAGAGCAGCTGAAGGATACGCAGAAGAGAATGAAGTAGAAACGCGTCATTTTTGTGGAAACGGGTTTTGTTTCTATCAAACGTTTTTGCATTCCTGTGTTGCAGCGGATCTTCTGTGCGCGTGAACGTCTCTGTGGCGCTAGAATCGGAACTGTATGCTTGAAAGCCCATCCTTGAAATGAAGATACGGAGTATGCACACAGGTCAAGAAGGGTCGGAGCTTGTTGAAGAGCAACTATCGGAGAGCGAGATTCGAGAGAGTTTTAGGAGTTTTAGAATGAGCGCGTTTTGAATCGTAGAATTGGTGTTGACGAAAACAAAGGGAGCGGAATCAGAAGGCAATGGTGGCGGGGCTGTTGCAATGGAGGAAGTAGAAGAAGGAGAAGGCCATAAGATACTAGATGTCGCACCCCATAAGGCGAGTGAAGAGGAAGTGTAGCGTGCAGCTCGACGTTTTTTCTTCAACCAAGCGTTCATGCGTAGGTGCATGACAATGATCTGCTCGTTTTGCGGCGATCTCCCAGCAGTCCATTTCTTCGGTACGCTCCATCTCCGAAGAAGTGCTTAAGTCGTTTTCTCTTGACTCGTAGACATGGTGGGTCCTCTGCTTCTGGAACAGGTGATTCGGTTTCCTTCTTCAACCTGAATCACGATTCCGATGACCACAACGACTCTTGCAATTGCTCTCCGTCTCATTCGTTTGACGATATTTCCGGTTCAAACCGAGTTGTATCAACTGGTAGATGCCGTTCATGGGTGTAATCGCAATAGGGTGTTCCGATGCATCAGAGTGCGTTTGTCTCGACTGTGACAGAAATGATACTGCGCTGGTGTTGCTTCCCAAATAGCCCTGTATGTGCCATTGTGTCTCCTGCTTTTCCGTTTTTGGACCCTTTTGTATGTACTGTATTCTCTATGTATATCGTATTCCTGTTTGTTTGGCCACGACTGTACGAAGAAAGGGCGTCTGTACGCACGAAGGGAGCGCGGAGTTTCGTTTTCCCACACGCTCTTCATCAAAACACTTGCAATGCCTGAAGAAATACAGAAGCGTACTTCCGATCGAATGGGTGGCGTGATTGCTAGGAGGAAAGGCGAGTATTCTGTCGAACTTCAACCTCATGATGTACAAGGTGTGGCTGGAGAAGATTCGGCGTCCCATGTCTTTCTTGCTCGAAATGGCAGGATTGTGACGGCGGAATGACCGTGTAGCTGCTGCCCATCGCCCTGTCCGGTATTATTCTCTGGATTTATTCGTTGCTGACGTTGGACTACATTCCTGCAAAGTCGTACGGTGCTGTCTCGTCTCCTGACCCGAAGCTACCACAACAACTACTACCGAGCGCTCGAGATCGGCAACATGGCCCAGACACTGCGAGAGAGCAACAAGATCATCGCGATTATTCCGGAAAACAACGAGACCCACGCATTCGTCGACTGGTGGTGCGAGCAGAACCCCGGCTTCCCTGCAGAGGAGCTGTGGCCGGACAAGATGCCAGAGCTGGAGTACGCGAATGTCCCGCCTCTGTGCAAGTACATTCGCTTCATGCGGAACGAGACGGAGCTCACTGACTACCTGAACACCCCCAATATCGGCTACAACCCCTCCATCCCCGATGTGTACATCGCCATCATGTTCGATGAATATCCTTCCTGTGGCCGCGGATGTGAGATTCTTAACGCGCACGATCTCCGCAGATCGCAAGAACTGGACCTACACACTTCGTCCCAATCAGATGGATGTTCCCAACATGTACTCCGAGGGCTTGTCCCAGCACCTTATTTCCATCACGCCTAGCATGATGAACGAATACCTCCGCAGAATGAGCTCCACGGGCCTGAAGGCCTACATCCGATCATCCATTCTCTCCTACGACACCTTCGACTCGATGCTTTCCGACGATGTGGCGAAGATCGAGGTGCACAGCCAGTACCTTCCCGGCTTCTCCTCCTTCCAACGCTCGATCGATCGCTACCTGATCAACCAGACGCAGATCGTGAACCTGAGCGCGAAAACGGTGAGGAACCGCGTGTACAGTAGTTTCTCCCTGAAGTCGAAAGTGGGGGATGTGGGGGTGATGAATGATAGTACCGCACTGTGCTGAGTGATTGGCTGAACATGCTGAATGACGAGCAATTGGAGGAAATGAAGCCGTACGGCGAGGCGTTCATCCGAGAACAGCTGTTCGTGCCGCAGAAGTATACGAACGTGCCCTTTCCTACAGAGGCTTACGTGAGTGCGATGGTGTGCGATGACGGGTAGAGAGAGAGCGAGTTCTTCGATCTGATCGGAATGTTGTACCCGATCTTCTTCCTGATCACCTATCTCTATCCCTCTTTCTGGATCATTCGCAACATCGTGACGGAGAAGGAACGGGGTATTCGCGAGACGCTCAAGACCATGGTAGCTTCCCCGCTTTTCCATAATGGGTTAGGGCCTGAAGGACCTGGCGCTGGTGTCCTCGTGGCTGGTCATTTACTTCGCGGAATTCTTGATCATTTCTGTGGGCTGTACGCTGATGCTGAAGCAAGTGTTCGAGTTCTCCAATCACTTCCTCTTCTTCCTCTTCTTCGCCTGTTTCTCCTTCGCGATGATGATGCTCTGTTATCTAATCACCTCCTTCTTCTCGAAGGCCAAAACCGCGGGTCTGTTGGGCGTGTTGATCATCTTCATCACATTCGTTCCTTCCATTCTGTGTAAGTGTTGTTTTCTCTGTTTGGCCACCCCACTCACACTCTCCAGTGCAAAACAACTACACGCGCACGCTGATGCTGGGTCTGTCCGTGGATTCCACTATCGCATTCTCCATCGGAATCTCGCGCATCGCTTCGCTGGAGGCGGAGACCACGGGACTCACGTACGGGTCGTTGTTCATCAGCATCAACGGCTACAGCGTGTTTGAGAGCATGGTGTTCATGGTGGCGGACGGTATTATTTACTACCTGCTGGGTCGTTATTTCGACCAGGTGATTCCGAAGGACTACGGTCTGTCGCAGCCGTGGTACTTCCTCTTCACGAAGCAGTACTGGAGAGGAGAGATCGTGCAGCGGAAGAAGGAGATGGAGTTTCATCGCGACAGCGACCGGTAGGAAAAACGACCTCGCGTGAGCGCTAGGCACGTGGGCACGAAGTACATCGAGGAGGAGCCGAAGGAGCTGAAGGAGCTGGCGAAGGAGCACCGCTGCGTGGAGATCCAGCACCTGGTGAAGGTGTTCAACACGCCGGTGGGTCCGAAGGTGGCGGTGGATGACCTGAACGTGAAGATGTATGAGGGTCAGATCTTCTGCTTGCTGGGCCACAACGGTGAGTGGTGGGTGGTGGGTGATGAGTGTAGGCGCGGGCAAGACCACGTCCATCTCGATGCTGTCGGGTATGCTGCCCGTGACGGAAGGAACGGCGAAGGTGTTCGGACTGGACATTTGCGAGGACATGCCGAAGATTCGCAACATGATGGCGGTGTGTCCCCAATTCGATATATTGTGGGACAATTTGACGGGTCGGTCCCGATTGGGGTGGTGATGCTGTAGTGAGGGAACATCTGTACATCGCAGCGAAACTCCAGAATGTTCCGAAGAAGGACATCGAGCGTCGCATCAAGAGTCTGGTGTACGACGTGGGTTTGACCGAGAAACTGAACAAGTGCAGTAAGACGCTGTCTGGCGGGCAGGTGCGTGCGTGAAGAGTGGATGAGGAATAGAAGCGGAAGCTCTCTGTGGCGATGGCGTTGATTGGAGATAGTAAGGTGGTGTTTTTGGACGAGCCGACTTCGGGAATGGACCCGTACTCACGTCGAATGATTTGGAACCTTCTTCGGAATTACCGCGAGAACCGTGTGATTATTCTGACGACGCACTTCATGGACGAAGCGGATTTGCTGGGAGATCGCATCGGCATTATGAGCGGTGAGAGATGGAGAAGGGATTGAGTGTCAGACGGTCAAATGTTCACGTGCGGAACGAGTCACTATTTGAAGCACAAGTTCGGCGTGGGGTATAATCTGACCATTGTAAAGGACGAGGCGTGTAACACGAAGAAGCTGGAGAGCACCGTGTTCAAACACGTATAATAGAATGGAGTGGGTAACAGGCAGATTCCCGAAGCCGCTGTGCTGACGAACGTGGGCGCAGAACTGACGTTCCAGTTGCCGTTCAACACATCGGACCGCTTCGTGAGCCTGTTCACGGAGTTCGACGACCACAAGAAGGAGTTGGGGATCACGACGTACGGCGTGTCCGTCACCACGATGGAGGAAGTGTTCTTGAACTCGGCGAAGGTGGTGGACAAGGAGTTCGCGCGGTCCATCTCGTCACGGCGGAATCTCAACGGGCAGGGCGTGTCGGTGGCGGAGGGCACGAAGCATTTGGAGATCAACGAGGAGGAGGAAGAGAAGAAGATCAACAGAAAGGACTTCACAAGAACCACGAGTGATATTCATGAGAACTTGTTCTGGAGACACTTCCACGCGAACTTCTTGAAGCGGTTCCAATACGCAATTCGCGACAAGAAGATGTTCGTCATGGAGTTGTTGATTCCCGTCGTGTTCACCACCATCGTGTTCACCTCCGTGAAGATTATGTTCAACGTGACCAACGTGCCTTCTTACACTATGGATACCCACTTCTACAACACCAAGGTTGACTCGGACATGAAGGGCAAGACGCGATTGGTGTGGGATGATTACACGTGCTCGCGGAACAAATCGGAGGCGGTGATGAAGTGGCTGCCGGAGGACCGGATGGTGCTACAGCAGGTGAACGTGACGGAGCTGAAGACGGCGGAGGTGTGCAACTCGCTGGCGAGGTTCCTGTGGTGCAATGATCCGGTGGGTTGTGTGATGAGTTGTGTGTGTTTTGTGTTTTGTGCTTGTTGATGTGCTTTTTGGAAGTGATGAGTGATGAGTGATGTGATGTGATGTGATGAGTGATGTGATGTGATGAGTGATGATGTGATGTGATGTGATGAGTGATGACTGTGATGTGAAAACAGTGATGAGTGTGAATTGCATATCCAAACACCTTCTCACCCCTCAGTACAATCCTCCCAACAACATCCAGAAGGAAATCATCGCCCTTTCTCGCTTCGTCCTCGACGACAAGAACAACCACACCGACAACCTATACAACGCGGGTTTCTGCTACAACTTCAACCCCAAAACCCACTACTACGAGTACTACTCTCTCGTTAACACTACCTCGCCTCACGCCTCGCCCATCTCTCAGAACACCTACGACGTTACCTTGTTGCGAACAGTGAAGGAAGACAAGGACTACGATATTCACATCAATAGCCATCCGCTCCGTACACACACTCACACTCCATCACCCATAGCTCTGAACCAAGCCACGAAGGAAGTGACTTCGCAAGCTATTTCCATGGCTGTTTCACAAGACATCGTGATGGCTCTAGCCTTCGTTCCCGCCTATATCGTGCTGTTCCTGGTGAAGGAGCGCGAAGTGGGAATGAAGCACCAACAGATCATCAGCGGAATCAACATCCCCGCCTACTGGCTGTCGGAGTTCCTATGGGACACACTCGTGTACTGTGTGGTGGTGGTGTGCGAGCTGCTGTTGATGTGGTTGTTCCAGATGGACGACTATTTGAAGGATGGTAAGGCCCCTGCTGTGTTGTTGCTGTTCTTCTTGTATGGAACCGCCAGCACCAGTTTCGTGATGTGCATTCAATACATGTTCAAATCGCACACGATCGGTCTGATTGTGGTAAGGTGTGATTGGAGAGGGTCAGGAATAGACTCTGTTCATCAACATGCTGTGTGTGATTATGGAGTTGGCTTCGTTTATCATGACCGCCATCAAGGACACTTGCTACACCGCCAGAGTGCTGAAGTAGGGCCGTTTTCAGTCATTCATCACATCACATCATCACTCACTCTTCATCTCACCATATCAGTTGTCACACATCATTCATCACATCATTCATCACATCACTCATCACTCATCACATCACTCATCACATCACCTACACTCATCGCTCATCACATCACGAAAACCAACGGGAGTGATGTAGTTCATATTCCTTCTTCCCTAAACACATGCTATTCCTGAACGCTCGCATAACGTATTGGCCGAAAAGATCCAAGCGCCTTTGCCTGCAAGCAAAGCATATTGTTGTTAACCTATTTATTATGCCTGCTTGCTGCTTCCCCGCGTTTGGCGATTGGCATCTTTACAGGCATTTTACGGAAGCATTTCCCCTGAAATCATCGCGGCAACCAATGCCAGACGCATCAGGCAACGCTACCTGATTGCAGCTGATATCCCGCGGCATCCACCATTCGGGCGAGCACCGCGGCGATCCACCATCCGAGAAAGCATTGCAGCAACGACAGCCAAAACGCCCGGCATATCGGTTGCCAACGATTAGGAGGGGTAACGTTTCCGTTGGTGGTACTTTATCACAGTAGAGCGCTAAAGCAATTAAATCATGCCAGTTTTACATTTCTTAAAGAAGGCTACGCCACAACTTCACTCAAATTAGCTGATCAAGACAACTGAACACGTTCATCAATAGAAGAAAAGGCGTATAATCAAAAGCAATAACAGAGCCTGAGGGGGCGATTTACATGGGGTTCAAAAACATCCTCGTGCCGTACGACAACTCCGAGCACGCAAACAATGCACTCAAAGAGGCCATTAGCATGGCTAGCGAAAATCCCGAAGCGAAAATCCATGTAGTTGAGGTTGTCGCTCCGCCGCAAGACCTGGTGTACAGCAGCATCAACCAAACCGGTTTTGGCATGGGCGTTTCGGTCGTAGCCAAGGGCGATTTCGCCAAGGTAGTCGAAGAGCGCAACGCCGAGCAGGACAAAGAGCTGCAGGATACCATCGCCGATATAGTTGAAGGCTTTCCCGGTACTCTTACCGCAGAAGTGGTCTTCGGCGTCTACACCATCGAAACCATCATCGAAACGGCAAAGCACTATGATTGCGACCTTATCGTCATGGGCTCGCGAGGACTGGGTGCTATCCGAGGCGCAATAGGCTCGGTCAGCTACGGCGTGCTTCGCTCCGCCGAAATTCCCGTACTGGTGGTTAAGCAGGAAATCGCTTATCCTCAAAGCCCATTCATGGGAAGCGGCATCTAGCATATTCCGCGAGAAAGGGCGGCGAGAGCAATCTCGCTGCTCTTTCTCGTTTTAGGCTTCAATGAGGGCCATGGGAAAAACAGCCTTCAACGAACAGCCCAAACTAAAACCAGCCAAACGCAAACGGACCCGGAATGAGCTACCATTCCGGGTCCGACACCAAGGGCTCGATGCAATAACGCCGAACCCGACTTAATTGCACGAAAAAGTTCAGCTACGCCAAACCGAGCCAAGTTTGCATGGTAGGCGCCCAACCCGTGAAAAATACGATGAGGATCAGCGCGGGCACACCATACTTCACCCATAAGCGCGTCCACTTCGGGAACGTAACGCCCTCTCCACGATCGGCTTCTGCCATGAATTTATCCCAACCCCAACCGCGCTTGGTGGTGCAGAACAGTACAAACAGCAAACAACCGATTGGCAGGATGTTGTTGGAAAGGATAAAGTCTTCCAACGACTGCACATCGCCGATGCCCGGCACCAGAAAATCCGACCAGATGTTGTAGCCAAATACGCACGGCAGGGAAAGCAGTACCAAGATCGGCGCGTTGATTGCCACTGCACGCTTGCGGGAAATATCCCACTGATCCATGGTGAAGCGAAGAATTGCCTCGAACACGGCAATGACCGAAGAAAGCGCTGCAGCTGCAACAAAGAGGAAGAACAGCGTGCACCACAAATGACCCAAGGGCATCTGCTCGAATACCGTAGGCAACGTAAGGAACACCAAACCAGGGCCGGCATCAGGGTTGATGCCGTAAGCGAAGCAAGCTGGGAAGATGATAAGGCCTGCCATAATGGCAACCAAGGCATCAAGCAAAGCGACGTTTACCGCTTCGCCCGTGAGCTTCCTATCGCGTGTTACGTAGCTGCCAAAAATAGACATGGAGCCAACGCCGATCGAGAGCATGAACATGGCTTGGCTCATAGCAGCGTAGACAATTTGAGGGAAGCTGGCATTAGGGTTGTTGAAGAGGTTATCGAAGTTGGGCAGCAGGTAGAACTCCAATCCAGCCTGACCGCCTTCCAGCGTAAGAGAGTGCACGCACAAAAGAGCCATGATAACGAACAGCGCCGCCATCATAACCTTGGTAATGCGCTCGACGCCCTTTTGCACGCCCATGGCACACACGCCAAAACCAATAACGGCAACCAAAAGCATCCAACCCGTGAGCTCCATAGGGTTACCGAGCATCGACCCGAACACCATCGTGACATCTTCCGTGCCGTCAAACGTGCCCATTGCCGCCTTCACAAAGTAAGCAATGGTCCAACCGCATACCACGGTATAGAACATCATGAGCAGATAGCAGCCAACCAAACCAAGCCACTTGAAGCGATGCCACTTCGAACCCTGCGGCTCCAAAGCCTCGTAGCTACGCGCTAGCGAACGGTAGCTGGCGCGACCCATGGCAAACTCCATCACCAGCAGAGGCACGCCAAGCACCACCAGGAAAAACAGGATAAGAAGAACGAATGCCGCACCACCGTATTCGCCCGTAATGTAGGGGAAGCGCCAGATGTTGCCCAAACCGATAGCGCAACCAGCGCTGATGAGAATGAACCCGAGGCGGCTTGAGAACTTCTCACGCCCTTCGTCTACGATTTCTTTATCTGCCACGGCAGTTTCTCCTCTGCTTTGAATCGCAATGTTCGAAGTATACGCTCTTGCACTCCAGCACAAGAGTCCTAAGCCGCCGAATCGTCTCGGCAGGCAAGAGCCGAGTGGCCCGCTACATATTCAGCCAGAAAGTAATTTTGGGCACCCATCCTGCTACGAAAATAACGATGATCAGCAGCGGCACACCGTAACGAGTCCAAACGTACAGAAACTTCGGATACGCCATACCTTCGCCCTCGTTTGCCTCGGCAAGGAAGTTCTTCCAACCCCAACCAGAGCGGCGGGTACAGAACAGGGCGAATACCAAAGCGCCCAACACCAGGAAGTTGTTGGAAACCAAGAAGTCTTCCAGCGACTGGATGTCGCCGATGCCGGGAATCTGCATGCCCGACCATACAGAAAAGCCCAAAACGCACGGCAGGGAAAGCAGTGCCAGCAAAGGCCCGTTGATGGCAACTGCCCGTTTGCGCGTGACATCCCACTGGTCCATCGAAAAACGCAGGATGTTCTCGAAGACCGCGATAACGGTCGAAAGCGCCGCAAAGGCCATGCACAGGAAGAATATCGTTCCCCACAGCTGGCCGAGCGGCATTTGCTCAAACACAGCAGGAAGGGTAAGGAACACCAGGTCAGGACCGGCATCGGGCGCAACCCCGTAAGCAAAGCATGCGGGGAAGATGATAAGGCCCGCCATAATGGCAACCAAGGTATCCATGCCTGCAATGCGTACGGCCTCACCCGTGAGCTTGTTGTCGCGTCCAATGTAGCTGCCGAAAATGGACATACCGCCAATGCCAACAGAAAGCATGAAGAACGCCTGGCTCATTGCGGCATACAGGATTTCAGCGAAACTGGCGCTGGGATTGTTGAAGAGGTTATCGAAGTTGGGCAGCAAGTAGAATGCCAGACCTTCCTGACCACCTTCAAGAAGGCATGAATGCACGCAAAGGACAGCCATCAAAACAAACAGGGCGGCCATCATTACCTTGGTGATGCGCTCTACGCCCTTCTGCACGCCTGCCGCGCAGATCGCGAAACCGACCAGCGTTACCAGCAGCATCCATCCCGCCATTTCAACTGGGTCGCCGATCATGGAAGAAAAAACAGTGGGGATATCGTGCGTTCCGTCAAAGGTTCCTATGCCGGTTTTGAACAGGTAGGCAACCATCCAACCACACACGCTGGTGTAAAACATCATCAGCACATAGTTGCCTACAAGGGTAAACCACTTGAACCAATGCCACTTGGAGCCGCGCGGCTCCAAGGCATTAAAGCTTCGCGCTGTCGAGCGATGGCTTGCGCGACCTACAGAAAATTCCATCACCAACAGCGGCACGCCTAGCACCACCAGGAAGAATAGGATCATCAAAACGAACGCGGCACCGCCGTATTGTCCCGTGATGTAGGGGAAGCGCCAGATGTTGCCCAGGCCGATAGCACAGCCTGCGCTGATAAGCAGAAAGCCCAAACGGCTAGAGAATCCTTCGCGCCCTTGCCCGTGACGCCGACCTCATACAGCGCGCCCTCCTGGTCGTCATAGTCGTAGTCTGCCAGCACATACAGCGTGTCGCCCGATGCGTTGAAGCGGTAGTCGTTCACATCATCCAGATCAATTTCGACAGGTTCGTTGTCCTTCACGGCGACATACAGCTCTCTGTCATCCCCCGCATGGAAGGCAATCACCGCCTGCTCCGATGCAAGCACGTATGCCGAATAATCGTCCACATCAAATTCGTCCGTCAGTTCAAAGCTGTCCTTGCCGTCAAAATAGTACAGTGTGGCATAGCCGTCGGAGGAATCGCTGTCCGTTTTACTGTAATACAGCTCGCCGGACTCCAAAACGCCGAGCACCGAGACGTTCTTCAGGATTTTTTCTCCGTTCTTATCGCCGAATTTCTGCCGATACAGACCGTTTCCTTTGGTGTAATGCACCGTCTTGTTTTCAAAGGAGACAGACTCCAGCTCTTCCGCATCCGAGGCAAGACAGATTTCGTCCTTCCCCGCTTTTTTCAGAATCAGCTCGCCGTCGTCGTTGATG
>QWCN01003086.1_pt1 | contig 20135 bp, 19 predicted proteins | sample 1972711 | NCBI WGS metagenome assembly QWCN01 (sample SAMN09866707, study PRJNA288562) | Human gut metagenome isolate term1_stool, whole genome shotgun sequencing... | isolation source: gut | host: Homo sapiens | place: USA: California
CCAGGATGGTCCGCGCGTAGTCCCGGACACCCGGAATGCCTAAAAGTCCACGGATATTCTTGTGGATCTCCTTTGCCACAGCCGTCGATAAGACTCTGGCATCCGTTCGCGGATAGGTGACCAATTTCTTTTCATAGAGTTCCTGCACGACCGCAAGTGTCTCGTCCGGGCTGATCTTAAAGAACTTGGAACAGTCATTCTGCAATTCCGCTAAGTTGTATAAAAGCGGCGGCTTTTTCTTTTCTTTCTTCTTTTCGATCTTCTCGATGCTTCCCTTTGCCTGTCCCATGATGCGCCGTTCTTCATCTAAAACCGCACTGCCGGGCTCCATCTCCAAGGTCTCCTCGATCAGTTTGACGGCACTCGCCATCTCTTTAAAGCCATTTTCCTTGTAAAGCAAAGGCGAATTCTCATAGCGCGATCCCACGACCGCTTTCCACTCCATGGAAAGATTAGCACCTGCCACATCGACCCCCGCCAGCACGCGGTAAAATGGTGTCTTTTCAAAATTGCGGATTTCTCTTTCCCGGCGCACGATCATGCCAAGAACACAGGTCATGACACGTCCGACCGACACCACACAATATTTTTCATTCAAAAAATTTGCCATGGAATTGCCATAGCGGATCGAGAGCAAGCGTGAAAAATTGATCCCCATCAGATAATCTTCTTTGGCGCGCAGATAGGCTGCATCGGACAAATTGTCATATTCCGAAAGATCTTTTGCCTCCTTGACCCCACGCAGGATTTCCTCCTCTGTCTGCGAATCGATCCAGACACGCTTTCTGACCTTGCCGGTCACGCCAGACATCTGTTCCACCAGACGATATATGTATTCTCCCTCACGTCCCGAGTCCGTACAGACATAGATGGTATCCACATCGTCCCGCTTCATCAGGCTGGTAACAATACCATACTGCTTGGCACTTGAAGATATGACCTCGTATTTGAACTCCGTCGGTAAAAAAGGAAGTGTCTCCAAACGCCATTTTTTGTATTTTTCATCATAAACATCGGGATAACTCATAGTCACCAGGTGTCCGACGCACCAGGTAATGACCATATGCTCTCCCTCCAGATAACCGTCACGTCTGCTCAGATTTTCACCCAAAGCCGCACCAAACTGCTGTGCAACGCTCGGTTTCTCTGCGATAAATAAGGATTTACCCATAAAATTATAACTCCGTCATATCTACCAGCACGATCTCTGCATGTTCTGCTGCCAGTTTTTCGATCTCTGCATCAAATTTCTTGGCAGAGAAGAGATAGATCACATTTGCAGAAATCTTTGCCTTTTTCATCTGCACCAAAAGTTTTTCGTATCTTCCATAGGAAAATTCATCCTCTGTCCAGCTGCAGATGCCAACTACATTTTCCCGCTGCGCATTTTGCCCGATAATATCAATGGATCCCTCTTTTCCTACCCAGGTTCCCATTTTTACAAGTTTGATCGGCACCTGTCCCACATGGTTTAACAGTTGCAGGTATTCTGTACAGACACTGACAAAATACTGCTGCAGATAGGTATCCAATTCCTTTTCAATATAAGTTTCATAAAATGCTTCCGCACTCATGACATAAAGATCTGACAAATGCGGATAGATAAAAGTGAACCAGAAATTCACAAAATGATTGCGAATGTGATAAACCCCTTTCTTGGAGTTATCCCAGCCGCCGGTCTGGAAGGAAACCACTTTGTCAACAACATCAAAAGCCGCCAGATTTTTCATATACACACTGATCTTTGCCCGCGAATAGCCGGTATCCATAAAAAGATCATTTAATTTTTCATGTCCGGATGCGATCGATGCCAAGATCGTGTCATAGACAGACAACTCCCGCAGTTCGCTTCCAATGAAATCCTCTGCCTCCGAAAACAGATAGCCATGCGGCCGCAGGATATTATTGCAGATATTTTCCTTGATGCTCTTTTTCCCATTCCAGCGGTTGAGATAATCCGGCACGCCGCCGATGATACCATAAGTCTCAACACACTGTGCCACCGAATACTCCGGGAAGGCACGGACGACATCCAGAAAACTCATATCATCCAACTTCATGACCTCATCGACCTTTGCCATGGCATCCCCCAGACAAGTTGCCATATCCTTATGCGCCCACGCTAAGGACGAATGACAGAGCAGGATCATGACCGGTCCCGGATAAAGCCTGCGCGCCTTTAATTTTAAGATGCTTTCCATAAAATGCGGGTCTTTTTTTACAATGCGGTCAAAAGCATCGATCATAAGAACCAGTTTGGACGCATCCCCACTCTTAACGCGGTTAAAGCACTCATCATAGGAATCGCGGGTCAGATTGACCTCGTACTGTTTTTCAATTTCCCTTTGCATCTGGTGCAGTTGTTCCTCGGCAGAGGCATTTCTGGCATGATAATAAAAGCACTTTTTATCCCTTGCAAAGAGTTGTAAGAGCAGTTCCATACCGCAACCGCTCCTGCCATACAAAATATACAACTGGTTGCCGCTCTTTTTATATAATTCTTCTAATTTCTTATACTCTGTGGCTCGTGTGATCATCTATGTTTCCCCATTTCTTTTTATCTCAAATACATAAATCTGCATTTAACAAGTCGCAATTTCTATTATATCTTTGCAGGAGAAAATTGACAAGAAAAAAAGGACGAAGCCCTAAGAACTTCGTCCCGATCCACATGATCTATTTCTTTGTGATATATCCCTGTGCCTTTAAAAGTTCTGCACAAAGAACTGCGCCGCCTGCTGCACCGCGGACTGTATTATGAGAAAGTCCAACGAACTTCCAGTCATATACCGTGTCCTCACGCAAACGTCCCACATTGATACCCATACCATTTTCATAGTTGACATCCAATGTGACCTGTGGGCGGTTATCCTCTTCCATGTAACGGATAAACTGCTTTGGCGCACTCGGAAGGTTTAACTCCTGTGGCAGTCCGGAGAATTTCTCCAACGCCTCGATCAACTGCTCTTTGGTAGGATTTTTCTTAAACTTCACAAATACGGCTGCGGTATGACCATTTAATACCGGAACACGGATACACTGGCAAGTGATGACCGGGCTGGTTGCCGGTACGATCTCGCCCTTTTCTTCATCCACATAGCCCCAGATACGGAGTGGCTCTTTTTCACTCTTTTCTTCTTCACCACCGATGTATGGAATGATATTTCCTTCCATCTCCGGCCAATCCTTAAAGGTCTTTCCTGCACCGGAAATTGCCTGATAAGTTGTCGCTACCACTTCATACGGCTCAAACTCTTTCCATGCGGTAAGTACCGGTGCGTAAGACTGGATCGAGCAGTTTGGCTTTACTGCCACAAATCCTCTCTTGGTTCCCAGTCTCTTCTTCTGATATTCGATCACATGCATATGTTCCGGGTTAATCTCCGGTACAACCATAGGTACATCCGGTGTCCATCTGTGTGCACTGTTATTGGAAACGACCGGTGTCTCAGTCTTAGCATATGCTTCCTCGATCGCCTTGATCTCATCCTTTGTCATGTCAACCGCAGAGAATACAAAATCCACCTCCGCTGCCACATCTTCTACTTCATTGACATTCTTTACCACTATATCTTTTACGGCTTCCGGCATTGGTGTGTCCATTTTCCAACGTCCACCCACAGCATCCTCATATCGCTTGCCTGCACTTCTTGGGCTGGCTGCGATCGTAGTTACCTCAAACCATGGATGATTTTCCAGCAGAGAGATAAATCTCTGTCCAACCATACCTGTTCCACCTAAAATACCAACTTTTAATTTTTCGCTCATGATGCTCTCCTTCTCACATGTCCGCTCTGCGCAGACAACTGTCTTTCTAGGAAAATATGTTACGTTATTCCATAAAAAAAAGCAAGCACTTTTCCAATTTTACACAAATTCCACAAATGCCTGCCTTTTTCCATATTTCTTTTGGTTATTTTTTCAAAAATTCCTTGTAAGACGCAATGGCTGTTTCCATTGCTTCCTTGCCCGGTGCTCCCGTCGTCAGACGCTTGTTGACACAAGTGTACATGGAAATGGCATCATAAATGTCCTCTTCAAAGACATCTGAGAACTCTTTCAATTCCTCCAATGACATATCATCGATCGCGATACCCTTATCAATGCAATAGAGAACCACACGTCCGATAATGCCATGCGCATCCCGGAACGGTACGCCCTTGCCTACCAGATAATCTGCGGCATCGGTCGCATTGGTAAAGCCATGTCTGGCGCTCTTTTCCATGACGTCTTTGCGGAAAGTCATGGTCTCTAACATGCCATCAAAGAGTTGGATGCAGCCATTGACCGTATCCATCGCATCAAATGCCATTTCTTTATCTTCCTGCATATCCTTATTATAGGCAAGCGGAATGCCCTTCATGGTCGTAAGCAGTCCCATCAGCGCCCCATAGACACGCCCAGTCTTACCACGCACGAGTTCCGCGATATCAGGGTTCTTTTTCTGCGGCATGATACTGCTTCCGGTACTATAGGCATCGTCGATCTCAATAAAACGGTATTCATTGGAATTCCAGATGATGACTTCTTCGGAAAAACGGCTCAGATGCATCATGATGGTAGACATGGCACTCAGGTATTCGATCAGATAATCCCTGTCGCTGACACCATCCATACTGTTGACGGTCGGTCCGTAAAATCCCAGCAGTTCTGCAGTATAATCACGATCCAATGGATATGTCGTGCCTGCCAATGCGCCGGAGCCCAAAGGACAATAATTCATGCGCTCGTATATATCGGACAAGCGCAAAACATCACGCTTAAACATTTCAAAATAAGCCCCCATATGATGCGCAAGCGTGATCGGCTGTGCCTTTTGCAAATGGGTAAAGCCCGGCATGATCGTCTCTGTGTTATCTTCCATAATGGAAAGAATGGTCTCAAGCAGATGATGGAGCAGATCCTTGGTATGTTCTACCTGACTTCTGGTATAAAGGCGCATATCCAATGCCACCTGATCGTTTCTGCTGCGTCCGGTATGCAGTTTCTTGCCCGGATCACCGATACGGTCGATCAGATTTGCCTCCACAAAACTATGAATATCCTCATATTCGGATGTGATGGCAAGTTTGCCGTCTGCCACATCTTTTTCGATGCCTTCCAGTCCGACTAAGATCTCATCCCTTTCCTCTTCCGTAAGGATGCCCTGTTTTGCAAGCATCTTGACGTGTGCCTTGCTGCCCATGATGTCTTCCGCAAAAAACCGCTGGTCGAATCCGATGGAAGCGTTGAAATCATATACTAACTGATCGGTTGCCTTGGTGAATCGTCCACCCCATAACTGTGCCATAATACTTAATTCCTTTCCTCTTTTTCCTGCTGTCTGCTACGATATGAAAACACACACCCACAGTAATCCTGCCGATACATGCCATACTCTTTTGATAATTCTACGCTGCGCTTATAGCCCTCGCGTTTCTTAAAATCCGAATACAAATACGAAATGCCATAGTCTTTTGCCAGTGCTCCGCCGATTTCATTGAGCATCTGGGCATTTTTCATGGGACTGATGGAAAGTGTCGTCGTAAAATAGTCCATCTGCATTGCTTTTGCCAGTTTCGCCGTCTCTTCCAGCCGAATACGAAAACACTGCTGGCACCGCTTTCCACCCTCCGGCTCCTTCTCCAGTCCCTTGGTCACTTCATAAAAACGCTCTTTGTCAAAGTCTCCCTCCACAAAAGAGATCGGATGCTTTGCCGGAAAACGTTCGATAAAAGCCTTTTGTTCTGCCACACGTTTGTTATATTCTTCATCCGGGTAAATATTGGGATTGTAATAGAATACGGTGATCAAAAAATAAGCGGACAGATACTCCAAGACATAAGAACTGCAGGGCGCACAGCAGGCGTGCAAAAGAAGTCTCGGCACCCTGCCCTGCTCCTGCAACTGAAGAATCGTTTGATCCAAAAGACGTTGATAATTCTGCTTCATGTACTATGCTTCCTCAGATGTCCAAAGATATAAAAATGCCACTGCCAGTACATATACGATTGCCATGAGTACCATAAAAACGGCTCTGCCAAAGATAAATCCTGCCGCGATCTGTGCGATCACAAGAAGCCCATGTACCCAGAGCGGGATCCGGTTTAAAAGTGCGCTGAGCAGCACTTCCAAAATGGCGATCGAACAGATTGCCACAATGGGAATATTTAATACCGCAAAACTCACGACGATCAATACTACGGTCACCGCCAGAAAAAATCCAAGTGGTATGATTGGTTTATTTTTAAATACTTTGATTGCTTTTGTCATTTTAAGTGTCCTCTCCTGTTCTTTTCACTTAGCCCATTATAGCAAGTTTTAAAAGAAGAAACAACTACCACCTTTTCTCATCAGGAATAACTGATGCGATTGTTGACATGGTCATAATAATACACATGGTCAGAAAGGACTTCTTCCGGCATCACACAGGTAGCATTGACCTGACGTACCAGGGCAGACATTTCCTCCAGATCAAAGCGATTTTGATAAGGCAGCAAGATCAACTCATGCACACTGCTCGGCAAGATAACAAAATCGCTTTCTGTCACTTTCGCACATTTTTGCATGATCTGCGGATACAACATGACTGCCGCCCCAAAATACTGGTTGGCATTGGTCAGCACATACATCTGAAAATCTGCCAGATCTTCCATATCTTCAATTTCCGGCAGACTCTGCCCTGCTGCTTCCAGCATAGAATCCACCAGTCCCGAAAAGGAATGCATCTTTGGTGCAAGCAATTTTGGCGTGTTGCGGCGGGCATAAGATAAGAGTTCTTTCGGCGTGATGTGCCAGATATCTAACATATCATTTCGGATCAGGATAGACGCATTACTCCTTGTCATTTGCTCAGGGAAGGTCTCATCCGCCAAAATATAATAGCAAAATACCACTGCTAGATCCAAATAGGGAACAAACGGCACTTCTGCCAAAAGTTCTTTGTTCTTTTCCATATTGACCAGTTTGTAGATAATATTTTCCCGCACTTTGGAAAAATCCGTGAAAAAAGATAGATCCACATCCTCTTTCAGGCGATACTCAGAAAAACTGGAAAGTATGCGGTCTGCGATTTCTGTCAGGGACGATCCCTCTTGAAAAATCTCATAACATGTATGTAAATAAATGGTTGGGGAAATGTTGACAGATGACTGAAGGATGCTCAGTCCGTCTAACCATAGATCGTTGTTCTTGAGAACAGGGCGCACATCAATCTCCTGATCCGCGTCAATCCGCTCCTCAAGTAAGGAAATCAATTCCTTTTTAAATATTTCGTATGTCATAAACCCTCCGATTCAGACATGCGCAAATGGAAAAAGCTCCGAATCAGACTCGAACTGACGACCCCTTCATTACGAGTGAAGTGCTCTACCAACTGAGCTATCGGAGCAACGAAATTATTATATCGAAAGTTTTCTGTTTTGGCAACGATTTTTTTATCTTTTTGCAAATCGAAGATGCGTTCCTTTGGGCTTGGGACTGGCACAGGATGCTGGTCTGTGCCAGTCCCAAGTCCAAAAGGAACGCTCCTCATGGCAAAAGGAACGTCCCTCCTGTCTAGCGTAATTTGTAGTCCAAGCGGATCTTATCTGTGATCAGGGCGATAAATTCCGAATTGGTCGGCTTGCCCTTGCCATGATTGATAGTGTATCCAAACAGTGCATCAATAGTATCCATCCTGCCCCTGCTCCATGCCACTTCAATCGCATGCCGGATGGCACGTTCCACACGACTCGTGGTCGTATCATATTTCTTTGCGATCGTCGGATACAAGACTTTCGTAATGGAATTGAGCATCTCAATATCCTGTACGGACATGACGATCGCATCCCTTAAGTACTGGTAACCTTTGATATGTGCCGGTACCCCGATCTCATGAATGATATTTGTCACATCTGCCTCTAAGGCAGCCTCGGTATGCTCCTTCGTCTTTTTCTGATAAAAACCGGGCTCTACAAAGGCACGGGTTCTTCTTGTCTTTTTGATCCGTTGAATGATCGTATCTTTATCAAAAGGCTTCATGATAAAATAATCTGCCCCAAGAGCAAAGGCATCCTCTGTGACCTGTGGCTGGTTGACGGCACTTACCATGATAAAGTTCGGTGTCTTTTTAATACTCGTATCCCGCTGTACTTTATCCAGGACCCCCAGTCCGTCCATCTTTGGCATCACGATATCAAGCAGTACCACATCCGGCTCTTTCTCCTTGATCATCTGATACGCTTCTTCCCCATCTTTTGCTGTTCCAACTACTGAAAGTTCTTCATCCGACTGTACGATGGTGTCTAGCAACTGACGCATCAGATCATTATCGTCTGCGATTGCCACATTGAGTTTGTCCATACCATCCTCCTACTTTCTTCAAAATCTACGTTCCTCATTATTCAGCATATTTTGTATGTATGCTGTCGAAAGTAGTCGCGAAAAATGATATTTACAAATCCTATAGCATTTCCTCAATGAAAATGCCGTATCCTTTTGTAGGATCATTGATAAAAACGTGCGTTACTGCGCCAATGATCCTGCCTTCCTGAATGATGGGCGATCCACTCATGCCCTGAACGATCCCGCCCATCTGGTCGATGAGTTTTTCATCCGTCACATGAAAGACAAAAGATTTATTCTTTTCCTTTGGTTCATAATCGATCTGGTCGATCATGATCTGATAAGCCTCCACCGCATCGCCTTCGCCAAACAGGATGGTCGCCCCCTCCCGCTTGATCTCCTGTTTATAAGCAACCGCATAGGAGTTTCCCGCATATGCCGTCTTTGCCGTCCCATTCATCTTGCCATAAATGCCCACATTGGAATTGCGCGTGATCTCTCCCAGCCGCGCCGCACTGCCATAATGGATCAGACCTGAGATCTCCCCCGGCGAACCGATGCTGCTAGGCGTGATCCCGGTAATGCTGGTCTCATACAGATAGCCCTCTTTCATACTAAGCGCCTGACTTCCCGATGTCGCGCTGATACCATGTCCCAGCGCCCCAAAAGAGCCATCCTCCTTGACATAGGTCAGGGTTCCTACCCCTGCCACATCATCTTTGACCCAAATGCCTAACTTATATGAGCCATCCTCCGTTTCCTGCGGCTGGACTTTGACTTCCATTTCTTCCCCATGTCTTACGACGGACAGGACCATGGCCTGCCCTTTTGACGCTTCTACCGCCTCCTGCAAGTCCTCCTTGTCTGAAAGTTCTTTTCCATCCCGCCCCGTAATGTAGTCTCCCTCCTGCAAAATATAAGCACAGGGAGATACTTTTTCTCCGGATACAGTCTGGATCTCTTTTAAACCGGCAACATAGATGCCCTGAGTCTGCAGATAAATACCGACCGGTCTTCCCACAGCATCCACGGACTGATCTCCGACAACGGTCCCGCTCATGGTCGCGATCGGGATTAGACCAAACAGTTTACAGGTATAGGTCTTTTGTATGCCCTTGGCATCGCTTCCACGCTCCGTCTGCACGGTCTCTTCTGTATGGGCTTCCTGCACACGAATAGGTGCCGCCAGTGAGATCTTATCACTGGCTTTTTGCAAAACAACCTCTTTGGGAATATAGGATAAAAGCATAAAATAGCAGGCTATGACATATACAATGCCGTAGGCTATGGCTGTTTTTTTGCGATTTTTCTGATACCATGCAAACATAAGCAAAACCTCCATGAAAAAGAAAAGGAAGGACATTTGTCCTTCCTTTAGTATGTTAGTTTTGCCTTATTTTAAACATCTTTCTTGCCTTGTGCCAGATCTTTCATCTCCTTGGCATTGTCTAAGACCGTCTGCGTGATGGTCGTTCCGCCAAGCATACGCGCCAGTTCCTTGATGCTGTCATGATAAGAAAGTGCCTCGATCGAAGATATGGTCTCATTGCCTACCACATCCTTCTGGATCAGGTAATGATGATCTGCCATGGCTGCGATCTGTGGCAGATGCGTGATGCAAATGACCTGATGTTCCTTTGCGACCAGATGGAGTTTCTCCGATACTGCCTGCGCTGTACGACCACTGATTCCGGCATCGATCTCATCAAAGATCAAAGTATCAATATCATCATGCTCTGCCAGTACCGTCTTGATTGCTAACATGATACGCGACATCTCACCACCGGATGCTATATCCTTGAGCGGACGGATCGGCTCTCCCGGATTGGTACGGATCATAAACTGTGCATCGTCATAACCGTCTGCGCCGATATGATCTGTCTGCAAAAATTCCATGGAAAAATGCACATCCAGAAAATTCAGATCCATCAGGGCTTCTTCTACCTTGCCGGAGAGTTCCTTAGCATAGCGTTTGCGCATACCGGACAGGGCAAATGCCGCATCCTCTGCTTCTTTTTTGGCGTCATTTAAAGCCTGCGTCAACTTGGCAAGATAGGCTTCGTGGTGCATGAGTTTTTCCAAGCGGTCTTCCTTTTCCTGCTTTGTCGCCAGAATATCCTCAATGGTCGCGCCATATTTGTCCTTGAGGCGGTTGATCTCATTGAGTCTGCCGTCGATCTGGGCAAACATTTCCTCGTCAAACTCTGCCTCAGCCATATACTGTGACAGATCACGGTTGAAATCAGAAAGCAGGCTGTCGATGTCATTTAAACTTTCAAACATAGGCTCTAAGGCTTCATCATAAGACAGGATCTGATGCAGACGCTGCACAGCCCTTCCTACCTGTTCCGATGCCCCATCACTGCCGCTGGTCTGCTGGTATGCCTCGGAAAGTGCCTCCATGATCCGTTTGCTGTTGGATAATCTGCGATACTGATTTTCAAAGCGCGCATCTTCTCCGATCTCCAAATTTGCCTCTGTGATCTCTTTGATCTCATACTCTAAGAAGGAGATCTCGCGCTCCCTGTCGCCATCCAACTGGTTGGCTTCCTTCCATTCCTGCTGCTTTGCGGCATAGGTCTTGTAGGCTGTCTGCATACGCTCTTTGAGCGGTCCTACTTCATTTTTGGCATACTCATCCAACATTTCCAGATGCTTTTTTTTGTGGAGCAGGGATTGATGGTCATTCTGCCCATGGATATCCAAAAAGATATCCCCCACCTCTTTCATCTTGATCGCCGGTACCATCTCGCCATTGATCTTTGCCACACTACGGCTCTCCGTAATCTTACGGCTGAGGATGACCTCATCATCATAAGGCTCGATATCCAGTTCTGCCAACTGCTTTCTCTGCGAGTCCCTGGTGATGCGAAAGACAGCCTCGACCAAGGCTTCCTTACCGGGATCCCGCAACATGTCTTTTGACACCTTTCCACCAAGTGCCAGACCAAGCGCCCCTAAAATAATGGACTTTCCGGCACCGGTCTCTCCGGACAGGATATGCAGTCCGTCCAAGAAGGTGATGTCCTCCTCCTCGATGAGTGCAAGGTTTTTGACGTGTAAATTTTCAAGCATACTTGCTCCTTTCACTCTTCTTAAGCATTTTTATTCTCAACTAGTTTCCTTAATCTACTCATGATCACAATGGTATCGTCTATACTGCGGACCGCGCACATGATCGTATCATCCCCGGCGATACTTCCCACGATCTCCGGCAATTCCATATGATCGAGTGCTGCTGCCACTGCCATCGCCATCCCGGAAACGGTCTTGATGACAAGAATGTTCTGCGCGTTGTCCATAGACACATATCCATCCCGGAAAATGCGGATATATTTTTCCGCCATCTTCTCTTCGGTCTTACGATATGCCACATAGCGTAGTTTTCCATCGCTCATGGCTACCTTTGTCAGTTTCATCTCTCGAATATCTCGGGAAACCGTGGCTTGTGTTGCCACAAATCCGGCACGTTCCAATTCCATGGTCAATTCTTCCTGCGTGCCAATCTCCTTTTTTACGATCAGATCCAAGATCTTTGCCTGACGTTCTGCTTTCATGTCCTTACCTCTTATACTGTATCAAACAACTCTATCTATACTCCATCAATCGTCATCCGCCTGTAACTTGGTACGGATGCGATCCAAAAAACTCACATCCCGCAAATGAATCATCTTTGTGGTCTCCTTTGCCCGATGTACAACGAGTTTTTCTCCCGGATGCAATAATCTCTTGTGATTGCCGTCAAAACTGATCTCGGCTTCCTCTGTCCCATCTTCCCTGCGCGACTCGATCTCGATCACCAATTCATCATAGGGATCCAGAACAATACTTCTGGCATTTAGGGTATGCGGATTGATCGGTGTCAGAAGGATGAGATTGGTCATAGGATTGACGATCGGACCATTGGCGGAAAGATTGTATGCCGTTGATCCGGTCGGTGTCGCAAAGATTACCCCATCACAATTATAGGCATAAAGATACTGCCCATTGACATAAACGACAACACGCATGACCTGCAGGCCTGCACTCGAACAAAGCACAATATCATTGAGTGCCTGCGTGGAATCCTCCGGCATATCCCTGTCCTCTTGAAATACATCCCCCGTCAGCATCATACGCTTCTCGATCTCATAATCTCCTTCGATCAGACGAAGCAGAGCATGCTCAATATCCGTCTTATTGACTTCTGCCAAAAATCCCAGGGTACCCAGATTGATCCCAAGGAATGGCACTGTCAGATCCGCCAGATCCGCCGCTGCCTGCAGCATGGTTCCATCACCACCTAGAACAAGCACGCAGTCTATGTTCTCTGGCACCCCTGTGCTGTCTGTATGCCCCTTTTCCTTCCTCTTCTGATTATCCTGTTGGATATAGCAGTTCTTTCCTTTTTTCTGCAGAAAGTCCCGGATCTGATTTGTAACCTGATAATCCGGATCCTTGGAGCGGTTCGTTATGATATAAAAATTTTCCACGGCTCTATTCTCCTGCATTCAGCCCCTCATGTGCCAGCAGAACAGTCTCTGTGATCAGTTTGTTCATTGTTTCCTGATAAGAATAACCACTTTTCTTTTCTGTAATCTCTTTTAACATTTCTTCTGCTTCTGTCTCTGTCACAGCTTCTGTTCCCCTGATCCGCTCTTCATTCTTACGGATATAGACAAGATATTCAATATTTCCCTCCGGTCCCTTGATTGGTGAATAGTCAAGGCTGAGCACATCAAATCCGATCATATAAACATAATCAATGATCTTGCGGATGACCTCCTCATGTACCGCTTTATCCCTGACAACACCCTTTTTCCCGATCTTATCCCGTCCAGCTTCAAACTGCGGCTTGATCAGACATACCATTTCTCCTTCTTCTGAAAGGACCGCCCTTGCCGGCAGCAGGATTTTGGTCAGGGATATAAAAGAAACATCCACTGATGCAAAATCCGGTGTATCCTCAATATCCTCTGGTTTCAAATAACGGAAATTCGTTTTTTCCATACAGACAACCCGCTCATCATTCCGAAGCTTCCAGTCAAGCTGCCCGTGTCCGACATCTACAGAATAAACCCTTTTTGCCCCATTCTGGAGCATACAGTCTGTAAATCCCCCAGTCGATGCACCAATATCCATGCATATTCTATCCTGCAGGGAAAATCCAAACTTTTTCACTGCCTTATCCAGCTTTAAGCCCCCTCTGCTGACAAAGGGCAGTGTATTGCCCCGGATCTCCAGTCTGATCTTTGAAAGCTCAAACGTAGTTCCGGCTTTGTCTTCCCGCTGTCCATCCACGAAAACATCTCCTGCCATGATAATGGCTTTTGCCTTTTCCCTGGAGGCAGCATATCCCTCCTGAACTAATATCACATCCAGTCGTTCTTTCATCTATGATTCCCAGCTTCCTGTCATTCTCTTTCCTTTAATCTGGCAAGTATTGCACCAGCAATACTTTCTGCATCAATACCAATCTCCTTTTTCAGGAGATCTACGTTGCCATGCTCTACATATTCATCCGGAATTGCAAAATTCAGCAGCTCCCCTTCACCCGGAAGGGTATCAAAGTACTCTCTGACTCTTTCTCCGTAGCCGCCGCTCGCCACATTCTCCTCCATGGCAGCTGTGATACCATGATGCTTCTTGGCATATTCTACAGCCTTTTCATCGATCGGTTTCACAAATCTGGCATTAATCAGACTGCATCCATAGCCGGCTTCCCGGATCAGCCTTCTGACCTCTTCTGCAGTCTTTACCATACTTCCTACTGCCAGAAGACAGACATCCTTCTCCAGATAAATGGCCTCTGCATGGAAGGATTCTATCGGTGCCCGAAATTCCTTTAATCCGGCATAAGCTTCCCCCCTCGGATAACGGATCGCCACCGGTGCATTCAGGCTTAACGCATATTTCATCATATCGGATAATTCCCATTTGTTTTTCGGTGCCATGACATGCATATTGGGAATAGAAGACAGATAGGAAAGGTCAAAGATTCCCTGATGTGTTTCTCCGTCACTTCCTACAATACCCGCTCTGTCAACAGCAAACACAACCGGCAGATTCTGGATGCAGACATCATGGATGATCTGATCGTATGCCCTCTGCAGGAAGGAAGAATAGATTGCCACTACTGGCTTCAAGCCGCCAACAGCAAGCCCTGCTGCAAAGGTGACAGCATGTTCTTCTGCAATTCCCACATCAAAGAACCTGTCCGGATACATATTCCTGAACCGCTTTAAACCGGTTCCATCCGGCATGGCCGCCGTGATCGCTACCACCTTTTCATTCCTTGCTCCCAGCTTACACATCACAGTTGAAAAAATATCGGTATAATTAGCTGTTGTTCTCGGATTTAAGGGAATTCCTGTTTCTGTATCAAATGGCTCCGCTCCGTGGAATCTTGCCGGATGTCTCTCTGCCGGCTCAAAGCCTTTTCCCTTCTGTGTGATCACATGTACAATAACAGTATTTCTCACACGCTTCGCTTCCTGGAACATACGAAGCATCGCAGGGATATTATGCCCATCCACCGGTCCAAGATAGGTAATCCCCATGTCCTCAAAAAACATTCCAGGAACCACAAGCTGCTTAAAGCCACTCTTCGCTTTACGGATGCCCTCAACGATCCGGTCACCCCTTGGTATATCCTTCAAAGTATTATACACACCCTCTTTGATATCCAGATAGGCATTCGCTGTACGGATATTATTCAGATACTTGGAAATGCCGCCTACATTTTCTGATATGGACATATTGTTGTCATTTAAAACAATAATGAAATTGGTTTCCAGCTTTGCTGCATTGTTCAGCGCTTCATAGGCCATACCGCCTGTCAGGGAACCATCCCCGATCACAGATATGACACTGTTCTTCTGCCCCTGGATATCCCTTGCCTTGACAAGACCAAGTCCTGCAGAAATAGAGGTTGAACTGTGTCCGGTATCAAAGCTGTCGCAGTTGCTTTCCTTCCTCTTGGGGAATCCACTCATACCTCCGAACTTACGTAAATTGTCGAACTGATCCTTACGGCCTGTCAGAAGCTTATGAGTATAAGACTGATGCCCCACATCCCATATGATCTTGTCCTCCGGAAGCTGAAAAGAAAGATGCAGTGCCATTGTCAGCTCTACCGTACCAAGGTTTGAGCCCAGATGCCCTCCGGTTTTGGAAATATGTCCGATCAGGAACTGCCTGATCTCTTCCGCCAGTGCAGGATAATCTTCCGGATCGATTTTCTTAATATCATTTACCGCATTGATTCGGTCAAGTAACATATAAACACCTTCTTTTCTTCTGTCCGGTCTATTTCTGCCGTGTGATCAGGGAATCTATCAGGCTGATCAGAAACGGATTTTTCTCCTGAAAGGAACTAAGGATCTCTTCTGCTTCTCCAGAAAGCCGCTTTACATCTTCCTTTGATTTTTCGAGTCCATTTAATGATACATAGGTAAGCTTGTGATTTTTCTCATCACTGCCAATGGGTTTTCCAAGGATTTTTTCATTGCCTGTTACATCCAGGATATCATCCTGGATCTGGAATGCGATTCCAATATCATAAGCCGCTTTCTCAAGAGACCTGATCTCTGTATCTGATGCTCCTGCAAGAATACCGCCGATCATAAGAGCCGCCTGGATCAATGCCGCTGTTTTCTTTTCATGGATAAACAGAAGCAGCTCCTCTGTAAGTGGAAGCTTTCCCTCTTCTGCTTCCAGATCCCCGTTCTGTCCGCCAATCATTCCATAAATACCGGCCTTCTCTGCAAGGATCTGAAGTGCCCTGGCAACACGCTTCATTTCTTCCAGGTCATCAGCCTTGTCAAAAGCTTTGGCAGCTGTCTCATAGGCATAGTTCAGAAGTCCATCTCCTGCAAGTACTGCCATACCTTCTCCATATACGGTCCAGGTCGTCTTCCTTCCTCTCCGGTATTCATCATTATCCATAGCCGGCAGATCATCATGTACAAGAGAATAATTATGGATCATTTCAAGAGCTGCCATAAAAGGCTCGATCACTTCTCCCTGCCCTCCAAACAGAAGAAAGCTTTCCTTCATCAAAACCGGTCTGAGTCTTTTTCCTCCTGCCAGAACACTGTAGTTCATAGCCTCGATCACTTTTTTCTGATACCCTTCCTCTTCCGGAAGATATCTTTTTAGAATATCTTCTGCATCAGCAGCCTTCTGCTGCAGCTGTTCATTAAAATTCATCTGTACCCCCATCTTCATTCAGCACCAGAACTTTCTTTTCTACTTTATCAATAATTTCATTACACTTTTTAACGAAAAGCATACCTTTCTGATATTCCTGAAAAGACTGTTCCAGCGTAATATCATCCTTTTCCAGATTTTCAATCGTTTCCTGTAACCTGGTAAAGGCCTCTTCCAGTGAGATCTCTTTCTCTTCCCCCATTCGTTTATTCCTTTCCTGTTACAGAAGCATACAAACTTCCATTTTTCACATAGATCTTCAGTTCATCTCCTGTATGGACACGTTCTACATCATTTACGCATCTGCCCTCTGCATCCTCCACATAGGAAAATCCCTGGTTCAGTTTATCCAGTGGTGACAGCCCCTTAAGCTGCTCAATATATAAAGCAAGCTGATGTCTGCTTTCCCCTGTTCTGCCATTCATCAGCGCCATAAGCTGTTCTTCTGTATGTAACAGCCACATTTTCTTTTCACGGATCCGGGAAATTGGAGAATTCATTTTCAGTCTGGCTTCCTGATTTTTAAGCTGCAGCCTGCAATAGGTAAGCTTCCGCTCCAGTGTACGGTTTAAGACCATTTTCTGCCCGGAAAGTCGCTCCATAAATGCCTTCACATCATACACAGCAAGCTCCGCTGCCGCTGATGGTGTAGGTGCCCGCAGATCCGATACATAATCAATGATCGTAGTATCTGTTTCGTGTCCCACCGCTGATATGACCGGGATCCCACAGTCAAAAACAGCTTCTGCTACTGATTCTTCATTAAAGCACCAGAGATCCTCTATAGAGCCACCGCCTCTTCCTACAATAATGACATCTACCTTCTGTTTCTCCAGTGCATGTATTCCCCTGATAATGCTTTCTGCTGCACCGTCTCCCTGTACAATTGCCGGATAAAGGATTATCTGCACATAGGGATTTCTCCTGGTCGCGATATTGATAATATCCCTGACTGCCGCACCAGTCGGTGCTGTGACAACACCAAGTGTCCTGATATAAGGAGGGATCGCCTTCTTATACTCGGCTGCAAACATCCCTCTTTCTTCCAGTTCCTTTTTCAGCTGTTCATATTTCTCATACAGGGCACCTGCACCGTCTCTGGTAATATTTTTGGCATACAGCTGATACTTTCCGTCTCTTTCATAAACATCAACTGTTCCCTGTACAATGACCTGTATTCCTTCAGTAAGCCGAAACGCAAGACCGGAACGGTTTCCAGCAAACATCACGCAGGAAATCGTTCCTTTTCCATCTTTCAGCGTAAAATAAATATGTCCCGAGGAATGATATTTACAGTTACTTACCTCTCCCTTCACAAAAAGGGACTGCAATAAAAAATCCTGGGAAAACATATTTTTAATATATGAATTTACCTGTCCAACAGTGTAAACATTCTGCATTATTTATCTTCCTGAACAAATTTTGCCAGAACACCATTGACAAATGCAGATGAAGAATCCTGTCCAAACTTCTTGGCAAGCTCTACAGCTTCATTAATTGCTACTCCTGTAGGTATCTCTTCATCAAATAAGATTTCATAAACAGCTAGACGCAGGACTGTCAGATCCACTTTACCCATTCTACCTGTATCCCAGCCTTCCACCTTTTCATTCAATGCAGCATCGATTTCTGTCAGTTTCTCAAGAATCCTGTTCAGCTTGTCTGTAATATAAGCAGTATCTGCCACATCAGCCTGATTTTCCTCTTCTTCAAAGAAAAACTCTGTCTGCTCCGGCATTTCCTCTCTGTTATTAAACTCCACACGAAAAAGAAGCTTGAATATCTGCTCTCTCAGTTCTCTTCTGGTCATTTGTTTATCCTGCCTGTATTCTTTCTCACATGCCAACGCCGGCAACTCTGATATTCACATCTGTTACATTCAGACCTGTCATACTCTCGATCGTAGATTTTACTTTGTCCTGCACCTTCTGGGAGATCGCCGGAATGCTGTATCCATATTTCACGATCAGGGTAATATCTGCCTTCACATTCTTGCCATTGACCTCTACCTTTACGCCCTTTGCAAGACTCTTAACTCCCATTTTACTTGCCAGCTCATTGCCGATATTTCCAGCCATGGAAACTACGCCTTCAACCTCAGTTGCAGCGATACTGCCAATAGCTGCTACTACATCATCAGCGATCTTGACGGTTCCAAAACTATCATCATCCTGTAATACATAAGTGTTCTGTTCCATTGTCTTTTCCATGATCCTGTTCCTTTCTTTATGTCAGTCATCTGACTTTCATCATACCAAAAAATACGTTTTTTGGAAAGCCTAAATCCAATTTTCCTCTTACAGCCAAAAGCTCAGGCTCTGCTGCTCCCTGTTATCCGCATAGGATACTGTGCCCTCTGCACCATGCAGGTAGGAAAAGATCCCCTGTTCTTTGATCAGATACCGGATCATCTCCTCATAAACTGCCACATCTGAACATTTCAGCGTCACATAAGTGCTTCCCGTATCATATGCCATCTGGAACAGTTCTTCCAGCTTCTGTTTGTCTACAGAAGTAAAATATCTGCCTTCCCTGACATAATAATTATCCGTCATGTCATCACATACCGGCATGGACGCACCCGTATCAATAGAATGTGTCGCTGTCAGCTGAACTGTTGTTACACACAGATAATCATAATTGATCGGCGGTATGCTCTCCTCACCCTCTGTGCTGCCCTCTACCATCTGATAGGAAGCATCCCCCCAGGTAGTATCTATATAATACCAGCTTCCATCCAGTCTTGCCAGATTCCAGGCATGTCCCTCTCCGGAAAGCACTCTTCCCATCACAAGCGTTGCATCTATTCCTGCCTGATTCAGCAGATACTGTGTTGCCTTGGCATATCCCTGGCACACACTCCTTCCATACAGAAAAACAGAGCATATATTCTGATTATCCGGCGCCTCTGAATCGTATTCTGTAGAATTGATGATATACTCGTAAATATATTTGGTCTTTTCATAGTCGTCCATGTCAGGAGTGATGCCCGTAAGGCAGTTTACTGCATAATCCCGGATCAGCTTCTTCCGGCTTTCTGCTTCTTCCTCATCCATGGTATAGGTTCCGGAAAATGTGATCTTCTTTACCTCACTGCCAAGGGTATATCTGGTAAATGTATATCCCTCCACATAGAATATCTCCGGATGGTCGTTCAGCACATACTGGAATATCCTCTCTATGGTGTCTGTTTCAAGACAGGATAACGGAATATCCTTCTGAAAATGCTGTAGAATGTCCAAAATCTCCACATATACAGTCTGATCCTCACTGTGAAGCTGATCAAAATAGAACTGGCCATTCTGCCTTTTTTTCAGGCTTTCCGCCACATCACTATTCATTTCACCGGTTCTTGGAATCTGTTCTTCCACGGCCGGAGTTTCCTTCGCCTGTTCCTGATCCATTCCCATTTCACCAGACGTACATCCGGTAAGCATCAAAGAAAGAATCATGGCTGTCGAAAGCCATCTGTTTTTCATTTAATCACGTCCAAACTCTGATAATACAAGTCCTTCATTTCTCTCAAGAGTCATACCTATGCTCCAGGAATTAATAAACAGCAGAAGCGGATTTCCCTTCAGATCCTTGATCTTCTTCATATCGGAGGTGCCTGTCAGCTTTGTCAGATCAATATCTTTATT
>QWCN01003093.1_pt1 | contig 20116 bp, 10 predicted proteins | sample 1972711 | NCBI WGS metagenome assembly QWCN01 (sample SAMN09866707, study PRJNA288562) | Human gut metagenome isolate term1_stool, whole genome shotgun sequencing... | isolation source: gut | host: Homo sapiens | place: USA: California
GGTAGGAATTGACCGGGTTCGTAGGAGTTCTTTATGAAAAGGGAGGAATCGGGGAGAGGTTCTCCTCCGGCCTTTGATAAAGAAAAGTATATAAATTCATTATGGGGCTGATGGCGCCGCCGAAAAGAAAACGGTATCTGATGGAATGTTGCTTCTCGGCGGTATAAAGATTTGAGAAAGGTAGTATCATCGATCCTTATAACAGGGGGCGAATCTTCGCGGGGAATAGACCTTTCCTGGGGAGCGTCCGCTATAAAAAATACCTTCACAAAAAAACTTTATATGGAATCGGCAATGTTTATCTTGACTCTTGCGAAAAATTCGAGTATAATTATATTATTAAGAATATAACGTTGTAAAGCATTTTTATCAATCGATATTTTGTAGCGCCGATGGATACGAAAAGCTCTGAAAACCTCTGTTTCTCATAAAATCGGAGGACGGGAGCGCGCCGTTTGAATTTGTTTTTTGTACGGTGTGCGTCGGAAAAAGAAAAAGCTTCCGTTATTCCGAAAGATATTTTCACAGATTGTCGGAGCGTTAAGAGCGTGTACGCCGCAAAAGAGAAAGAGTTAAACGCCGAGGCGTTTATCGTCAGCGATTCGCAAACAGCTTGCAATCGTTCGGGACGCGGGCCGGCTGCTCTGACAGAAACCATTATATCCGACTGCAAAGCGGGTGACAAAAGAAAGATTTTCGAGAAAGCCGTTTAATGGAATTCGTAAGGCTTTGGAAGATCGAGGAGGATGTATTAAACCGTGAAAAAGGTGTTGAAAAAAATTTTAATAGCCGCTGCGTTTATGCTTTTAACCTTTACGGCGGGATTGTTATGCGCGTGTAGCTACGGTCCGTCGCGCGAAGATGACGTAATAAGCCAGGGGTATACCTGTCAGGTTATCTATGACGCCAACGGCGGAAAATTCGGAGAAAACGCGCAGACGGTGAAAATCTTGGCAAAGCCGGGATCCATGATTCCGTTTACCGGATATACGGGTGATTTCAAAGACCCCACCCGTGAGAGATATACGTTTGGCGGTTGGTATGTCGCGCAGACGGACGAAGAGGGAAATATCATTTACGAAGAAACGGAAGAAGGAAAAACGCCTGTCCTTTCCGATTCGAAATGGGATTTCAAAAAGGATAAGGTGACGGGCGATATTACGTTGCTCGCAAAATGGCAAAGAGATTATAATTTCATTATCGTGGCCACGGAAACGGATGAGAACGGAAACGAGGTTGAAGAAGATATTTCGGTTTACCAGACGCAACCGGGCAATACTATCGCGGAGAAACTTTACAACTCGGATGTCTTGTACGGAGAAAAAGAGCGCCGACCGGACAGAATCAAAGTCACGTATAACGGAATCACGATCCTGGAATTTTATGTGGATAAGGAATTGACAAAAGAACTCCCTTTGGATACGGTACATCCGGGCGGCGAAATTTATGACTTCAAAATTTATATAAAATATTTGAAAGGAAACTACACCTTTGTTTCGCAGGAATCCCTTTCCAAAGTTTCTTTTGCGGACAACAGCTCATGGTATTTGTTGGAGGATGTGGATTTTTCGAATGGAGAATGGATTCCCGCCAAGGAATTTACCGGCAGCATTTACGGAAATAATCACACGATTTCGGGCGTAAAGATAAGCTCGCAAGCGCAAAAACCTTCTGCCGGCGCCGATTTTGTTTCCCACGCTATTTTCGGAAAGATGAACGGTCACGTGGAAAATCTGACTTTTAAAGACATAACGTTCTCCGTTTGGGCTTCCGCCTTTTTATCGCAAAGTATCGGCGCGCAAAAAATATCTTTCCTCGCAGCCGAATTCGGAGAAAACGGTCTTTTCTCCGGGGTGAATTTGGAAAATTGCAAGATAGAACTCGTCAATAAGGAAAAGTATGAGCCTCAGCTCAACTCGGATTCAAAATATTATTGGAATGTTTTGGACGATAAGACACAGGAAGGATACATCGCCAAACAGTCGGTGACGGGTGTGATTACGATTACGGAACGTGAGGATCCGACACTTGTCGGCTAAAAAATATCCGAAACCCTTTCCCCAAAACGTATAATTTTAACTTTTTATAAAGGAGAAACCTATGAAACAGAAAATTTTGAAGTGGGCAAGTTTCAGCTTGGCGTGCCTGATGTCTGCAACTTTCTTCGCTTCCTGCGGGCACAGGAATCCTACGAGCGATTCCAGTTCCGAAGCAAGCAGCACCCCGATTTCAAAAAAATATTCCAATGAGGACGATGCCCTTGTTTTCAGTTCGGGAGAATTCGATAAAGTATTCAATCCCTTCTTCTCTACGTCCGCATACGACAGCACGATTGCCGGACAGACGCAAATCTCCATGCTCAGTTCCGATCCCGAGGGAAAAACCCCTCTTTATGGAAAGGATCAGCCCGTAGTGACGCTGGATTACAGCGAAACGATGTATGACAGATATGGAAAAGTAACTCAGTCGGGCGACCAAAGGGGCACCACCGTCTACCAGATGGTCCTTAAAAACGGTATTCTTTTTTCCGACGGAGAGCCTTTGACGGCACACGACGTTCTCTTCAATATGTATATGTATCTCGACCCCGTCTATTCGGGATCTTCCACGATGTATTCCACGGATATTCAAGGGCTGAGAGCTTATCAGTCGCAGGATCCCAATGCCGAGGATAAAGATGAAGATACTTTGACCGATTCTTTTAACACTCTGGCAAAACAGCGTATTTCTATAATTTGTACGTACGTCACCAATCAACAGAAGTGGTCTTCGGTCGCTTCGACCGTCGGAACCTATAATTCTTTGCGCAGTGACTGGAAAATTACGGAACAATACGACGAAAACGCGTTAAAGAAAGATATAGAAGCGATCAAAAAGGAGTGGAAAGAAGAACTTACTTCCGATTGGAGCACTTACGCTTCCGATCTCGAATCCTATCAGAAAGAATATCCCTTCACCGAAGGCTGGCAGGTATATTTCTATAACGAAGGGCTGATTTCGAGAAAGTCCAAGACCGTGGGCGGCGTTACGACATATGAAAAAGACAGTGACGGAAAATACGTCATCGAATGGAAAGGGATCGATAAAAACGCCAATTATGAAAAAGATGCTGCCATAGAAATGGTCTATAACTCCAAGATGACCAGCGATGAGTTCATCGCTGAGATTCTTGTCGGCGGCTGGGCGACAGGCTCCACGATGAAAGCCGCTTTTGCCGGCGAGGACAGAAGCACATATTTTAAGCAGTTAAAAGAGGAAAATAATGGGAAAAATCTTGTAAAAAGTATTTCCGGCATCAAGATTTTAAACGGTTCGCAATTCAAACCTAACGGCGCGAAAAAATATGAAGAGGATTACGGCGATTACGAGATGCTGCAAGTTACCATCAACGGCGTCGATCCGAAAGCCAAATGGAATTTTGCTTTTTCCGTAGCTCCCATGCATTATTATTCTACTCCCGAGCTTACAAAGGCCGCGATGGAGGACACTGAGTACGACTCCAATTTCGGCGTCCAGATTTCCGATATTGACTTTATGAATCAAGTAAAGCGCAGGAATCTCGTTCCTATGGGCGCGGGGATGTATCGGGCGTCTACCATGTACGATTATACGTATGAATGGAGCACGGACGCGGGGAAAGAACAGGCAAGTTTCGAAAAATTGTCCCAGGAGTTTTTAAAGGATAACGTCGCGTACTTTGTCAGAAATGAAAATTTCTATACGACGGGCGGCAATACGAAAGAAGTCTATAACGCAAAGATCAAACACATCCGATACAAGGTGGTCAACTCGGCCAATACGATGACGGCGCTTCAAGGCGAGAGCATTCACTTTGCGGATCCCTCCGCAAGTACGGAAAACGTCAATACCATCGACGACGCGAAAAATTCCTATCTTTCCCGAATCATGGTGAAGACGGCGGGGTACGGATATATCGGAATCAACGCGGAATATATACAAAATATCTACGTCCGCCGCGCGATTATGTCCGTAATGAATATCGACCTTGTCAAAAACTATTATCCTTCTTCCCTTTCCGAGGCTATTTATCGTCCCTTCTCCAAAGTTTCCTGGGTGTATGAAGCGGACAAAGAAGACGGACTCGAAGCATGGGAGCCTAAATCTTATTACGGTTACGACGAATCGTTTGAAACGGGCAAGAAATTACTTCAAGAGGGCGGGTGCACTTTCAAGAACGGAAAATGGTACGATAAAGACGATAAGGCTTTGAAATATACGTTTACGATTGCCGGCGATACCACCGATCACCCCGCTTACGCGACTCTTTTGAAAGCGCGCGAGATTCTCAATAAGAACGGCTGGGAGGTCGAGGTGATTCCCGACGCCCGAGCTCTTTACAAGCTCGCCAGCGGCAGTCTTGCCGTGTGGGCGGCCGCGTGGTCTGCGTCCCTTGATCCCGATATGTATCAGGTATATCATAAGGACAGTAAAGCGACTTCCGTCAATAACTGGGGCTATGATTGGATCAAAGACAATAAGACGGACAAAGCAAGAACGGAATGGAACATCATCGAAGAGCTCAGCACTCTCATTGAGGAAGGGCGTGAAACGATCGTACAGTCTGAACGCGCCAGAACTTACCGGGCAGCTTCCGATTTGGTGATGGATTTGGCGGTAGAGCTTCCTCTTTATCAAAGAAGCGATATGTATGTTTACAACAATACGATTCTCGACGGATCTACTTTCTACGCTCCCGCTACGCCTTATGCAAGCCCGCTCAACGAGATGTGGAAAATCAGTTTCAAACAATAATCTCTCCTTACACCAATGACAGAAAGTTGCCGTTGGCATAGTTCTGCCTCTATAAAATTTACTTTGGCCCCAAGGGGAGATCTCTTTCCCCTTGTCGGTCCCCCGGTGGCTCATGTTAAAATACATAGTAAAAAGATTATTACTGTCCATATTGATTCTCTTCGGCGTATCGGTGATCATTTATACGCTTCTGCGTTTGATGCCCGGCAATTACGTGACGCGAAAGCTTACTTCAAATCCGAACGCCAATATCACCGAAGAGCGTATCAATGCCATGAAGGAAGTTTACGGACTCAACGATTCGACGATCGTCGGATATTTTAAATGGCTGGGTAAAGCGATACGAGGCGATTTCGGTATGTCGTTCAAATACGAACGAAAAGTCACGGCGGTCATTAAAGATTATATGTGGACTTCGTTCGCCCTGACTCTTTTAAGTTTGGTCATCTATTATCCGCTTGCCATTTTTCTCGGCATTCGCGCCGCTGTCAAACAGTACGGACCTTTCGACTACGCGACGACCGTGCTTACCATGCTGGGAATATCCTTGCCGTCCTTCTTTTTCTCGGCGATTCTCATTAAAGTGTTCGCTTTTGACTTGGGATGGTTTGATACGAGTCTTGGACTTGTAAGCAGCAACTTGCCTCCTACGGTTACAGACTGGGAATTATTCTGGAATAAAGCGTGGCATTTGGTTCTGCCTATCGTTACGGTGGTCGTCCTCAGTTTGGGCGGCTTGATGAGATATACGCGGACGAATATGCTGGAAGTCCTCAACGCCGACTATATCCGCACCGCGCGCGCCAAAGGTCTTTCCGAAAACGCGGTCATCTATAAACACGCGTTTAAAAATACCATGATTCCTTTGGTGACGATGCTGGCGGGGCTATTGCCGGGACTCTTCGGCGGCTCCATGATTATCGAGCAGGTGTTCGGAATTCCCGGTATCGGAAGCATTGCCTATACTGCAATTGATTTCGGTGATATTCCTTTTGTCATGGGATACAATATGTTTATAGCGGTACTCACCGTATTCGGTATTTTATTGGCAGATATCATGTATATGATCGTTGACCCGCGCGTCAAGATTTCCAAGTAGGAGGGCATATGAAAAAAGAATTTGACGAACAGGAAGAAAAGATGCCCGAAGAAACTCCCGAAGAAATTTTGACGGACGGCGAGGAGAATGTTCCTACCCCTCCCGAAGAAGGGGAGCCTGAATTTCTTTCGGACAGCGTAAAGGCTCTCAGCCCCGGACGATTGGTATTAAAGCGTTTCTTCCGCTCCAAATTGTCCATCGTAGGACTGGTTATGATTGCTGCCCTGTTCCTTTTTTCCTGGCTGGGACCGCTGTTTTCTCCCTGGGGAGAAACAGAGATCGATTACGAAACGGACAGGTACAACATTACCGCCACGGCTATAAACTATGAAGTAGACGCGGTTGATGAAAACGGCAATTTTATATATGACGAACAGGGCAATGTCAAAAAGGTCACTTATACCGTTTACGTCATAGAAAAAAGTCTGAAACTCGTGGACGATCACGCGCTTCCGACGGCGGAACATTGGATGGGTACGGATGCTTACGGCATGGACGTATTGACGCGTATCATGTACGGAGGGCGTATCTCGCTCTCTATTAGCTTCCTGGTCGTGTTTTTGGAAGTAATCATAGGAGTCCTTCTGGGCGGATTGGCGGGTTACTTCGGCGGCTGGGTGGATATGATTATCATGCGTATTGTGGATATTTTCAACTGCCTGCCCGATTTGCCGCTGCTTTTAATCGTCGGCGCGGTCCTCGATGCCTTGGAGGTGCCGGCGACGAATCGAATCTATTTCATGATGACGTTTTTGACCTTCTTCGGTTGGACGGGCACGGCGCGTATCGTGCGAGGGCAGATTTTATCCTTGCGCGAACAGGAGTTCATGGTTTCCGCGACGGCGAGAGGACTATCTACCCGCCGCAAAATTTTCCGTCATTTAATCCCGAATATCATGCCGCAGCTGATTGTCACGATGACGCTCGGACTCGGCAGCGTCATTCTGACAGAGTCGACGCTCTCTTATCTGAATCTCGGCGTTCCCAAGCCTTACGCGGCGTGGGGGAGTATGATCAGTGAAATCAAAGACCCCGTAATTTTGCAACGCTATTTCAACTTGTGGGGACCTCCGGGCTTATGTATCGTATTGGCGGTTCTCGGCTTTAACTTCGTCGGCGACGGTCTGCGCGACGCCTTCGATCCCAAGTCGAGGAGGTAAAAGATGCTGCTGAGAAAAAAAGAAAAGGCTCAGGAAGGAGCCAAGAAAAACGTTCATTACCTGACGGGGAAAGAAACGCGGGCGATCGCAAAGAGCAACGCCCGCACCATTCGGGCCTTGGAAAAGAAAAAGAAGCGTTCTCATGTAGACGAAAGCGAATACCTCACGACCATGCGCGATGAAAACAACATCGTCGAATTCGACAATCTGCATACGTATTTCTTCACCGACGCAGGCGTCGTAAAGGCCGTGGACGGCGTTTCGTTCGACATCCCCAAAGGGGCTACGGTGGGCGTGGTCGGCGAATCGGGCTGCGGAAAATCCGTCACGAGCCTGTCGATCATGCAGCTCGTTCAGGGACCTCAGGGACAGATCGTGGAGGGCGCCATCCGTTTCAATGCGGGGGACGCCGCTTACGACATTGCCAAGATGCCTATAAACGCCATGCGCAAAATCCGCGGCGAGAAGATCGCCATGATCTTCCAAGAACCCATGACGAGTTTGAATCCCGTCTTCAAAATCGGGTATCAAATGGATGAGATGGTTCTTCTGCACGTGCCCGATTGCACGAAAGAGCAGGCTAAGACGCGCAGTTTGGAGATGCTGCAACTCGTCGGCATCGCCGCTCCCGAGCGCGTTTATGGCTGTTATCCGCACGAGCTTTCGGGCGGTATGCGCCAGCGCGTTATGATCGCCATCGCGCTGTCGTGTAATCCTCGTCTGATCATCGCGGACGAGCCGACGACGGCGCTCGACGTCACCATTCAGGCGCAGATTCTCGACCTGCTTCGGGAGATTAAGAAAAAGATCGACGGATCGGTGATGCTGATTACCCACGACTTGGGCGTCATCGCGGAAATGGCGGACTACGTCGTCGTCATGTACGCGGGGCGCGTGATCGAGCGCGGTACCACGGAAGAGATCTTCGACAATCCTCTGCATCCCTATACGATCGGTCTGCAAAAGAGCAAACCCGTCGTAAAGCGTAAAGTGGAGAGGCTTTACAACATTCCCGGTCAGGTGCCCAATCCCATCGATATGCCTAACTTCTGTTATTTCAAAGACAGATGCGACCGCTGTATCAATAAATGTTCGGGAGAATATCCCCATTTTGTGCAGGTTTCTCCTACGCATAGCGTCGCCTGCTATTTATACGAGGACGGTAAGGAGGAAAAGCATGACTGAGAATGAAGTAAAACGGGAAGAAACATTGGAGGAAACGAAAAAAGATTTCTCCATGACGTCGGGAACGGTAGCTTCGGCGGCAGAAACTCCTCCCGATCCGAATGCGCTTCTCGAAATCAGACATCTTAAAAAGTATTTCCCCGTAGCAACAAACTTTTTCGGGCGTCCGACGAAATTTTTAAAAGCGGTGGACGACGTAAGTTTCAAAATTAAAAAAGGGACGACGTTGGGGATCGTGGGCGAATCGGGCTGCGGCAAGACGACTTTGGGCAGAACGATTCTCCGCTTGCAGCCTGCTACGAGCGGTCAGATTTATTTCGAAGAAAAGGATATCAACAAACTCAATACGTCGGAAATGAACAAACTGCGGCCGAGTATGCAGATTATCTTTCAGGACCCCTATTCGAGTTTATCTCCCCGTATGCCCGTGGGAGAAATCATCGGCGAGGCGGTTGCCGAACATCAGCTGGTTCCTAAAAACGAACTGAAAGAGTATGTCCTCGGCGTCATGAAAAAATGTGGACTTCCCTATCACTATTACGAACGTTATCCGCATGAATTTTCGGGCGGTCAGCGCCAGCGTATCTGTATCGCTACGGCGCTTGCTTTGAAACCAAAATTCGTCGTCTGCGACGAGCCTGTTTCCGCGCTCGACGTTTCCATTCAGGCGCAGATTATCAACCTCCTGAAAGATATGCAGGAGGATATGGGACTGACGTATATCTTCATTTCGCACGATTTGTCCGTTGTCGAGCATATTTCCGAGTTTGTCGGGGTCATGTATTTGGGAAGCTTGGTGGAATATGCTTCCACCTCGGAAATTTTCGAGCATCCCATGCACCCTTACACGGAAGCGTTGTTTTCTGCCGTGCCGGTGCCCGATCCCAAGATAAAAATGAAGCGCATTATTCTCAGCGGCGATATTCCCAGCCCCATCAACGCGCCGTCGGGATGTAAATTTCATACCCGTTGCAGTCATTGCATGGACATCTGCAAGGAAGTGGCGCCTGTCTTCAAAGATTACGGAAACGGCCACATGGTGGCTTGCCATCTCTATTCGCAGGACTAAAAAAACAAGAGGGCGGGCGATTGCCTTTCGAGGAGAACTCGCATGAAAAAGAAGAAAGAAAAATTCGTAGACGACGGCAGAACGATTGCCGATATGGATTACGAACATATTACGGGCTATAAGTCGAAATCGGAACGCAAAAAGCACAACGAAATTCGTTCCCTCAACCTCAGCAAACAGGAGCGGAGGGCTATCTATAAAGCGGCTTTCACTCAATATATGCCTATGTTTGTTTGCTTTCTTCTCGCTTTCGGATTGGTGATAGCGTTTCTGTATTTTGTGTGGTTAAGCTGAAAAGAAGCCGTTTCGGAAACTCCGATACGGCTTTTTCTTTTTAGGCGGAGCCGACTTTTTGAGTTTATAAAAAGGAAATAAAAATTTATGCAGGACGAGAAATATTTAAAATTATTGTCTTCCCAATACCCCAGCAGCGCGAAGGCGGCGTTGGAGATCATCAAGCTTTCGAGTATTCTCAATCTGCCTAAGGGCACGGAACATTTCGTTTCCGATATCCATGGCGAAGCCGCTTCCTTTCTGCACGTTTTAAAAAACGGCTCGGGTTCTATCCGCAAAAAGATAGACGACGAGTTCGGAGAAACGCTGAGCGAAAACGAAAAGCGGGAATTGGCGACGCTCATTTATTATCCGGAAGAAAAATTGGAGATCGAAGAGAGCGGGAAAAGCAATTTCGACGAATGGTGTCGGACGGAATTGCTGCGTTTGATTCGAGTCACACGCCGCGTCGCTTCCAAGTATTCGCGCAACACGCTCAAAGACGCTCTCCCCGACGAATTCGGCTATATCATCGAGGAACTTCTCACGGAGAAAGCGGAAGTCGCCGACAAAGAAGCGTATTACAACGAGATCATTCAAGCGATCATCGCTACCGGACGCGCAAAAGCTATCATCGCCGCCTTTTGCAGGCTTTCCCAAAGGTTTGCCGTAGATAGGCTGCACGTTATCGGGGATATTTACGACAGAGGAGCGGGCGCGGTAACGGTCATGGACGCGCTCGAAAACTATCACTCTGTCGATATTGAGTGGGGCAATCACGATATCTCTTGGATGGGGGCTGCCAACGGTTCGGAACTCTGTATAGCCAACGCAATTCGGATTTGCGCGCGCTATGGAAATCTGTCCACGCTGGAAGACGGCTACGGGATCAATCTCGTGCCCTTGGTGCGATTTGCTGACGAAACGTATCGGAACGACGACTGCGCGCGATTTTTTCCCGAATTCACCGAAGAAGAGGCGGGAGAAGCGGAGCTTACCGCAAAAATACATAAAGCAATTGCCGTCATTCAGTTAAAGCTGGAAGGGCAGCTTGCGCACCGGCGTCCCAAGTTCCATATGGAAAAACGGATTTTTTTGGACAAAATCGATTATGAAGCGGGAAAAGTGGAGATAGACGGAAAAGTTTATGTCCTTGCGGACAAAAATTTTCCTACCGTCAATCCCGATTCTCCCTATGAATTGACTGCGGAGGAAAAGCGGGTCTGCAAAAAGCTCAAAGAGGCGTTTCGCGGGAGTGAAAAATTGCAGCGTCACGTGGATTTTCTCTATACGCACGGCAGTATGTACCGAATCTATAACGGAAATCTGCTCTATCACGGCTGTGTTCCCTTGGAGGAAAACGGAGAATTTCGAAGCGCGGAGCTTGCGGGAAAAAAATGTTCGGGAAAAGCCTTATACGATTTGCTGGAAGAACAAATACGAGGGGGCAGGTATGCGTCGAACGCCGAAAAACGGGCTTATGGAATAGATGTGATGTGGTTTGTCTGGTCCAATGAAAACTCTCCTTTATACGGCAAGGACAAAATGACCACCTTCGAGCGGTATTTTATCGAAGACAGGGAAAGTTATGCCGAAGAAAAGAACGCTTACTATCGGTTATATGACGACGAAAAGACCGTGAGGAATATTTTTCGCGAATTCGGTATCGACGAAGAGAACGGACATATCATCAACGGTCATGTTCCCGTAAAGGTAAAGAGAGGGGAATCGCCCGTACATTGCGGAGGCAAGGTAATCGTCATCGACGGCGGATTTTCTTTGGCGTATCAAAAAGTAACGGGAATCGCAGGATATACGCTCGTTTCCGATTCGCGCGTGATAAAACTGATCGCGCATGAGCCGTTCGTATCGACGGAGGAAGCCGTGCGCAGCGAGCGGGATATGCATTCCACCGCCGAAATTATCCGTCGCGCCGAGCGTCGCCTCTGCGTGGGGGATACCGACCGCGGCAGGGAAATGCGGGAGAAAATCGTCGATTTAAAGATCCTTTTAGAAGCCTATAATAGTGGAAAGATTAAAGAGCGATGAGAAAAAATAGAAGGCAAGGGGTTATATAGGTTTCCTACGGAAACGGCGGCAGGAATAGGGGCCTTGTCAAAATCAAACCGAAGAGTACGCTTCTTCCCGGCCTTTGTCTAAATTTCAAAATATTAGGGAAGAATTAAGGCGAAAAGACTGTCTTTCAGAGCCATTGAGAAATGTAGGAATCGGATCTTTATAAAAAGAAATAAGTAAAAAAGGGAAAACAGATGTTTTCCCTTTTTTATATTGAAACCTCTATTGTATCGGATTAAGCCGCTTCGATCTTTGTAATCGTCGCAGTCTGCGTTCCATCGTCGTTTGTAGTAAACCCGACCGTATAGGAGCCTGTTTCAATCACGACCGTAAACGTTCCGTCTTCGTTTGCAACGCAGGATGTCACGTCGTACTCCACGCCGCCGATAGTAATTACGTATATTTCTTTAACCGTCCCGTTTTCGGTGTCGGCAAGGGCATACACATAATTTCCGTTCGCCGTTTCGATTTTCGTTGTTTCGTATTTGGAAACCGTCCCTCCGTTGATTGATCCTTCTTCGTCGACTGTATACAAGAAATAGTAGTAATAGGTTTTATAGGAGCTTTTCGCATATTGATAGGACTCAAACACCAAAGTGTTCTCTTCGTTCCCTTCGCCGACGAAAGCACAAATCAGTTCTCCTTTATAGCGGAGAGAGGGGAGATACTCGTCGCCGACCTCGTAATAAGTAGCTTCGCCCGTGGCTTCGTCCGTAGACTTGGTAAGATTGAAAATCGTATAGACGAGTTGTTCCGAGTAAATGAGCGTACCGTCGCCGAGATCCAGGGTATCGGTAACGAGCGTCAGCGAGTAGACGAGATAGCTAAAATACCCGTTGTATTGATTCATAAAGAAGCTCAAATGATAAGTATTGCCATCGCTGCCCGTAAATTCGCAGAGGAACAGGTTGCCGTAGTTTGAGTTATAATAGCCTGCCGTGCTGAGGGTTCCGTCCGTGAAAGTAACGGCGTTTCCTTCCGAGTCTTTCAGATAGTTGAAGCCGCCCGATAACGTATAGCTCGTTTTATCTCCCGAATCGTTGCCGACTAATTGAAGGGCTCCGTAATATCCGCCGAACAAACTACTGTATGAAGCTCCGTAATAAAAATAGAGATACAGATAGTAATAATCGTAGAATGTAATACCATAAGTGTAATCGGAGCTGTCAAACACAAACGTTTTGTCGGCAAAGTCTAAGCTAATGTCGAGAGTATACGTGGCGTTATACCCAAGGACGCTGCCGTTCGGATAAATCATTCCCGTATAGGCAAGATAGCTGATGACTTCATAATCCTGATAATTTACGACGAAGGTATAGCTCGTCGTCGTTCCGTCTTTCGTTGTATAGGTCGCCGGTACAGAGAAGATCGCTGCCCCCGTAGGCTGGAATTCGAGAGTGTTGCCCTCGGCGTCGGTGAACTCGACGTAGTGACCGTCGAATTCCTTATATGTTCTCGACACGGAGGTGTTGAGATCCGTATAGTCAATCGAGTCGCCGGTAATCGTGAATTCTTCCGTCACGAAGCCATATTGGTTAGCGTTTTCATTTTCGGGATCAAACGAATACAGGGAAATCTTCCGACTGTCTTTATCGTAACTGTAATAGTAAGTTGTTTTATAATTAAAGCTTGCATAGCCTTCCTCTGTGAAGACAATAGAAGAGAAATCGCTTGCATAATAGGTCTTGTCGAAACCGACATAAGCAACTTTGCCGACGCCGTCTTCGTAGGTATAGGCATAGACAAAGGAGGTGTCGCCGTCGTCGCTCGCATAATAGAACAGACCTTCTTTAATGATCATGTAGCGTCCCGATTCCGCTTCGCCGTAGAGATCGTATCTCGTGGCGCCGCCCGTGCTGTCGAGCACGAGAACGGACAGATCGCTTTCATTGAGATAAGAGCCGACGATCGTTTCCACAAGGATATAGAACGCGTTATATTTTGAACCGGAATAGGACATGGTACCGAGCTTTCCAATATAAGTTTTGCCGTCGGTCAGCGACACCGTGTAGACGTCGCCATTCAGCGTGTAAGTACCGGAAGCGGAGGTTTCGTCTATCGTAACGGTAGCCAGACCGTGTCCGTCCAATGTGATGACCGTACCGTCGATGACGCCATTTTTAACCGTCAGGTAAGAGGCCGCTTCTATCCCGCGAAGCTCAAAAATATCGTTTGCACTGTCAATGTCAAAATAGCGGATCACGTTGTCGATATACAGGAAGATCGAAAGGTCATATCCTTCGGGACTATCCGTATCGAAATAGGAATAGTTGTCGTACTCTGTGCCGTCAGCGGTCGTATATCTTGCGATATTCGCTTCGCCGTTTACAGTCAGCGTGCTGCCGTCGAAAGAAGTGTAAGTCGCGTCGGCAACGCTTTCCACAAAGTAACTGCTGCTGTTGCCTTTGCGCAAAGAGAACTTAATTTTGGTCGCGCCGTCCAAAGAAGTAAACGTATAGATGGTGACTTCGTATTTATCGAACGCGGTTATATCCTTGGAAACAACGGTTCCCTCGGTTACGGTATCGTCGAGTTTGTAAAGGAATACGAAATTGTTGCCGTCGAGCTTATCCGTGAGTGTGAAAGAGGCCTTTTCGTTATAGCTGTCCGCGACGCTCAGAAACTCTATCACGTCGTTGGTTTCGTAATAATTGAAGTAATAGGTGACAGCGCTCGAAGAGGAAGTGTACGATACCGTAAATTTAAAGGTTTTATCCGTCGCGACGAACGTATAGACGGAGGCGCTCGAACCGAATCCCGATACCGTAGCCGAGAGATAATAGTACCCCTCGTAACTCGTCGTAACGCCGTCGATCGTTTCCATATAAACGGCGGTGTACTTTTCTTCCTCTCCGGGTATCGTCGTACCGTCTATGGACAGGACACAGTTGCTGTTCGCCGTACCGTCCTTTCTCATGATCAGGACGAGAGGCGCTTGGGTAAGCTGTTCAAACGTTTCGCCTTTTATAGAAAAGTAATTGGTCGTCGTACCGTCGCTTACGCTGATATATCCCGTATTTTGACTTATAAAGCCCGAAAATACCGTACCGTCCGCTTTACTATAAATAGCGAAATATTTTGTAAGTTTAAGATTCGAGCCGTCTGTCGCCGTATAAACGGTAGTATAATCGGTGGTGTTGTCTTCTCCTTCGGAAGAGGAAAGAAGATAAAATACGTCATAATTGGTCGAGGTGGTGTCGAGCATGAACACCATCGAAGTCGCCTTCATTGTCGCCCAATCGGCAACGGTTCCCGTAACCTTATAAAGGTAGCTTTCGTCCGCGGCTTTTTCGATCGTACCCGTGGAAATAAGGCTGATTTCTCCCGCCGCGTCTTTTTCATAGAAAGTTGCCGTGCCGTCGCCGTTGATGGTAAGATAGGGGAAGGTGACTTTACCGGCGTCCGTGACAAAACGGTATTCCGCGTAACCTTCTTCTTTTTCGGTAAACGTTCCGTCGGAAATGGATACGAGATAGAGGTAGTTATCGTCGCCTACCGTGACAGTGACGATATATCCGCCGAAAAGAGAGGCGGTATAGCTGAATGTTCCCGTAAGTTTCGTATTGCCCTTTTCGTATACGGCGGTGCTTCTGCCGTCCATCGTGAGCGTGGCGTCACCGTTTGTAAAGGTGGCATCGAAAGCGCTTAAATAGAATTCGAAGCCAAAGTGAACGGCGCCCTCTTGTTCAAAATTGTCGAGAATAACGGCGCCCGCTGCTTTTCCGCTCGTGTCGTAGAGGGTGAACTTATCGTCGCCATTGGCAATATAGTAATAGTAACTGGAATTCGTCTTCGTCGCATACAGCGCATAGCCGTATCCGTTGAAAGTCAACGTAGGATAGTAAATCCCCTGATAGGGAAGGGTACCGTAATCGGCTTCTGCCCCGCGGATCATGAACACTTTTTGAGAGGAAACGGTATCGACGATAAATTGAATCGTCGTTTCCTCACCCGTCACCGCATCCGTAAGCGTGGCTGTATAGATTCCGTCGGAATTTATCTTATAAGTACCCGATTTTTGAACTTTCGAGGCAGAATCGGTATAGGTGCATCCGTTTCCCTCGTCAAGCGTAATTTTAATTTCGCTGTTGAGTCCTACCCCCATGGTATAGAGCGTATAGACTCCGATACGATTGGAATAATACAGGAACGTACCGTCGTCGTTGACCTTTGCGGTAAGGACGACATCCGGGTTGGTTCCGGTAAAAGTGTAACATTCGATGATCTCGTCGTAGACGCCGTCGATAGAAATCCCGCCGCGCACGAGGACCGCCGTATTATCCGCATAGTTGATATAAATTTTATCCTTTCCGCCGAACATATCGACATAGCCCTGATCCCAAATGGCGTAAAGAATGGTATCGGCGGTAATGGAATAACTTTCTGTTTTGATGACGTCTGCATAGTTTCCGCTCGCCGAAGTCGCCCAGCCGAGGAATCGATAGTCGCCCACCTCGAAAGAGTTTTCCGCGAGAACAAAGGAGGAACCGCTCATATGCTGTTCCTGTTTAATTTCAGACGTGCTTCCGTCGGGGTTATTGGCGTGATAGACAAGCGTATAGAACTGTCTGTCAAAATAGTAGCTGAATACGTTTTCCGACTTGTTTCCCGAAATCAGCACCGTTGTTTCATCGCTTTTTTCGGCGTTTAAGGCGTAATTCGAAACCGCAATATCCGTCGTGAAATCCTCGTCGATCAGCGCGTAACCGCTCTCGTAGACATACGGGGCGGCATAGGAGGAAAGATCTTCGTTTTGGAGATAGACGTTAAGGGTGTATTCCGCTTTATATTTCGCGGTAAGAGTAATGCCCGAGGTCGTCATCGTATCGGAAGAGGAAAGTTCGTCCTCCCCGGTATACCAACCGCCAAACTGATACTCGCCTTTGGTGGGCGTATAAGACTGCATGAACTCCGAGATGGAGGCGCCTTCTTCGAGATAAAACACGCCCGTATTTTCAAGGCTGCCCCCATCCAAATCGAGCGTTATGGCATATCCTTGTGCCCATTTTGAATAATAGGTGGTATCAGCGCTGAAAGTCGCTTCGCTGAAAGATTCTCCCGAATAATCTTCGGTCAAATACCAGCCTTTAAATATGTATCCTTCTTTGGAAGTATCGGGAAATTCGACTTTCTCGCCGGCTTTTCCCGTGACTGTCACCGTTTCGCCTCCGTAAAGGACAAAGGTGTATTTAATTTGCTCGTCTTTGCTGCAAGCTGCAAACGATGCGCCCAAAAGGGCGGCGGCAAATGCGGCAAGTGAGCTCAACAAGATCCTTTTATGCCTTTTCATTATATTATTGATCCTCCTTGAAAAGAAAATAACTTATTAAAGTGTATAAGAGCAAGTAGATATTTAAAACTTATCGCAGTGATGATTTTTCTATCCGTCAAGTGGTTTACTTTCAGTTTTTCTTTTCATGAAAAATTCACAAATAGGCTCCGAAAATAAATTTTCAAATAGTTTGTCATAATTGGATTTTTTATAAGCACAGTTGCAAAGATTCTTTCCGCCTATATGTTTACGAGCACATTTTAAACGGCGGAGGGCGACGAAGTAGATTCGCCCGTCGAATCGGAAGGGAGGTCCTCGGGGATATCCTCCGCAGAACCTTCCGTCCACGTAGCAATGACGGCGGTTCCTTCTGCAAGCTCGGAGATGCGGACAGTGCCTTCGGGAAGCACGGTTTCGGCTTCGGCGTCGAGGACGACGGTGACTTGCGTTCCGTTTACGACGGCTTTCCATCCCGCAAAAGTGTATCCCTCGCGGACGGGCGCCGTAATACCATTTTTAGCCATAGGATTGGAAACGCAGTTTTCAGAAGCGACGAACGATTCCACATAATTTCCGTCCGCAGAGAGGACGCAGCCCCAAAGTACCGGGCGATAGCCCGAATTCCATCGACTATCCCAATCGGCAGGCTGCCGGGACATTTCGCAGTAGAGAGTCAGGTATTTACACCCGTTAAAGGCGTGAGAGCCGATGGAGAGTATATTTTCGCTCAGATAAACGCTCGTCAGGCCGGTGCAGCCCCTAAAAGCATAGTTCCCGATGCTTTCCAAAGTGGAGGGCAATTCAATTTCCTTGATCAATTTACAACCTGAGAAGGCATAATTCCCGATAGATTTTATCGCATTCCCCAAAGTAATCCTTTCAAGAGCCGCGGCTCCGTAACAAAGCTTATCGCCGATGTAGGTCAGAGTATCGGGAAAAACGAGTTCTTTGAGGGAAGAACAACCGCTGAAAGCCTGATTTCCCAGCGAGGTTAAATTTGCGTTAAGCTCTATTCCCGTCAAGGAAGAACATCTGTAAAACGCTTTTTCGCCGATAGAGGTAACGCCGACGGGAATTTTAAGGGCCGAAATTTCTCCGCCGGAAACCGGGGTCCCGAGAAGAGCAGCACAATTCGCAAAAGCAAAATTTCCGATGGACTCCAATGCGGAATTTTCCGCAAAATTCACGGAGAGAAGGTTGGTACAGCCATAGAATGCATAGTTGCCGATAGAAGTCGTGTTTTTGGGAATAGTGACGGTGAAGATACCGCTATGATAGAACGCATAATTGCCGATGGTCTGCACGCCGTTGGGGATATTGAAACTTTGTAAGTCCCCGCAATTTCTGAACGCATTGGCGCCGATTTCCGTCAAATAGCTGACCGAAATGCTGACAAGACTGAGTGCGGAACAGTCGGCAAAAGCCCATTCCCCGATGTATCGGACGGAACCCGCGATACTGATTCCCATCAGTGTAGTGCTCTTATAGAAAGCATAGTTAGAGATCCCTCTCGTCCCGCTTTCCAGAATCACACTGCTCTCGGCGCCGTCCGAATTGTTGATGAAACCGACGACCCAATTTCCTACGTATACCGCACTGCCCTCCGGTGTATTATTCCAAAGATATGTTTTGCAGAAACTCCAAGTTCCGATGGAACGAACGGTATCGGGAAGGGTTATTTTTCCATATGCCGTATTTCCGAAATCCGGACAATTATAAAAAGCGTAGCTACCGATCGTTTCAAGAGATTTGCCAAAAGATACGGTGCCTCTTCCGAGAACTTCGCAGTTCGCAAACGCGTATCTGCCGATCGATACGACCGAGTCGCCTATAATCAGATTGGTGAGTTTCTTGCATCCTCTGAAAGCATAATCCCCGATATATCTTAAAGTAGAGGGCATATTTTCCACTCGTACAAGTTCGGTGCAGCCATCGAAGGCATGGCCGCCGATCCCGACGGTGCCTTCCTTGAATACGATAGTTTTAATATCTTTCGAAGCGCCGACGATCCAGTTATCCACATAGATCAGATTATTATCCGTAACAGTGGAAATCAGCGTGCCGTCGAATGCGGATTCGCCGATAGAGGCAACGTTTCCGCCGATGATAACCTCGCTGAGATTCGTGCAGCCGTTAAACGCCTTATTACCGATAGAAGTCAACTCGTCGGTAAAAACAATATTTGTCATTTGCGTGCAGCCTTCAAAACAACTGTTTCCGATCGACTGCACGGCCTCGCCGCCCGTTACAGTAGTTAAGCTGTTGCATTTAAAAAATGCCGAATCCCCGAGCGTAGTTACGTTGGAACCGATTTGTACGTTATCTAAAACATCGCAATAAGCAAACGCTCTTTCTCCGACGGAGCGCACGGTATCGGGGATTTTGACGGACGTCAGAGCGTCGCATTCTTCGAGAGCAGAGATGCCGATAGAGGTAACGTTGGCAAGATCGATCGACTGTAACTGTTTACAGGAACGAAACACATAATCGTTTAATTTCGTGAGCTTGGAAGGAAGTTTGACGTTCGTGAGTGCGCGACAGGACTGAAACGCATTGACGCCGATACTCGTCACGCTCTCGGGGATCGTTACGGAGGCGAGATAAGAACAGCCGCTGAAAGCGAAATCGCCGATAGAGGTAACATTGTTGCCGATTGTTACGCTTTTGACTAACGCTTTACTATAAAAAGCACGAGCTGCAATTCTTGTTACAGGCTTGCCGCGGTAGACATCCTCGATAATAATATTTCCGCTTGCTTTTCCAATGTCCGTTATTTCATATTCGGTATTTCCGTTGATCAGCGTATATACCATGCCGCTTTCGTATTCTTTTGTAAAGCTGACAGGCTTTGACCATTTGGATTCGCGGTGAGCGCCCGTCGCGTCGTTTGCTTTTATCTTGACAGTATATTCTCCTTCTTCCAAAAAGGAAAGGGAATAGGTTGTTTTACTGGTAAGGTAAGGTTGGGGCTGACCGCTAATCTCTATGATATAATTTGTCGCGTTTGTTACGGGTATCCACGATAGGGTAGAGTCGATAATCGTAACGTTCGTGGGGGCGGCGAGCGCGGCGCCGCAGGCAGCTAATATTGCCGTACAGCACACGATCAGTATGGAAAGCAGAACCCATCTTATTTTTTTCATAACATTCTCCTTGGAAACAGTTACCAAGTTCTTAAAAGCACTTTTATGAACCGAAAGAACAGGGGG
>QWCN01003096.1_pt1 | contig 20105 bp, 16 predicted proteins | sample 1972711 | NCBI WGS metagenome assembly QWCN01 (sample SAMN09866707, study PRJNA288562) | Human gut metagenome isolate term1_stool, whole genome shotgun sequencing... | isolation source: gut | host: Homo sapiens | place: USA: California
CGGCGGATGAACTCCGGCAGTTCCTCCATCTGGGCCACGCCCAGAGCGGCTTGCAGGTTCGTCATCCGGTAGTTGTAGCCGACCTCGTCGTGGATATAGTAGTGAGGATCCGTCTTGGCCTGCGTGGACAGGAAGCGGATATGATCCACGGTGGCGGATTCCCTCGCCGTCACGGCGCCGCCGCCTCCGGTGGTGATGATCTTGTTGCCGTTGAAGCTGAAACAGCCGAAATCGCCGATGGTACCGGCATAGCGGCCTGCGTAACGGCCCTCCGTGTATTTCGTTCCCAGAGCCTCGGTAGCGTCCTCGATCACCTTGAGACCATAGGTCTCGGCAATTTCCATGATGGCCTCCATGTCGGCCATATTGCCAAACACGTGGACCACCACGATGGCCTTCACCGCGGCACCGTTGTGGGTCAGGGTGCTCCCATCCCACGAGCAGGCTTCCTCACAGAAGGTTTTCAGCTTTTTGGGATCCATGCAGAAGCTGTCGTCACAGTCGATGAATACCGGCGTGGCGAACTGGTATTTCACCGGATTCACCGCGGCGATGAAGGTCAGGGGCGGAACGAGCACCACGTCGCCGGGCTTCACCCCGGCCTCCACAAGAGAGAGGTGGAGGGCGGAGGTTCCGCTCTGGCAGGCCGCCGTGTTTGTAACGCCCAGAAAAGCGGCCATTGACTGTTCCAGCTTCGTGATGTACGCGCCGCCGGTGGAGACCCACCCCTGATCCAGCGCGTCATTTACATATTTTTTCTCATTCCCCTCAAAATTGGGGATCGAAAGCGGAATAAACCGATCCATGCCCTTCCCTTTCCTGTTTGATCGCCCGCAGGCGAAATTACATTTTGCTGTCCAGACCCTTTCCGGTCTCGATGTGCTCAAAATTCGGCAGATACGCCGACATGATGGCGATGATCTCGTCCTTTGTGGGGTGCGGCCCGGCGAAGGCGGCGGTCAGCTCACGGAAAAGCGTTTCCACCCGTTCTCTGCCGGGAACGGCTTTCCCGGTGATGACGCCCAGAGATTGAAAACGCTCCATGTCCGCCGTTTCCTCCTCCGTCACGAATTCCTCAAAGGCCTTTTCGCCGGAGGTGTCCGACACCGCGTAGTGGACGGGATACAGGGTACCGCCGTGCTTCAGTTCCTCGGCACGGTCGATGGCCTCCTCGTCCGAGGCACATTCCAGCACCTCGTAGCCGTGGGCCTTCAAAAGCGCGGTGCCGATGGCGTCAAAGGTCATCATCTGGGCCTCGGCCAGCTTCGGGAAGAAGATGGCCCGGTTTTCGCCCAGCATGCAGGACAGCAGACAGATCTGCCCGGATTCCTCGGGACTGACGAAGTAGCGTCTCACGTCGGAGGGGGCGGACAGCGGCTGGAGCTTGGAGAGCCGCGCCAGAAAACCGGCGGGCAGAGAGCCGTTGGAAAAGGCCACGTTAGCGAACCGGGCTGTTTTCACCGGGAACTTGTCCGAATAGCTGAAGATCACGTCCTCCATGATGCGCTTGGAAGCGCCCATGATGTTCACGGGGTTCGCGGCCTTATCCGTGGATACGCAGAAGTATTCCTCCGGCGGGAACGCCGTCAGCAGGTCGAGGAGGCCCTTGGCGTGGAGGACATTATTCTGGAGCAGGGCCTCCACGCTGTAAATGTCCTTCTCGGAGCGGACGTGCTTATGGGCGGAGAAATTTCCTACGATGTCGAAGCCGCCCCGGTCACGGAACATCTTCTCAAAGACCGGCGACGCGAAATCCATGGGATAGGGAATGTAATCCTCCGGCACATACATGCCCTTGGTGGAGCGAAGATCCCGGGTCAGCTCCGCCAGAGCGTTTTCGTTGTAATCCACTACCACCAGGGACGCAGGCTTAAAGGGCAACAGCGCCTTGATGAAGCTGGAACCGATGGAACCGGCTCCGCCGATGACGAGCACCGACTTTCCGGCGATTTTTTCGCTGAGGGCGTCCCGGTTGGCCTCGATGTCGGCGCTGAACATGGACACCGGGCGCTTGGTGACGTATTGGCTGATGAATTGATCTAAATGAAACATATTTTTCCGCACCTTTTCAAGCTTCGCCGGGGCGGTCAGCCCCGGCGGCATGGTTCGCTGATTTATTTTCTATCATACCACGGTTTTCGACTAAAAACAACGCTCCTTTTGCGGCGTTGACGGAACGGCGGCAAGACCCGGCGGCGTATAAAAGGCCGCCATCTCAAAGCGTGCTGTTCGCTCACTGAGATGGCGGTTAATTATTTGCGAACCGCGGCTTCCTTCCGCACGGCTTGGAGCGGCGGTTTTCAGCCTGCGCTCAGCTTTTTATCGGCTCATTACGACGCTGCCATCCTCGCCGAGAGAAAGGCCCACGCAGTCAACGACCGTGTGATACAGGTTGTCGTAGACCAGTATCTGCATGGGAACGTCCCCGCACGCGTATTCAACGCCGTCCACGGTCAGATGTGCGTCCGCTCCGGGACGGATGAGGACTGTACCCTGGCCAAAGCCGCCGTCCTTGCCGATTTTTACCTCGGCGTCCTCGGCATCAGCAGACGCATACAGAGATTCGGAGGCGGTCCAAACGCCGGCATACGGACCCTCGGCGGCGTCGACCGCGAAGTGGCTGAAAATCTGCCGTACTGCCGCATCCTCCGCAAGATCACGGACGGAGCGGTCGGCCTTGAGCACATAGGTGAACTGATCGTTCTGCGCCGTGCTCCACCAGTCGGAAAGCGAGGAAAGCGTGGGAAGAGTCTCTCCGATCTTCTTCCCTTCAAGATGCTTGTCAATATTGGCCTGGAGGGAAGTGATCCATTTCTCCCGATATTCCTTTGCGTGTTCGCTCTCGCTCTGCCAGAAGGCATAGTCCGCCTCTCCCCTATGGTCGGGGAGGTCATAGTGGGAGGTGAGATAGTCGGTCATATAGTCCGTAAACTTCTGCGCACCCGAATAACTCACATGGTTTGCGTCCTTAAAATCCATTTCAGGATCCAGACCCATTTCCGCAAAATGATGATTAAAATCGACATACGGATATCCGCGCTGGCGCACATAATCGCCCACTGTATTGAACGCGGCGTAGTCACTGCTCATCAGAATCGGAGAACAGAAGAAAAGGGCATTCAGGTGCTCCTTGTCGCAGTAGTCCAGCAGCGCCTCCAGCGCCGTTTGCTGCTGCTCTGTCAGAGCTTCCCGAGCGTCTGTTTCCACAGGGGTATCCAAAAAGGGCTGATAATCGTCATATGTGTAAAACCCCTTGTTGCAGTCAGTCTCTCGCCGGATGAGCGCCTTCCAATAGGTTGGATTGGATAAGGTATCGTAGTTGCTGTGATAAAGAGAGATATCAAAGAAATAGGAAGGGACGTCCACCTCGCGCCAGTTGCGGGTGAACAGATAATGGGCGATCCCCTGTGCGCGGATCGGAGAAAATACGGGCAGAGCATCCGCCCAGTTGCGGAGCGTCGGATCGGAGGAACCGCCGATCGTCTCCCCGGTCAGCGGAAGAGTCCGCAGGTCGAAAACGTAAAGGCCGGCCTTTTGGGCGGTGCGGCTGTCCTCCGCGTAGAAACGCAGCATATCCGCTCTTGACGCGGATACTCCGTAAGCATATGAGGTGAAGCCTGCCTTTTCCCATGACGCCATGGGCTCATAGTAGGAGGTTACATCGCTTCCTCCCAGAAAAATGACGTCGATGGGCGTTTTTTCCTTATGAAAGCCCTGTATGGTATGCGCATCAGTCCATCCGGTTCGGAAGATCCATGTCAGACCGTTGAACAAAAAGGCGAGGAGCAGGAGGAATGTAAGCGCTCCGACGGCGTTTTTTAAGGTTTTCTTCTTCATATCTTCTGTTAGAACCCCTGATAAATAAAGCTGCTGGCATCGTAGGTTGGACCGTACAGGCCAAAAATGAGGACCATGACGAACAGGAACAGCCAAATGCACCAGCGCAGGCCGAAGCTCTGTTCCTTGATCCACAGGCGGGCGTAGGTGTACTTTTCACGCAGCGCGTCCGCAATGGTCAGGCACAGGACACTCAAGATCAAGACATTTATGTCCCGCCATGTGGCGCCGTAAGACAGGACCGTGCCGTCAAAGAGCGTCCACGGATCAAGGCGGCGCAGCGAAGTGAGCAGTAAGGTGTAATGGATCAGCGCCTCCTTCAGCCCGGATGCGGAAAAGAACACGACGCCCAGAGCATAGATGATGTATGTACGGAGACTTTGGAACAGGTGCCAGCCAAAGCTTTCTGTTTTAAATTCAAATTTAGTTGTGATCTTCTGGCAGAGCGGCTGAAAAAGCTCGCTGAAAAAAAGCACCGTCCAGAACCAGAGGCTCACGCCGAAAATATGCTGAACGGAGCCGTGCCAGAAGCCCATGACGAACCACAGCACCGCATTGGCCACGCACCAGGGCAGAAACTTGCCCCACCGCTTGCCGAATTTCTTCTTTGTCTTGCGGCTGAAGGAAACCAGCCAGCGGCTCTTCATAAACGGATAGAACACATAGTCTCTTGCCCAGCCGCCAAGGGTGATATGCCAGCGCTGCCAGAATTCCTGACAGGTTCTGGAAAAGAACGGATTTTTGAAGTTTTCCGCCAAATGAATATCAAAAAGCTCCGCCGCGCCCAGCACGATGTCCATACAGCCGGAAAAATCGGTATAGATCTGGAGGGGGTAAAGGAAAACGGCGATCCATGGCCAGAGGCCCGCGGTGCTTTCCGCCCAGATGGAGGAAATGATGACGCCGACACGGTCGGCGATGACCAGCTTTTTGAAAAGGCCCCACAAGATCCGCTGCGTGCCGAAGCAGATATTTTCATAGGAAAACGCGTGCGGCTCGTAGACTTTTGAAAAGTCCTGATAGCGGCTGATGGGTCCGACGGTCAGCTGAGGGAAAAAGGAGACGAACAGGAACAGCTTGAGGGGATTCCGCTGGACTGGCGCGGTCCCCCACAGCACATCCAGGATATATCCGATCACCTGCGCCGTGTAATAACCCATTCCGAGAGCGCCCACCCACGGCAGCGCGGGAAGGATCGGGAACGCGGGGACGGCGCGGTGAATCAGACCGGAGCCAAGGATCCAAAAGGAACTGCCCTTGAGCAGAAACCAGAGAAGCGTATTCAGAAAAATCGCGGAGACCGCCACCGCGGAGACCAGCTTCGGGGCGGTCCCATCCTCCGTGCGGCGGGCGGAGATATAGAGGGTGGACCCATAGGTGATCAGCGTCGCCGCAAGAAGAAACAGCATCGTATAGGGAGTCGCGGCCGCAAAGTAGAAAACGAGGCTCAGAACCGTGAGAACGACCCACTGGATCCGGTGCGGCAGCAGATAGTAGAGCAGTACGCCGACAGCAAGCAGGAGAAAGAAATAGAATGATGTGACCGTCATATCATGTTACCTTCCGCAAGAGATCGTAAGATTTTGCCCGGTGATGCAGTCCGCGCCGTCCGAGAGCAGGAAACGGATAGACGGCACGATGTCCGTCACCTCCAAAAGCTGCCCGGTGGGGCTGGCTGCTTCATTTTGCCGGATCAGGATATCCGGCTGATTGGCAATATATTTCGTATTGACCCATGCGGGAGAGATCCCGTTGACGGTGATCCCCTTACTGGCGTATTCCGTTGCCAACGCCCGCATCAGACCCAGCATGGCGTATTTCGTCACAACATAGTTGGAGCAGTACGCCGGAGCGATGTGGCTGACCACATAGGAGAGCATGAGAATGACTTTCCCGGAACCTCGCTTTGCCATCTGCGGCAGGAGTGCCTGTCCGATCAGCACGAAGGATTTCAGAGAAATATCCATCTCTTTCTGGAATACGTCCCATTTGATCTTGTGAAATTTCTGGTTATTGCAGATGGGCGCGGGGAAATGGAGGATATGGTCGGGGATCCCCTGCTCCTCCACCGCGTGAATAAGGGCGTATACCTGCTCCTCCACGGACAGGTCCGCCTGCACCAGAACGAGCCGCCCGCCCAGTTCGTCCTTGAGCGCTTGCAGCTTTTCGTTCATGTGGAGGTAATGGGCAACAACGGTGCGGTATTGCCCGCCCACCTCCTTGATGGCGGCGCACCCCATATCCGAGGACGCGCCGATCACAAATAAGAGCTTATCCATGTTTTTCGTCCGGGCGTTACTGTCCCATCTGGAGGATCAGATCGACCATCTCGCCGACGTTCTTCATCGAAACAGCCTTGCCCATGGGGATCTTGAAGTTGAACTCGTCCTCAACGGAAACGATCAGGTTGATGTGCTCAAAGGAATCCCACTCCGGAATATCATTCGCGACCGTGGAATCATTGACCTCGATGGAATCATCGTCAAAAACCTCGCGGAATACCTGATTCAGTCTTTCATATACCTGTTCTCTTGTCATTTCCTTTTTCCTCGTTTCTTTTTGATTGTCCCAATTCGATTTTGCTTTCCCGGCAGCTCCAGCGCCTTGCATACGCAAGTGGTTCGGTGCGCAGGGAAACGCAAAAGGAATTCGGGCGCTTATTTTTGCACCAATATTTTCATATCGGCCTTGGAAACACATTTTCCGTCTTGATTAGTAATTTTCACGGCGACCTGGATCAGCTTCAGATCGTCCTGCTTTCCGGTAAGCGTGCCGGTCACTGTCAGCACATCTCCGGCAAAAACCGGTTTGTTGAAGCTGATGCGGTCGATGCTGTGGATCAGGCTGTATTTTCCGGGCAGATATACGCCCGCAAGGGTGGAATACAGCGAGGCGGTCAGCATTCCGAATGTCACATGCGATTGAAAACGGCCGCCGCTGATCTCCCGCGCGTACTGATCGTCCCGATGAAGAGGGTTGACATCGCCTGTGATGCGGCGGAACTGTTCCTCCATCTCAAGGGTGACCTCGGTGGAGAAGGTCTCGATCTGGCCGGTCTGAAGCTCGGCGTAGGTATATTCATTCATGACAGCGCCTCCTGTATCTGGCGGACAAGCAGCTCCGCGCTCAGTCCGTTTTCCCTGCGGACCTGCTCCGCCCCGCCGTATCCCACGGAAAAGGCATCGTGCAGACCCACGCGAAGGAGCCGTGCGGACAGGCCGCTGTCAACCAGCGTGTCCGCGACCATACTGGCCAGGCCGCCGTAGATGTTGTGCTCCTCCACCGTGCAGAGGATGCGGCACTTTTGCGCGGCATCCCGCACAGCCCCCGCGTCAAAGGGCTTGATGGTGGGAACGTTGATGACGGATACCGAAATGCCCTGCGTTTCCAGAGCGGCTGCCGCGGTCATCACGGTATCGAGAATGCATCCGGTGGAGATTATAGCGGCGTCGCGGCCGTCGCGCAGCACCTCCGCCCTGCCGGATGGCAGCTGGTAGTCCTGATCGAAGTATTCAGTCTCACGGTTCATTGCCAGACGGATATACACCGGGCCGGGGTACCGATAGGCATCCTTCACACAGGCGTACGCCTGCCGGGGCGTGGCGGGAGAAAGGATCGTTAAATTTGGCAGGCTTCTGAGGACGGCAATATCCTCCGTGGTGTGGTGCGTCGGTCCGAGAGAGCCGACGGACAGGCCGCTGCCGGAACCGATCAGCTTTACGGGAAGATTCTGGAGGCACACGTCGTTCCGTATGAATTCATAGGCCCGATATGCCAAAAACGGCGCCGCCGTATAGACAAAGGGGATCTTTCCGGAGGCGGCCAGTCCCGCCGCGGCGCCTACCAGATTTTCCTCCGCGATCCCGAACTCAAAGGCACGGTCCGGGAAATACCTGCGGAACATGAGATCCAGTCCGCCTTCGCCGCTGTCGGCTGTCAAATACAGGATATTGGGATCCTGCTCCGCCAGCTCCATCAAGCTGCCCATGCATGAACTCTGCATATCAACCCTCCAAATCCGCTTCGCTCAGCTGAAGCTCTTGCAAAAATGTACGAAGCTCCTTCCGGTTTGGCATCCGGAAATGCCAGATGGGATTCCCCTCCATCAGAGAAACACCCTTTCCCTTTACGGTGTGGGCGATCACAAGGGTCGGCTTGCCGTTTGGCACGATCCCACGAAAGGCGGCCGCCAGCGCATCGACGTCATGTCCGTCGCACTCCGACACATTCCAGCCGAAGGCGCGCCACTTCTCATCCCAGTGGACATACCCCATGGTGTCATCCACCCGGGAGGACTTTTGCAGGCTGTTGCAGTCCAGGATCACGATCAGGTTATCCAGAGAGAGTGCCGCCGCGGACATTGCGGCCTCCCAAATGCTGCCCTCCTGACTTTCGCCGTCACCGATCAGCACATAGGTCTTTGCCCCTGTCCGGTCGAGCTTTTGCGCCAGCGCCATGCCGACGCCCGCAGACAATCCGTGCCCCAGAGAGCCGGTAGACGCCTCAATGCCCGCAATGTCCCGGGTGTTTGGCTCGCCGCCAATGTGGCAGTTCGGCTTCAGATAGGTGAACAGCTCATCCTCCGTCAGGTACCCCGCTTCGCAGAGCACCGCGTACAGCGCCAGCGCGCCGTGGCCCTTACTGAGCACAAAGCGGTCACGATCCGGCTTCGCCGGATCATGGGGGTCGTGGTTCATAACGCCCCTGAGGTACAGGGCGTACAGGATCTCCACCGCGGAAAAGCTGGAGGCGAGGTGCGCCATTCCGCCGGAGTACGCCGTAAGGAAGATCCGTCTGCGCAGCTTGGTTGCCGTCTCTATGGTTTGCAGATCCATTTGTGTGCCCTCCTTAGGTATTGACCTCGATCACATTCTGCTTTTTCTCATAGTCATCACGGATCGGGAACTCCCATACCGTATTCCCTGCCTCGTCCTCACTGACCTTTGAAAAGCCTTGCAGGGCGTAAAACTCCTTGACCATGGCGTTTTTGGCAGTGGGATAATAGTATCCCACCAGCTTTTTGATGCCCAGAGCGCGTGCCCTGTCCACGAGGGCGTCCATCATGGCGAATTCCATATTCCGCTTGAGCACGCGGCAGCTCATCAGCCAAAGCTCCATGTGCAGCTCGTCCCGCGCATTGCCGTCGATACGGCCGACCACAACGCTGACAACGCCGTTATCACCGAACTTGTCGCAGAGCTTTCCATACAGCGTCACATGCTCCGGGTCTTGCGCCAGCGCCTCGATGTCCGCCTGACTGTAACGCCGCGTGGTGAGGTTGAACTGGTTGCTTTTATTGCTCAACTGGGCGATACGGGATATATACATCGGGATGAAGCCCTGAATTTCAGCCTTCATCTCCAAAGAGCGCAGGTACTCCCCGTAATCGGTGAAGGACGCTTGCAGCTGGCTGCGCTGCGCGTTTTCACGGTACATTTCCGTCCGCTTCAAATCATCCTGAGAGAGGGACGTGACCTCAAAAAAGCCGGACTTGTCAATGGCCTGGATATATTTTTCAACGCTGTCCATGACCGGAACGGCGGCGCCGGGCACCTGAGCCTCGATGATAGCCCGTTCGGCGGGGTTGTCATCGACAAAGACAAAGCTTTCGGGAAGCAGATTCAGCGCTGCGGCAGTCTCGCTGAGATTGATGCTCTTAGGCTCCCAGTTTGCCCGGATACTCACGAAATCGTCCTTGTGCAGCACGCTGTCCGGCCGGGCGAGACCCGCAAGGGCGTTCGCCTCGTCGTTTTTGGAGTTGACGGTCAGCAGGATGCCAAGCTGTGTGTGCAGCTTCAGATAGGATTGGAACTCACTGTATGTCTGGGCAAGAGACGTCTCCTGTCCGATCTCAAGATTTTCCGCCCCGTCATCGCCGACAATGCCGCCCCAGAGCGTGTTGTCCAGATCCAGATTAAAGGCCTTCTTATTCTTGCCGTAGATCGACTTAATGATATTGGCGACATTGAAGGAGAGATACGGGATCGCCGGAACGGCCACGGCATATTTATACATGTGCCAGTAGTAGGGAGCCGCCCAGCGGTCAAGACCGTAGGACGCGGAGATGTAATTCACGTCGCAGATATGGAAATTTTCGTGGGTCTGCGCGTATTCGTAAAACGCGCAGTTCAGCGCGGTCACAAAATTGACCCGGCCATGATAGTCGCTGGCGTCCTTATTCCCCAGCAGACGGAAGAACGGAAACTCAAAGTTGTTCTGAATGATGGGACAGTGATAGGTGTCCGCCAGGTGGTCCCATAAGCCGCGGAATCGGCTGGCCAGCGACTCTTTCTTTTCCTGAACCTGCTCCCGTGTGTCGGAAAGCGTGGGAAAGACCGCAATATTGCGGATGCAGGTGCAGACGTAGATCAGGTCGGGGCGGAAGGCCTCCAGCTCCGGGTTGGGGAACATTCCGTCCTCATAGTACTGGTTATACTCCGACTCATAAAAGGTTGGACGGATGCCGTAATTGAGCAGAAAAAGCTCCAGCATCAGCTTGATGTCCTGTGTCGTCTGTCCGCCGAGGATGGCGATTCTCTTTTCGATCAGCGCCGTGCCGTCGTTTTCCAGCAGCTTCCGTTTCAGGCTCTTTTTCTGCTTGATAAGCTCTTCCGGGACAAACGGGTATTCCAGTTCCTTCATATACGAATCCTCCTTAAATCAAAACGCTGCTGGCCGGCAGGCAGGCACGGCGGCAAATGGCCGCGTCTGCACAGACGCGCATGAAAGGCGTACGCCTTTCATGATAGGGTTTGTGAAATTTTAACGTCCGGCGGCAGGGATTCTTCCGGCCGGTCACGGCTCACGCTTTCCCGTAGAGCCGCTCCCGCATTTTTTCCAGCTCGTCCAGCTGGCCCATGTCCAGCCAGTCCTCCTCGCCCACCGTGTAGGCGCTCACGCGGCGGCCCTTGTGCCGCTGACGCTCGATGATGTCAGGAAAGCCGATGACCTCGTCCTCCCCGATGTCGTCCAGAACCTCCGGCTCCACCAGATACAGCCCGGTGTTGGTCAGGAACTGGAACGCAGGTTTTTCCCGCATGGCAGTGATGACGCCGCCCTCCCCCGTCTCGACAACGCCGTAGGGGATGGTGATGCGCTTTTCCGCGCAGACCATTGTGACGGCGCTGCCGCTCTCCCGGTGGAAGCGCAGCAGCTTTTCGTAGTCGGTGAAGATAAGCAGGTCGCAGTTGGTGAGGAAGAAGGTGCCGGAGAGTTTCCCCTTCAGCAGGCTCAGTCCGCCGCCTGTGCCCAAGGGCTTGTCCTCATCGTACCAGACCGTGTTGAAATGTTCCTCGTTTTCGCTGAAATAGGCCTTGATCAGCTGTTTTTTGTAGTTCACGATGCCGTGGAACTCCGTGCAGCCGTACTGCCGGAACTGCCGCATGATGTGCTCCATGATGGGCAGGTCTCCCACCGGGATCAGGGGCTTGGGCAGAATTTTGGTGTACGGTTCAAGGCGTGTGCCCTTGCCGCCCGCCATGATGACCACGGGCAGACCGAGGGCGGCGCAGGGCTCCGTCTGGCGCTCCCCCTCCAGCACAATGTCCGTGACGCAGGCGTCCCCGTCCAGCACCGGTATGGCAACGCAGCCGTGCCGGGCCAGCAGGCGGAGCGCCTCCTCCCTGCTGCGGGCGGCGATGGGGTGACGGTTGCCGGCGTTTGCCGCGCTGTCCTCCAGCGTGCCGCCGGAGAGCAGGTAACGCCGCACGTCGCCGTCCGTCAGCGCGGCGGTGAGATGCCCGGCGGCATCGGTGAGAAAGAGGATCTTTTTTTCGTTTTGATTCAGGCGGGCCAGCGCCGCGCGCAGGCTCACCGTTTCCGGAATACAAAAAGGGCTGGCGTTCATAATGCTGCCTCCTTCCCGATACTTGTAGATGATAAATAGCGGCCTTGTGGTTGAGCGAGACGGTTAACGATCGAGCCGCTGACGCCGAACATGTGCGCTTATAGAAAACGGTTTCCGCTTTATCACCGCGGCAGGTCTTTGATTTTAACAGCCGGATTGCCCACATACAGAGAATGCGGGGCGCAGTCTTTGGAAATGACGCTCCCCGCACCGATCACGCAGCCGGAGCCGATCCTCACCCCGGGGAGAATGGTACAGTTTGCGCCGATCCAAACGCCGTCTTCAACGACGATCGCCTTTCCGGTAACTTTACCGCCGCGATGAACAGGCGATGAATAGTCATGGTTGTCCGTACAAAACGTAACATCGAACGCAATGGCACAGTCATTGCCGATCTGCACCGGGGCTGACCCGTTGCAGATCTTACTGAACCGATTGATATAAGAATGGCGGCCAAGGGAAAACTGGCGGCTTTGGATATACACATGGGGCGAGACGGAGCCCAGCATCTCACGGTGGCACCAGCAGTTCAGTATTGCATTTCGAATAGCGCAGGGCATGATCCATGAAGCAAGCAAACCATTGACAAAGATATCCCATATGGCTTCCTTGAGGTTGTGTACGGTAGTGCTGGTGCGGATCCGCTCCCCTATTTTACCTGACAGAGACATCGGCATGAGCTCCTTCTATTTGTTTACCGCCGCAGCAGCTTTGCGCGAAGGTCCTTCTGCGTCAGCAGGGCGGCGGAGAGATACAGCGCCGCAGCAACAGCGGCTCCGGCTAAAAGCCCGGCAAGCGTGCTGCCGGTATGATCGAGGACCACGCTCTTGACCGGAAGGGACAGGAAGCAGGCGGCAAAGGCCAGTGCGGTGGTCAGGAAAATGCTTTTCACGATGCCGCGCCTATCAGTAAACGGAATGATCCTGCGGTGGGTGTACACAGTGTAAAACGGAATCTTCAGAAGAAGCACCGCCGAGGACGCGGCCGCAAGGCCGTACACCCCGAAAGGCCGGTAGAGCAGCAAATTTAAGACGGCATTGAGCAGCATGCTCCCGGCGCCTAACATGGCCGGAAATTTCCGATGCTTGGTCGCGTGCATCGTGCGGGAAAGCACATCCTGTATGCCTGTACCGAGCATACCAACGGCGTAGATCATCATGGTGTTGGCGGTAAGCCGTACATTTTCCTGCGTAAAAGCGCCACGGCCAAAGAGAACGGAGATGATCTCATAGCGGTAGAGGATCGTTCCCACACAGCAGGGAATGACCAGAAAGCTGACAAATTTCAGGCCGGAGCTGACCAACTCCTCAAGGCCGCCGGTATCATGCTCCGCGCTGAGGCGGGAAGCCTGCGCAAAGATCACCATGCTCACAGCAGTGGAGATCAGCCCCACCTCGGTGACGGTCATTTTGCTGGCGTAGGACTGAATGGTGACGCTGCCGCTGTCCAGCAGAGACGCCACGATGCGGTCCACCATGGAGTTGATCTGAGAAGTACAGGACACCAGCATGAACGGCAGCGTGGCAAGAAAGATCTCCCGTATTTCAGGATCCTTACAGGAAAACCTGCGCAGACGCAGCGGGATCCCGCCGTGAGCAGTCACAGATGCGCACAGCAAAAGCGCCGCGCCATATGCGGCGACCGTGCTCAGGCCAAGGCCCACTGCTGTGATATGATGGCGGAACAGCAGCAGATAGAGCACATACACCAATGCGATCACGCCGTTGGAGGACTCCGCAAGGCTCAGCCGTCCCAAAAGCCGCAGATTGCCGTCCACCACACTTGAGAGCATTACAAACAGGAGAACCGGCAGCTGGAGGAGGAGCATATCCGCCAGCTGCGTCTTGGCCTCCGGACTGAATCCGGGGACCATCAGCTCCACCAATGCGCGGAGGAACAGGAACATCATCAGAAGAAAGACTGCTCCCAACGCAAACGCGGCACTGTAGAGCTTTGCAAAAAAGGGACTTCTTCCCCGCTCAGGGTCATGAAGATAGTGCTCTGTGGCAATCGGCAGATACGAGGCGGAAAAGGGCGAGAGAACGAACGAGGTGAACAGAAACAGCACGCCTGAACTTGCCAGAAACACATCGGACAGTTCCGACGCGCCCAGATAGTTCGCCAGCAGCATATCCCGCACAAAGCTCAGGGTCTTGCATACTAAGAGAACAACAGTGATGGAAAGCGAACTTTTGATAAGAGAAGCCGAACGGTTATTTTGCATAGATCATTCCTTTACAATGCTTTGATACCATGTCAGATAGCGGTCCGCCATGGCGTCAAGCGAAAAGTTCCGCGCATGGCGGCGGATGGCGTCATGATCCCAGGTGGCTTCCAGCGCCTGCGCCATGGCAGCGGACAGCGCCTCGTCGCTGCGCTCATGGCAGAGCAGCATGGAGGTCTCATCATAGATGTCGAAAACAGCGTTTAGGTCGGCAAATGTCAAACTTGGAACGCCGTAGGCAAATCCCTCCACGAGAGAAAGTCCAAATCCCTCATCAGTGCTGGCCATGACGACCAGATCTGCTTCGCAAAAGTAATCAGGTAGCTGCTCATGGGGAAGAAACCCTGTTATGACCACCTGTTCTTTGTATTTCAATTTTTCGACTTCTTCCCATATCGGATACCCCGGACTGACTGTGCCGATCAAAAAAAACCACAGATTTTTTTGTACGTCCTCTGGGAGAAGATTGATTGCGCGGATGAGCTGAATTTGATTTTTAACATTGCAGATACTGCCTACTGACAGCATGATTTTGGAGTTTGCGCCGATCTGATATTGTTCTCTTATATTGGACTGCGGAGATCTCTGTGTAACATCAATGCCATTGGGAATGACCTCAATGTTAGAAGAACATTTGAGACCGTAGTATGGCTTTTCCTGTAGCCGCTGTTTGACCCCGGTGCTGACTACTGACACGGGAATATGCTCTCGATCGAAGTATTGCAGACAAGTCCGCTCAATCTCCCGATCATACGGTGTGGCAGTGGGATCGTTTTCAATTGTGCCGTGAAGCGTAACAGCATACTGTATTTTTAATTTTTGGCACACTGCTACATAGTTTTCTGTACTCGTTCCCAACCCATGAATGTGGACAATATCCGGCTGGATCTGTCGAATCTTTTTTTCGACAAAGCCTGCATCCAGCGAATAATACAGCCACCGAAGTTTTTTTCGAGCCGGTGCGTTTCTTTTCAGTATCCTAACAGCATGACGAATAAAATCGCAAAAATGGATGCTTTTAAATATGTCTGGAAAAGTATGCTTTATAAATGTTATCCCGGATATCTGCTTGCCTTGCGTGATTGCGTGGGTGAGGCAGAATACATTTGCGCCTTTTCCAGAAACCGCATCCAGAATAGAATACGTCATCATTCCAAATCCGGAAGAGTTTTTGCTGAATGCTTTTTCGGCGGGGTAGTAAATATACGGAGAAAGGGACAGCACTTTCATAATGAGGTTACTCCTTAATAAAACAAGCGTGCTTTTCTCTGTTATAGGGCGGCAGGCAAAGTTCTCGATATTTGCGCCAGATAGAGAATCTGTGTGCTTTCAAGACTTTTTGAAAGCATCTTTGCCTTCGATAGATTGGCGCATAAAGTCGTGCAGAAGAAAATCTTCTGCTTCTCGCACCGGTATGCTGGAAATATCTTCCGTAATCAAACGGCAAACATCCTTGCCGGAAAAGAGCTCCTGATTGTTTTGCAGCCCCTGATAGAGTTTTCGAATTTCCTTTAGTCCCTTTCCATCACCACGGAGTACATAGTACATATAGCGACACATACGATACAACACCGGATTTTTTACGAGGCATTTGACTTTATCTTTCAAGCGCACTGATACGGTTGTTTCGGTTAACTCGTGGGTTGCGGGATTGTATTTTTTGGGTTTAATGTGAGAAAAAAACGGAATGCTCAGCAATTGCGGCCAAAATCCTTCTATACATTCCATCTGGAATTTAGAGTTGATCTTTTGCTGATAAGGAACGCGGTTAATGTGTTCAAGAGCTGTTCTATCCGCAAACAGAGGAAAACTATAGCAGAATAGATTAGCCAGTTGATTTAGCTTTAGATCCCAATTAAGCCTGTAAATTGAATTTAAGGTTTGAAATTCATCTTTAGTAAGATGTTCTGTATCCATTTTCAGAGATTGGCAAAACACGAGATACTGATGGTAAATATGTTTTCGGAATGCGGGAAAGGCAGATTTTCGGATCACAGGCATCCAATCAGGCAGATATATTTCATCAACATATTGGGAGAGGGTAAATACATCCCGCGGATATGCTTGGATTGTTTCGACCGCTCGAAATGTCTCACCCAAATAACCGAATGTGACAAAGTTCTCCTGTATTTGACTTTCAAATTCGGAAAAAAAGTTTTTATTCATCCCATAAATGGAAAAGAGCTCGCCGTATTTTTTCAGATAAGTCTCTTTATTCTCGGAATCGCTGTCTGCCCAATTCATCAACTGAACAGAGAGACCGTTCCGTTTCGCAATTTCGCGGACACATTGGAGATCCTCGGATTTTGTATTTGTGACTGTTGAATCTCCAACGCCGTAAAGACAGGTTGGCTTCATGCCAAGCGATAACATGAGCGCCAACGTGATTCTAGAATCCTGCCCACCCGTCAAAAATGTCGCGGTTTTTGGGAATACTCTATCGAGACCTTTGTATTTTTGCCTTAAATAATCGCAAAAGTTTCCATTTAACTGTCTTGCGGAGATTGGGACAGGTTCAATTGACCAGCGTCCATTTTGGCAGCAGAGCGCACAGTTTGCAGACAACCTATGGATCTCCGGGCAAATCGTATTCTCGCCAATATTACATAAAAAAAGATCGCCTAAAAAACCAAGATCATCTACTTTGAGCTGCAAACCTTTTGCCAGATGATACAATGTGGTGGTTACCGCGAACCGGTTTGCTTTTGGATCAAGATAATAATAGACTTTGTACGTTGCTTCTTCATCTACAAACAGGGTAAAAATGTCCTTCTTATACACGCCAATGCAATAACTGCCAATAATATTCTCACGCAGAGAGTAGTCATCCTTCCAATCCCGTAAGATTTCCTCCAATGCATCTGCGTCACGTTTTCCGTTGTATACAAATGTTCCAACGCCAATGGCAAATTCTTCTCCAGCGCAGAAACAGTTTTTTGTTGGTACGCGCAATTTACGATATGTCGCATATTGTCCAAACAATCCGCTATCTGAGGCGCTAACAGTAAAGTCGGTAAAAAGAGAAGAAATTCTCTCAAAGTCATTAGAATCCGAGCAGAGCAAAAGTTTTCCCATTTCTAACACGATCTCCTTCTTGGTTTCTTCACTTGATATAGATGGAACATAAGCAAATACTATTTGGAACTACATGTGAGTACGGCGTCACAAACAGAACTTTCATCATCGGATAACCTTTCAAATTCTGAGGGAGCGGGACTGCTCAGCAGCCACAGGGCAAGCCCCGCCGCATACCAGAGGAAGCGCTCGGTGTAGATGTTCTCGCCGATTCCGGCAACAAGGGCGGTGACGATCATCCCCAGCGGCAGCAGCGCCGCCGGATCCTTTCGCCGCAGAAGGCGGCAGAGGAGACGCGCCAGCGGAATGCCGAACAGAAGCAGGCCGATCAACCCCAGATCGGAAAGGATAGCGATCAAAAGATTATGCGCACCGTTGTGCTGGTCTCCGTTGGCTTGCAGTACGCTGACGGCGCTGCCAAGGCCACTTCCGGTTAAGGGATGGGGCTTGATGGAGTGCTCGATCAAGATCTGCCAGATCTCTGCCCGCCCGGCGGACCCGCCCCAGTGCGCATCAAAGGGGTTCATGCGACGCCAGAAGGAGTCGGTATTCTCCTGAAGCTGTTCAATCGTCTCTTCCCGGCTGGGCTGCTCCGGCTGCGCGGGAATATCCTCCGGCGGGGCCTCCGGCTGATCGGGCTGGATCTCCTCCACCGGCGGTGTCGAGTGAACGGCATCGTACTGCCAAAGCGCCATGCGCTGTTGGATCTGCGGCGCGGTCAGGCAGAGGACGGCGGACAGGCAGCAGGTCACGGCAAGGTTCGCCGTCTGACGGCGGCGACATCTTCCTTTCTCGCTGCGCTGAAGCAAAAGAATACCCAATACGGCGCAGCCAGCCGCCAGGCCGAGGAGAGAACTGCGCGCGCCGGTGAGGATCAGCAGGTACAGCGAGATCACATATCCGGCAAAGCAGCCGACAGCCTTCCATTCGCCTTTGCGAGTCTCGGGCTGGGCGGCCATGGCCGCGAAAAACAGGATAGCAGTCTGGGCGAGCACCATGCCGATGCCGTTAACATTGGTGGCACCCAGAAACCAGTAGCGGCCGCTATCAATCTCAACCTCGTGAAAATTCAGGCAGAAAAGCATATAGGAGACTGCGGCGGCGCAGCTCCACGGGAGGAGCCGCCAGAGCCGCTCCCTGCGCTGACTGGGGAGCGCTGCCATCAGCACCGCTAAGGCGATGTTCATGCCAAGGGTGAACACCTCGAGAGAGAAGCAGCGCCCGACAAAGACTGCCGAAACAAAGACATAGAGGATCAGAAGAACCGGATAGGCAAACCGCCGCACCCACTGCCCTGGCTTCTCCCGCAGGAGGACGCTCAGACCTTCAACCGCCAAAAACAGCAGTGTAAAATAGCGGGAAACAGTCAGCCCCGGAAGAAGATTGCAGTTATTATCCAGTAAGGCGGTGGTCAGCAGCGAAACCAACAGATATTCCGGCACCGCCAGCAGTGGCAGGGAGAGCAGGATACAAAGTCCCCCCCATACGAGGCTGCCTGTTTCGCCGGTCCATGCAACAAGAAAGCTCAGCGCCGCCGCGAGATACGGAAGGCAGCGGCTCTGCCGCAATCGTCTTAAGTTCTCTTTCACGTTGGGGATTCCTCCTGTAACAGCGCGGACAGCAGCCCGTGAGGCTTGTCCAGCATGATATAGCGCAGCGATTTAAGCTGCGCGAAGCGCTCCGGTGCGGTCAGATCGTCGATCACCACCGCCACGCCGTTGATCGAGGCTTGCAGCAGCACGGTGGAGTAGAGGGATACGGCGCATTTTGTGCGCAGGATCGACTGTTCGATGCTGCAATTACCCGGCATCTCGAGTGCGAAGCCGGAAAATATCTCCAGCAGAGTATCATCGCAATAAAGAGGGTGTGGACGGACCGCAATGACCATGCCACGTGCCTGCAGCGTGTGCAAGGCTGCGGCGATCTGCATACGCTGCTCAGTGGGTTCCTCCTGCAAATAATAAGTGAGATCCACTTCCGGGGGCGTAGACGGCTTTTCCCACGGCTGCATGGATGGCGGTATCTCCACACGGAACTGGGTCGGCTCCGCCCGCAAATCAAAAAAGAGCCTGCGGTAGCATTCGTCCCACACATAGCAGCGGTCAAAGCAGAAGAAGGAGTCACGGATGTAGTAAAGCTTCTCCCCGTGCATCACATTGATGTGCTCCACGCCGAGACGATGGCAGTATTCCGTCAGAAACGAGGTAGTATAAGAAATCTCCTCGTCAACAATCAGTGCCTTAGGATGGTACAATTCGTATTGGTAGCGGTACATGGCAAGCTTCGCCATGCACTTAAAGCGGAAGTAAAACGCCGTAGGATAGCGGCGGCGCAGTGTAGAAAGCAGCGCCAGATCCTCTTTTCTTAACAGACTGCTGCCCTGATAGCCCCATGCCTGACACAACACAGGAAACGCTGTACGCAGGGTTTCCGGTAGGAGACGCTCGCTGTCTTCGGACAGAAATACAGCATCCGCCGTCTCCTCTTTGCGGGGAGGGGGGCGGCGCAGCAGCTGTCTCCGGTAAACGGGCAGAAGCAGCATGGCCGCCAGTTGATACATCACGCGGAGGATGGGGCGTTCCAGCATCATTTGGCAGCGGTATTGCGCGTAAGAGCGCTCAAGCAGATCCTTCGGCTCCGGCAAGCTTTCTAAAAAAGCCTTCTGCCGCGCCACCGGAACCGCAAAAAGCGGATCACGGCGGCTATTCAGCCGGACAACCGCCGATTTAAGTGCCTGGAGTAAGTTCATGGCAGAATCCTGCCCTCCTCTTGTTATTTGTCGAACCGACCGGTAAAGTCGGTGCTGGCGGTGTGCTCCAGCGGCAGCTTCACCGGCTTACCGGTGGCGGCGGACTGGTAAATAGCCAGGATCATCTCCAGCGCGTTGCGGCCCGCCACCGCGTCCACATAGGGCTTGCGGTCGTGCTCGATGGCGTCCATCATGTCGGCAAAGAGGCTGGTGTGGCCGTTGCCGTAGACGTTGCTGGTGGCCTCCTGCAAGCCCTTGTTCTTGGTGTCGGCGTCGCTCTCGTCGGCAAAATTCCACACGTCGATGTTGTTGGTGGAGGTGCCGCCCAGCTTCACCGTGCCGGTCTCGCCAAAGAGATAGAGTGTTTCCTCAAG
>QWCN01003300.1_pt1 | contig 20104 bp, 20 predicted proteins | sample 1972711 | NCBI WGS metagenome assembly QWCN01 (sample SAMN09866707, study PRJNA288562) | Human gut metagenome isolate term1_stool, whole genome shotgun sequencing... | isolation source: gut | host: Homo sapiens | place: USA: California
AAAAGAAGAAATCGGATATAGTAAAAACAGTTATCAAATCTGAAACAGGTCACAGGTGTAGTCTGTCTAATACTTTCCGACAGTAAATTTACCCCATCTTTTGTAGGTTGTCCCTTGACAATTACTTAAATAGGAGTATAATATAGACATACGGGAAGGGCCGATGCATAATTTGCATTGGCTCTTTTGTGTTATATGGAGGCAGATTGGTTCGCATGATAGAAGTAGGAAAACAGGACTTCAGAAACGGAGTGTGCTTATGAAAAATTTGGAAACTTGTGATTGGATGTTATTAAACAGTATTATTTATAAAATTTACACAACAGAAGATCTGGATGAGATGCGCCGCGAATTTTTGGAGCAGCTGCGGCTGGTGGTTGATTTTGACAGTGCGGATTTTTATCTTGCCGGCCACAATGAAAAGGACGAAATGGCGCAGCCGGTGGCGTACAATTGTGAGGTGCAGGACAAGGTAGATTATGAGCAGTATGAATACTGCAGGCGGGTGATCGAAGGTGGGAAGAGCCTTGTGTACCGACTTACAGATATGATTCCGGAAGGCGAATGGCGGCAGACAAAATTGTATCGGGAAGTATACCAGAAAAATAACTGGCAGTATTCGCTGCAAATGGTAGTGTGCCGGAATGGGCATTTCCTGGGGATGATTACATTTTACCGAACGATCGGAAAAGAGGATTTTCGCTATGATGATATTACGATTGTTGATATGTTGAAAGATCATATGGCTTACCGACTGGAGCAGTTGTGGATGGAATTTTGTGAAGATGGCGGGAAAATGACGATTACGACAGCTGTGCAGGAATATGGACTGACGAAGCGAGAAGAGACAATTCTGCGTCTGCTTCTTGCCGGCCTCTCCAACGATGAAATATGTGAAAAATTGGTAATTAGTGTCAACACCCTGAAAAAACACGTGTTAAATATTTACCGGAAGCTCGGCATCCGCAATCGTGTACAGATGTTTAAAATGATTCGCGAAAAAGAATGAGATGGCTATTGAAAATATGGGTATTTCGATTATAATAGAAGTATCGTAACTATTCAGGACGCCCCTCCTCCACATTCGCATTTCGAACACTTCGTGTTCTTTTCTCGCCTTTGACAAGGCTAAAAATGCTCATATGTGGAGGGGAAAGCACGACGATTCATTGATTTTCATACATTGGATCCTGAATAGTTACGAAGTATCTATATAAGGAAAGGGGAGCGGACAATGAGAATAGAGAATATAGAAATGTTATTGGATACATTGGGGATTTTTGAGCGGGGAGTTTATGAAATCGGCGACAAGCAGATTTCGGTAAAACTTTCGAAGGAAGAACGTGAGAAAATACGGGTGTTTTTACCGGAGGAATTGGAAAAAATCCGCGTATCTCCGGACAAAATGAGCCACTTTCACGAGGCGCGGAAAATAGAATTTAAGTGCGTAAATAAGGATTCTTTTTCGGTGGCACGTGAGATGAATGAGCAGAAGGTGCTTGTGTTAAATCTTGCCAATCCGGTACACCCGGGAGGCGGTGTGCGCAAAGGAGCGAGAGCACAGGAAGAAGATCTCTGCCGCAAGAGTTCGCTGTTGTGTTCGCTGGAATCGGAGGAGGCTGCACCGTATTATATTTATAATAGGGAAAAACAGAGTTACCTGGCGACGGATGCGCTGATGATTACGCCGCAGGTGGAAATTATCAAAGATGAGCGGGGACGGCTTTTGCCGGAGAGTACGATCGTGTCGGTTCTGACTTGTGCGGCGCCGATGATCTCACACGGCGGTATTCCGGTTAGTGCGAAAGAATACAAGGATATTTTGTATCACCGCATCGAAGGGATGCTTTTGGCAGCGGCGTATGCCGGATATGAAAATCTGGTGCTTGGAGCATTTGGATGTGGGGCATTCGGAAATGATGCGCGGCTTGTCTCAGACTTGTTTTATAAGGCAATTACGGAGATGGACATTGCGGGTAAAAAGGCAGAAAATTATTTTAAAAAGATTCATTTTGCTGTGTTGTGCCGTTCTTACGAGACGTACAATTTTAAAGAATTTAACCGGAATTTCGGCGAGAAGCAGGCGCAGGGCATGAAACTCACGACACTTTGTTATATAGAAAAAGAGGGAAAATATCTGATGCTTCACCGCACGAAAAAGAAGAAAGATATCAATAAAAATAAATGGATCGGTGTCGGAGGACATGCAGAAGGGACGGAAGGCCCCGAGGATTGTCTGCTGCGTGAAGTAAAGGAAGAAACGGGGCTGACATTGACAAAATACCGGTTCCGCGGCGTGATCACCTTTGTGTGTGACCGGATGGAGCCGGAGATGATGTGCCTTTATACGGCCGACGGATTCGAAGGCGAATTGAAAGAGTGCACGGAGGGCGACCTTGCCTGGATTGACAAAGAAACCGTGCTTGGGCTGCCGACGTGGGAAGGCGATGCCATTTTCCTGAAACTGCTTGTGGAAGATGAAAAGCGGTTCTTTTCTCTGAGGCTGGTTTATGAGGGAGATACGCTGGTAGAACATCAATTATATTTTTATTGAAACTATTAAGGATCAATGGAAGGAGAAAAAAAGTGCGTTTTATTATACAGAGAGTGCGTCACGCATCGGTTACGATCGATGGTGAGGTGCGCGGGAAAATAGGAAAAGGTTTTATGGTTCTGATCGGAATCGGAGCGGACGATACCAAAGAAATAGCAGATAAATTGGTAAGAAAACTTGTGAATATGCGGATTTTTGAGGATGCCGAAGGGCGGACCAATCTTGGATTGAAAGATGTGGAAGGCGAACTTTTGCTTATTTCCCAGTTTACCCTTTATGCGGACTGCAAGAAGGGCAACCGTCCGTCATTTACAAAGGCGGGTGCGCCGGCGATGGCAGAGTCGCTGGTCGAATATATCATTGAGGAGTGCAAAAAGGAGATTCCGGTCGTTGAGCAGGGAGAATTTGGTGCAGACATGAAAGTGGAACTTCTGAATGACGGACCATTTACCGTGATTCTTGACAGCGATGAGATTTGCTGATTTGGTGCTGGCTTTTTGTATATAATAATGTTATAATAAAATTAGTTTATCCGTTCAGAGCGAGTGCGGCATTTGCTGTATTACCCATGACTCTTTTTTCGATTGCGTAGGCGTAGTGGAGCATTCATGCGGTAGCGGATGAACTTAGGCAGGATTAGTCTATCGGTAGGGCGCCAGCTTCCCAAGCTGGATAGGCGGGTTCGATTCCCGTATCCTGCTTTTCGGAATCTTGTGTCGAGAGGAGAGTCCTACATGATAAAATATGAAGTGATAGAGATTGAAGAACCGGATTTTGGCTGCGAAGGAAGGCCGGATGAAGCGGTTCCGATGGCAAAAGTTACATTGCGTAGTGTAAAGGACGGTGTGATGACAATGGCAGAGATTGCCGATGGCTATCTTTATCAGGAAGAGATTGACGAAGGAAGCATCATATATCAGAATGATGCGGGAATATGGAGGAAATAGAGAATGAAAATAGCAGTAACATACGATGAGCAGACGGGAGAAGTGTTCCAACATTTTGGACACTCCGATGCGTTTAAGATTTATGAATTTGACGAGAGCGGACTGACGGGAGCTATGGTGCTCAATACATCCGCAATCAACGGACATGAGGCGATGGCATCTTTTTTGGCAAAAGGTGATGTTAAAGTGCTGATCTGCGGAGGCGTCGGCGAGGGTGCGATGCTGGCGCTCAGTGAAGAAGGAATCCTTGTTGTGCCGGGAGTGAGCGGCGATGCGGATCTTGCGGTAGCGCAGTTCCTGCAGGGCGTGCTTGCGACGGACAATACACCAAATTGTAATCATGGACAAATTTCAGGAGGAGGCTGCAGCGGAGGTTGTGGAGGCTGTAGTGGATGTCATTGACAAATCAGTGCTCTCTTCAGAGTACGAATTGCAAGATCACTTGTGATATGCCGATCTGTTATGCTGGCGACAACACTTTGACCATGCAGAACTATGATTGTATAGTTCTGCATGGTTTTTTAAAACAAATTTCTTTTTTATTCGAGTGTATAACTCTGTGGTATATAGTATCGCACCGCCGCCTACTTGACTTTTACTTTTTTCGTATTTGAGGCTTTTCCGTATACGGTTTTCGTCTTTCCGTTCACTTTTGTTTTTACAAATGCTTTGATATAGAAGGACGTTGTCGCCTTTTTCTTTAATTTGATCGTTAATTTCGTCGTCTTTGCGGAGACATTTTTCACTTTCACAAATTTGATCTTTTTGGCTTTTTTCGCCTTTGTACCATTTTTTACTACCCTTTTGTAAATGGTATAACCGGAAGCACCTTTTACTTTTTTCCATTTAAGAGTAGCTTTTCCTTTTTTCTTCTTAACGGAAGTAAGTTTGGCTTTTCCTACACTGACTTTGGCAGGTGCCGGTGCAGAAGGTGCAGTAACTGCGGCAACAGGAACCGGTGCCGGTGTGCTTGTCGGTACAACGGACATGCCTAAAAGTACGAGTGCATTTGTATTTCCACTTGCGGCAAGTGCTTTTTTTGTGGAATCACCGACGCCTTCAAATGCAGAAGAAGCGATGGTGGTATCTGCCGGAATATTGATCTCTTTCAAGTTTGGTACATTTTTAAAAGCATCTTCCCCTATGGTTTTTAATGATTGTGGAAGCTGCACTTTTTCGAGGTTTCCACATTTTTCAAACGTTCCTTTTTCGATGGCAGTAAGTCCCTCGGAGAGGTATACATTGTGAATCTGCGCACAGTTGAATGCATATTCGCCCAACGTGTAATTTGTGTTTGAGGAAACTTCTACCTGTAAAATATTTCCACAACTTGCAAAGGCATAGGAACCGATGTTTGTGACGGAACCCTTTAATACGATGTAGTGAATACTGCTATTGTAAAATGCGTGGTCTCCGATCGTGGAGATCGAACCGGTGTCACTTACAGTAAAGTCATTGATATTTGCTGTTTTTTCTATCGCATAATTTCCAAGCCGGTTGATGGTTCCGTTGATCGTGATCGAATGAATCTGGGTGCAGGAAAATGCGTAGTCATCCATGTTATCGACGGAAGCTCCGACAGCAAGTGTAAAGTCGAGGAAGTTTGGTGTATTGGCAAATGCGTATTTCCCAATTTTATCCATCTGGCTTACGATAGTAATACTCTTGATTTTGGAATCTTTAAATGCATTGTCTTCAATGGTTTTCAAAGAAATCGGCAGAGTATCGGAAAGTTCCGGTTTTTCTTGGGATATCCCAGCGTTTCCGGTATCAATTTCCGGAGTTTCCGGTACAGGTACATCGATGGAACCGGTTTCAATTTCACCCGCGATTGGCTGTGCAATAATTTCCTTGATTTTGGAATTCGAATAACTTTTTACATATTCTACCGATGAAGCAGCAAAGGTCTTGGACCCAATGATCGAGATGCTGTCGGGAAGGTATACGGTCAAGCAGTTTGTTTTTCCGCAAAATGCGGCGTCAATTGCACGGACCGGGATTCCGTTGAGTTCATAAGGAACGACGACGGATGAGGCATTGTAGAGGCCGTCAAATCCTGTGATCGTATAAACTCCATTTACATATTCTGCCTGAAACAGAGCGCTGTCTGTCATTTCAAAGGAATCGTTGCTTTCCGCAGCTTGAACGGCAACGCTGCTATCCGGCGTGACAGCGAGTGAGCTGATGACAAGGGCGGTTGAAAGGGTAATGCTGCCCAGTAATTTTGTGAATCGTTTCATTTTTCTTTTTCCTCCTTTAGCGGTATAAATCGGTTACATAAACAAAGCATCGGCAAGGGAGAGCCCGGCAGATTTCTTTGGCGCACATGGCTTCTTTTTCGCTATCGTAAATGCCAAAGACGGTCGGACCGCTTCCACTCATCAGAGCACCCATTGCGCCATTTTCCATCATGGTCTGTTTGATGAGAGCAATGTCGGGATGTGCCGGAATGGTAACGGTTTCCAGTATGTTTGCCATATTGTTGCAGAGTCCCTGCAAGTCTCTTTTCCGAATGCACTCGATCATTGTGTCGATGTCCGGATGTTCGGTCGTTTCGTCGAGCACAAGATTGGAATAGACAAATTTGGTCGACACATGAAAGGCCGGCTTGGCAATCAGTACATGACAAGACGGCGCAGGCGGAAGAGGCGACAATATTTCGCCGATTCCTTCGGAAAGTGCCGTTCCCTTTTGAATACAGTAAGGAATGTCGGCACCAAGTTTCACTCCACGTTCTTTCAGATCTTCGTCGGAGAGACCAAGGTCAAAGAGTTGGTTCATTGCAATCATGCACGAAGCGGCATCGGTACTTCCACCCGCCATACCGGCGGCAACCGGAATCCGTTTATCGAGCGTAATCGACACTCCTTCGGAAATTCCAAATTCTTCCATAAGCATTTTTGCGCTTTTGTAGACAAGGTTGTCTTCGTTGACGGGAAGAAAATGGAGATTTGTGGTCAGACTGATGTCTGGCGTTTTTGTCTTTTTTAATGTCAAACGGTCAAAGAGCCGTATGCTTTGCATGATCATTTTTACTTCATGATAGCCGTCATCGCGGCGGCGAATAACGTCCAAACCGAGATTGATCTTGGCCGGAGCATTGATCCATGTGGAATCCATGTGTATCCCCCTTTTGTTTGTTGTTGTGTAACGATTCAGGCTCCCTTTCCACATTCGCATTTCGAACACTTCGTGTTCTTTCATTAGAGCCTGAATAGTTACGTTATTATTAAACTATTATAACATGGAAAAGTTGTTTTCGCAATTTATAACGTTATGGTTTTCCTGTATAACGAGAAAAAATTTGGAAATACTAGTATTTGAGTAATTCATTAGGAGGGTATTATGAAAGTTTTAAAATGTTTTTTATTTGGAGCGGCGGTTTTGGGAGTATGTGTGCTGATGCATTTTTACGGAGAAGCTACGGCGGCAAAGGAAATGCAGGAAGATATCGCAAAAGAAGTAATTCGTCTTCATGTCGTGGCAAACAGTGATCTCGAAATGGACCAAAAACTGAAGCTGGAAGTAAAGGAAGAAATTGTAAAAATGCTGCGCAAAAAAATGAAGGAGAGTGATTCGGTGGAGGCAGCAGCTCATGTGTTACAAGCGCAGATCCCGGAGATTGAGCAATGTGCGGCAAATTACATAGAGAAAAAAGGATATGATTATCCGGTTACGGCGACACTGGAAAACTGCTATTTTCCGGTAAAACAGTATGGCGATATGGTGTTTCCGGCGGGAAATTATAATGCATTAAATGTGCGAATCGGTGAGGCGACTGGGAAAAATTGGTGGTGCATCTTGTATCCTACGTTGTGCTTTGTGGATAGTACGTACCAGACAGTTCCGGACGAGTCGAAAGAGAAATTAAAAGAAAATCTTACCGAAGAGGAGTATGATATGTTGCTCGAAGGCGGCGAAAATGTGGAGTATGGGTTCTGGCTTTGGGAATGGTTTCGGTAGGTATTCAAGGTAGTTTTTCGCGCAGGAACTACCCTTAAATTATAGAGTAAGGGAAGGTTTGTGCGAGTGGAGGCGGTCGGGAGGTAGTCGCCGTATCGAGAGGAGTTCGGCACACGTCAGAGAAGAAAAGGGAGGAAACGACGTGTGCGGAAGGACGAGGTGGCCGGATCGAGAGGGGACTGGCACACGTCAGAGAAGAAAAGAAAAGAAACGACGTGTGCGGAGAGGCGAGGTAGCCGGATCGAGAGGGGACTGGCACACGTCAGAGAAGAAAAGGAAAGAAACGACGTGTGCGGAGAGACGAGGTAGCCGGATCGAGAGGGGACTGGCACACGTCAGAGAAGAAAAGGAAGGAAACGACGTGTGCGGAAGGACGAGGTGGCCGGATCGAGAGGGGACTGGCACACGTCAGAGAAGAAAAGAAAGGAAACGACGTGTGCGGAAGGACGAGGTCGCCGGATCGAGAGGAGTTCGGCACACGTCAAAGAAGAAAAGAAAGGAAACGACGTGTGCGGAGAGACGAGGTAGCCGATGAAAGAGGGGGCAGTTACCTGCCAAGAAAGAAAAAAGCAAGAAGTTCTCAAGAAAAACAGGAAAAGGGACGAAATATATAATACAACAGGTTGCTATAAAAAACGAAAGTGAGTGAGAAATCCATGGTGATCAATCCAAACAAGATTTCCATTGACTTTAAAGACACCCCTTATGCAAAGGAAAGCGGGGCGTCGGTACAGATTGCCAGGGACGGCAGCATTTCCAATTATGGAATTGAGTATACAAAGGATTGTGCGGTACAAAAGGAAATGGACTCCAATATGATATATACCGGCACAACTCAAAATGAGATCGTGAGTGATGTGGCGAAGAATCTTCCGGAAAATAATTTTGATCCGGCAGACTTTATCAGCCAGAGTATCAATGGCGAGGATGCCAAAGATATCGAGGATGAAGGGACAATTTTGGAAGAATACGTCGACTCGACATTGGAGCGGGCGATAGAAAAGGTAAAGACGGAGCGTAAAACCAATGCGGAGGCGCTGGGTAAGCAGGTAGAAAAGGAAAAAGAAAAGCAGGAATTTTCCGATGAACTGCAAGCCCAGATTGAACTTGCGGCGCAGATGGCGGCAAGGGCTCCGGAACTTAGCGACGAAGCGATAAAATATTACATAGAGCAGGAAGCGAATCTGACACCGGCAGCAGTCGGAAATAGCGCCAGTGTGACTTCCATGCCGGCGGTGGCGGAGCAGAGGGCTTCTTATGAAGAAATGAAGCCGCAGATTGACCATATATTGGAAGAAAATGGGATGCAGGGAAATGACAGCGCCGAAGAAGCAGCGAAATTTTTGTATGATGAAGATATTCCGGTAACGGCGGAAAATATAGAAAAATATACCAAATGGCAGGAGACAAAAGATCTGCCGGAGGAGATCATTCAAGAGCGTATTCAGGATGCCGTGCGGGAAGGAACCGTTCCACAGCAGGCAGATATCAGCAAAATCTCGTATGAGGAAGCCGCTGAGAAATGGGAGAATCTGAAAAATGTAACAGATGAAGAAATTCGGGCATTTTATCCGGAAGAGGCTGCCTTTATCACGGCAAAACGCCAGTTGGAAGAAATCCGGTTGAAAATGACAGCGGAAGCAGCTGGAACGATGGAACGCAAGGGCATTCATGTTGATATCTCAAATCTTGCGCAGGTAGTGGAAGAACTGAAGCAGATGGAGCAGGAAGCCTGTCAGAAAATATTTGATGAGCAGGGAATTGCGTGTGGCCAGGATCAACTTGACCAGATGGCAGAGACATTGCGGGCAAAGGACCAGATTTGGCAGGCACCGGCGAGTGTACTGGGAAAAACGATCGGGCAGGCAGATCGGACCACATTGCAGGAAATGTCAGAAATTTCCAATGCGGAAGCGAATGAGCAGCTGGCAAAGAATTATGAGGCTGTGGGAACGCAGGTGCGGAGAGATCTGGGAGATTCGATGACAAAGGCATTTCAAAATGTCGACGCGATATTGGATGATCTGGGACTTGACCGGACATCGGCAAATCAGCGGGCGGTTCGGATCCTTGCGTACAATCAGATGGAGATTACAAAAGAGTCCGTGCTTTCGATGAAAGATTACGATGCCAAAGTAACTTCCGTGCTGGAGCAGATGAAACCGGCGGTTGTGGCGAAAATGATTGAAAAGCAGGAAAATCCATTGGAAATGACAATGGATGAGATCGAGGCGGCACTTCAGGAAATTCAGGAAGAAATGCCGGATGACGACACGACATTGCGGAAATATTTGTGGAAACTTGATCATAAAGGTGACATTACGCCGGAAGAGCGAAAAAGTATGATCGGTATTTATCGATTGATCGATAAAGTAGAAAAAAGTGATGGAGCCGTGATCGGACAGTTGGTAAAAGAAGGAAGAGAATTGACATTTTCCTCGCTTTTGTCGGCGGTTCGCACCAGACGGGCAGAAGGAAAAGAATTTGCAATTGATGATGGTTTCGGAAGTCTGGAAAGTCAGCAAAGCCGGGGCGAGACAATCAGCGAACAGATCGGCGCGGCATTTGGAAATCAAGTGATACGCCGGTTGAAAAAAGAATTGTCGCCGGAGGCATTGCGTCAGGCAGGTGAAGATGCGACATGTGAGCAGGTTCTCGAAGCTTGCGAAACACCGAAAAGTCAGGCAGAAGACGCAGCATATTATGAGGCATTGGCACAAAATATCCGCGAGACGGCGGCACTGAGTGACGACAGCATACAAGAGTGTCTGGCGGTGGCAGGAATCCCTGCTACGTTGCAGAACATCCGCGAGATGAAGCGGTATTTGGCAAGAGAAATGCCGGAAAACGATGCCTTGTTTACCCGGGAAGAAAGTGAAGCAGTCATTGAGGCACTCGATCAGCCGGAAGAATTGGAAGGGCTGCTAGATACACTGGACAATGAACATTTGGCAAAGGTCGAGAGTCAGAAACAGGCAGAAGACATTACCTATGATACGCTGCAGAATTTGATACAGATGGCGGGAAGCATTTCTTTTTACCATCAGATGCGGCAGCAGACAAATACATTTTCCGTGCCGATTGTGACAGAAAAGGGAGTTACATCTTGTAATGTAACGGTTTTGCAGGGCAGCGAAGCGGAAAAAGGAACGGTTGAGATCTCACTGCATTCGGATACTTTCGGAAAAATGCAGGCGACATTTAAAGTGACCGGCGACCGGGTCAGTGGATTTGTGACTTGTGAAGACGGACAGGATGTCAGTGAACTCACGCAGAATATTGAAAAGGATTTGGAAATGAATGGATTTGCGATGGAGCGCATGGATGTGGCAAAGGGCGCCAGACATTCATTTCATGTAGGAGATAAAGAAAAAACAGCAAATAGCAGACTGTATCAGGTGGCAAAAATTGTAGTTACCAATGTGCAGAGAAAGGAAGTAACTTTATGAAAATAAATACAAACATATCGGCTCTTATGGCGACAGGAAATTTACATCGGACAGAGGATAAAATAACGACAAGTCTGACAAGACTTTCTTCGGGATACCGCATCAACAAGGCGGCTGACGATGCCGCAGGAATGGCGATTTCCCAGAAAATGCATGCGCAGATCCGCGGACTTCAGCGCGCGTCCCGTAATGGTTCCGACGGAATTTCATTTATTCAGACGGCAGAGGGAGCATTGACGGAAGTCGAAGCTATGCTGCAGCGATGCCGTGAACTTTCCGTGCAGGCATCGAATGATGTGACCACATTGGATGACAAAAAAGCAATTCAGCAGGAAATCGAGGCATTAATGAGCGAGATTGACCGTCTTGCTTCGGATACCGAGTTCAATACAAAGAGCATTTTGGATGGAACCTGTTGCCGCCAGACATCTTCCAGTAATACAGGTGTAAGCGTTATTTCCATGACAGATGACGTCGCATTGACAACATATAGTCTGTCAATTACACAGGCAGCGACAAAGACCAGTGTAACTTCGGGTGCGCTTACAATGGCTGCGACAGATGTATTTGCAGAAGATGGAAAAGTGCAGATCAATGGACAGAGCATTGAGATTAAAAAAGGTGAGACTTTGGAAGAAGCCTATGCCAGAATTCGAGATTGCTGCGAGAAAATGAATATTGATGTGCTTCCGGTCAATGGAACCGATGCAGATGGAAATCCGCAGAAAGTACCGCTCAATGCCGCTTCCAGTTTGTACTTCGAGTCAAAAATTTATGGTGCGTCCAGGAATATTGAAATTACAACAGACAATCCGGAACTTGCGAAAAAACTTGGTGTAGATGGTGCTACGATCACACAGGGAAAAGATGCCGTCGTGGCATTGGATACGACTTCCGGATTTTCCAAAACAGCAACTACATTTGTAGAAGGAAATCGTGTGACCGTATCGGACCGCGGCGGTTTTGAAATCGTCTTCGATGTAGCCGGGGCAGAGGCAGGAACAGACGCCGATGTGACGGTACTTGATGCCGGATTTGTAGCCATTCAGATCGGTTCCAATGAAGGACAGGATATTGACATTTCGATTCCGGCAGTTACTTGTGAATCATTGAATATCCAGTATTGCAACGTATGTACACACGATGGTGCACAGGAATGCATTACTCTTTTTGATGAGGCAATTAAGCAGGTATCGGCAGTGCGCGCAAAACTGGGTGCGTACGAAAATCGTTTGGATTCTGCAACATCAAGTTTGGACACGACTTCCCAAAATTTGACAGAGGCATGTTCCCGTATCGAGGATGTGGATATGGCGGAAGAAATGACGGAGTATACGCAGCTTACTGTGCTCAGTCAAGCAGGAACTTCCATGCTGGCACAGGCAAATAACCGTCCACAGACGATTTTGCAGCTGCTTCAGGGCTGATTTTGATACATAGCGAAAGAAAATGGTGAGTGCGATGGAAAAAGAAAAATTAAATGCTTACGCAGCACGTGTATCCCAGGCAAACCGCAGCGAGCTGGTGGTGATCATGTACGAAGCATTTTTAGATAGTGTAAAAGAAGGGGATGCGCAGATGAAACAGGGCGACATGCCGGCATGCCGCCGTGAGATCGAGCGCGCCAGAGGACTTTTGACGGAATTGATGGGAAGTCTCGATTTTCAATATGAAATTTCCTTTTATCTCCGTCGGTTGTACATCTATTCGTATCACGAATTGTGTCAGGGAATGGCACTACGCGACAGCGAACGATTTGCGCATGCCACGCATGTGATGGAAAGACTTCTTCCTTCATTCCGCGAGGTTGCAAAGCAGGATACGTCGGAGGCGGTTATGAAAAATGTACAGCAGATTTACGCCGGACTTACGTATGGCAGAGGAAGCCTGAACGAAACGATCGGTGTCGATATCGGCAAAAATCGCGGATTTGAAGCGTAACTGCTAAAGAGAACGGTGTTCTTTTCGATATTGGTTTGGTGTCATATTTTCATGCTGCTTAAATTGGCGGCAGAAATGCTCCACATTCCGATAGCCGCAGGCAAAACTGATTTCCTGTATGCTGTCGGAGGTGCGGTTGAGAAGCACTTTTGAGTGTTCAAGACGACTTTCAATTACTTCATTTATGCAGGAGATGTGTGCGAATGCCTTGTATTGTTTTTGCAGGGCGCGCACACTTAAATTTACATATTCTGCCATATATTCTAATGTCCAGTCAAATTCCGGGTGGGCATAAATATTATTTCTAAGATCAATCAAACGTTCGCGGTATTGCGATAAATCCGTATTTAAAAAAGCATAATCGTGAAGCCGGTGGAAGATAATGTGCATCAGTGCTTCCAAAACCAGCTGGCGGCTGTCATGATTCCAATAATTTTCATTGGCGACATCTATAAAATATTCTCGGTAACAGCCGAAATCCGGGCAGAAAACAGGTACGCCAAACGGAATGTACCCTTCCGTAAAAAGTGCTTCATCGCAGTTAAAACGAATCCATGTATATAGAAGTTTTCCGGATTTTGCACGATAATGAATGTGCTGCCCGGGCTTGTATAAAATGCAGTGGTGCTCCGGAAATTCCTGCATTTCGCCGTTTACTTCAGCGATGATCGGAGAATCAAATAATATAATTTCATACTCCCCCTCTGCAAAAAACAGATCGTCAACAAAATCTTCCGGCATCTCATTGTTGACCATCGCATAGATTACTTTTATCATATAACAACCTCCTTTGCCTGCCTTATAAATGTATTATATCAATAAATTTATACAAATACAATAAATATTTCGAATAATACAATTAAATGCATGCCAGATATATCAAAAACAAAAGAGGATAGATCATTGTATTGAAAGAGAGAACGCAGTAAGATAGAGATAACAATTTGAAGAAAATAAGGAGGTTTACTTTATGAAGAGAAAATTGAGTTGTATTGTGTTATCCACAGCACTTGTTGTTTCTTTGGTAGCCGGAGCAGGTGGAGAAGATGCGATGGCAGCAAAGAAAGCAAAGCTTGGAACAAAGAAAATGACATTGACACAAGGCAAAAGTAAAGTGATCAAAGTGAAGAACAAGAAGAAAGGCTGCCGCTATACCTTTTCTTCCAGCAAGAAGAAGGTGGCAACGGTAACCAAAAAGGGAAAAGTAAAGGCAGTGACAGCCGGTACAGCGAAAATTACTGTCAAAGAAGTATCAAAAAAAGGTAAAAAACGGAAAATTGGTGTAGTTAAGGTTCTGGTAAAAAAGAACAGCCAGACAACAGTTACTCCACAGGTATCAACAGTACCACAGACGACCACAACACCAGGAGGGACAAACGTGACACCACCAAATTCATCTTTGGCACCGACAGCATCACCGTCTATAGCACCACAGGAATCCAAAGAGCCGACAAAAGGAACAAAATCGGTATCTGTATATTTGGATGAGATTACAGAAGCAAATAAAATTGCGGAAGTAAATGGTCCGGGATTGGATCCGACGGCAGCTCCGACAGAAGCACCTGCAGGAGAGGCGACACCGGAACCGACACCGGCAGTTCTTGTAAATGCCACGATGGAAGATGACGGTACAGAACCAATCGAAAAACGTGGAGATGCTTCGGTCTCTATCGTAGAAGATGGCGCAAATGGTACAGGCAAGAGTGCCAAGATTACTGGCCGTTCACAGGACTGGCACGGTGCATGCATTGATGTGACTTCTTTTGCAGAGACAGATAACGATTATGAGATTACATTTTATGCGAAACAGTCTACAGGAGCAGACAGTAAAATCGATCTTTCTATGCAGTACGTCAACGGAAGTGGTGAAACGAGATATGATGGAATCAAGACATTTGATCTGCCAAACGATACTTGGACAAAATGTGAAGCAAAAATGAATGTTCCGGAACATAACGGACAGATTATAATTTACTGGCAGTCCGTATACAATTCAAACAATTTTATGGATTTCTGCCTGGATGAAGTGACAATCAGCGGTGTGGCAAAAGCGGCTGCAGGTGTTGATTATCCGGATCTTTCCCTTGGTTTGGGTAAAACATCCGTAAGCAATCCGATCATGACTTCCCGTCTGACTGCAGATCCATACGCGATGGAATACAATGGAAGAATCTATGTATATGGTACAAACGATTCCCAGCAGTACGAGAAAACACCGGATGCGGACAATAACTATTCAAAGATCAATACCATTAATGTATATTCATCGGCTGACATGGTAAACTGGACAGATCATGGTGCGATTCCGGTAGCAGGCTCAAAAGGAGCAGCGAAATGGGCATCAAATTCCTGGGCACCGGCAGCATGTCATAAGACAATTAATGGAAAAGAAAAATTCTTCTTGTATTTTGCTGACAATGGCAGTGGAATTGGAGTGTTGGAAGCAGACAGTCCGACAGGGCCATGGAAAGACCCGATTGGAAAACAGCTGATCAGCCGTGAGACTCCGGGATGTTCCGGATCCGAGATTGGCTGGCTGTTTGACCCGGCCGTATTGGTTGATGATGACGGAACCGGATATCTGTACTTTGGAGGAATTGGTGATACGACAGACAAGCCGGAAGATTTTATCAAGAATCCAAAATGCGGTAGAGTTGTAAAACTTGCAGATGATATGGTAAGTCTGGCTGGCGACCCTGTCACAATCGACGCACCATATATGTTTGAAGATTCCGGAATCAACAAAATCGGAGACAAATATTATTATAGTTACTGTACAAACTGGACAAACTTCTCCGGACGTGATGAAAATGTACCGACAGCAAATATCGCCGTAATGGAAAGTGATAATCCGATGACAGGATTCAAATTTGTCGGCTGTGTATTGAAAAATCCGGGAACTTATTTCGGAGCAAGCGGAAATAATCATCACTGTTTTGCAGAGTTCAAAGGAACCTGGTATGCGTTCTATCATACAAAGAAAGATACACTGGCATTGGGAACCAAAGGTGATTACAGAACAACATATGCAGACATCTTGAATTTGGGAGAAAATGGAAACTTTACGAACAAAGACGGTTCTGTGGCAGATACAAAAATGACGGCAGCAGGTGTAACCGCAGTTGGAACCGTAAATCCGTATAACACGATAGAAGCAGAGTCCTTCGCAATTGCAAACCAGGTAGGAACGATTGCCAATAGTGAAGCAAGTTCAAATGCATTGTGGAATGGCGCAAATTATTCTCTTTACAATACAGAAGTAGGAAGTTATATCGGAGTGGCAGATGTAGACTTTGGCGACGACGGAGCTTCTATGGTAAGTATGAAACTGAGTGACACTTCCATGACGGAATACAAAGAATGTGTCGCTGCACTTAATAAGAAAGTAACCGGCAAGCATACCGTATACTTTGTATTTGAAAAGACAAACGTTTTGACAGATAGTTGGAAATTCAATAAATAAAAAGGCAAAACTCTTACCCCTAATCTTTTTCAAAATTATAGGTTTTCCTTACAAAAGACAACAAAGGAGCTGTGTAAATGATACGCAGCTCCTTTTACTACATAGGTATTTTGCAGTACGATTAAATTCTCTAGCGGGAAAGAATTTCATTTCCGGTTTCTGTGATAACCAGTGTGTATTCCCATTGGGCAGAAGGTTCCCCGTCATCGGTGTAAATCGTCCATCCGTCATCTTCATCACAGTAAACATCGGAAGTTCCCATATTGATCATTGGTTCAATGGTGATCGTCATACCCGGGACAAGAAGCATTCCGGTTCCCGGTTCGCCGATATGCGGAACCCACGGTTCTTCGTGAAATTCTACGCCGACGCCGTGTCCGCCGATTTCTACGACAACGCTGTAGCCATTTTCTTTGGCGCGTTTATTGATCGCATATCCAAAATCACCCAATGTCGTCCATGGTTTCGCGATGCCGACCGCTTCGTCGAGACATTCTTTCGTTACCTGAACCAGTTTTTTCTTCTCTTCGCTTACTTCGCCAATCAAAAACATACGAGAAGCATCGCCATAAAATCCATCTACAATTGTAGTGCAATCCACATTTACAATATCGCCGCTCTGCAAAATCCGCTTTGGATCCGGGATTCCGTGACAGACAACGTCATCAATGGAAGTACACACATTTTTCGGATATCCCTGGTAACCGAGGCAGGCGCAGATGCCGCCAAGGTTAGCAGTTCGTTTGGCTACAAGATCGTCGATTTCTTGCGTCGACACACCTTCGCCGATCATTTCCGCGACGGAATCAAGGACCATGGAGTTGATCTCGCCGGCTTTACGTATGCCTTCAATCTGCGCCGGCGTCTTGATGATACTGCGAGGTGGTTCCTCTGCGTGTGGATATGTCAGCATATAATGTTCAATTTTTTCGTCAAATGCCATATGGCAGCTTTTATATTTTCTGCCGCTGCCACACCAGCAAGTTTCATTTCTACCTAATTTCACGATTCTGTCATCTTCTTTCTATTAATAATGTATACATTTCTTTTAAAAGGGCCACTGTATGAGTAATTGCCTGTTTGGCAAATGTTGGATAATCCATGTGGCCGGAGTTGTCTGCTTTGTCGGAGATCGCGCGTATGATCAGAAATGGAATGTGATTCAAGTAAGCCACTTGTGCCATCGCAGCCCCTTCCATCTCAGCACAGTCACCTTCAAAAGTATCGATCAAATATTGCTTTTTTTCGCCGTCGGCGATGAACTGGTCACCGCTTACTACTTTTCCGACATGGCAGATTATGTCAGAGTTTGCTTTTTCACAGGCCTCTTTTGCCAGTTTAACAAGAGTTTCATCCGCGGCAAAAATAGATTCATCCATCCGTGGGATAATGCCGACCGGATCTCCCAGCGGGGAAACATCCATGTCATGCTGCTGGGCACAGCGTGAAAGCACAATGTCACCAATTTCCAATGTATTATTGAGCGAGCCCGCAACGCCCGTATTTATTACGGTATCGACAGAAAAAATGTCAATCAGGATCTGCGTGCAGACTGCCATATTTACTTTCCCAATGCCGCTTACGACAACAACGGTTTTCAGTCCCCACAGATTTCCCTCGACAAAGGTCATTCCCGCTTTGGTCATTTCTTTTGTGTCAGTCATCTGTTCTTTCAAAATGGCGACTTCTTCGTCCATCGCGCCAATCAATCCTATGGTATTCATGTAACTACCTCCAAAAATTTTACTACATTGTAGTATAGCACAAATCGTAAAAGAATGCTACGAAATTATAAAAGCGGTTGTTTTGTCATGCGGTTTGAGATATAATAATAGTATCAAAAGGAACGGAGGAAATGGTTTATGAAGGAACCGCTTTTTAGTAACGAGGTAATCTTGTCGTGGCTGCAGTATTATGCCCAAAATACGGCGATTGACCTTGAACATGTTAAGATGATAGATATCACGAAAAAGAATAAAAATGTGATCCCGACCGTGGAGGCACACAAGACGACTTTGGTGTTTACCAATGCGGGCGTAGATGATATTTTTTATCGACTTTGGAATGCCGGTCTTGGAGAATGCGATGTCTGGTATAATGAGGGTTCCAAACCGGAAGGCGAGATTCTGAACAGTAAAGTAAAGGATATGATCGACCGCGGAATCAATGCTTCCGCCGGAATGCTCATTATCAATCCGAACGCCCGCAATACGGCGAAAATCGGTATGGGAAATGAAATGTTCCAAAAGGGTTCGATTCATTATGTGGGAAGCGAGATCCGCGCTGTCATTCTCAATAAAATGATGGTGGATACACAGGATAATCTCTGCGTGATCAGCGGAGAAAGTATCGCCATCGAGGCAGCATTGACGGCAGCAGAGGGAACGGTGGTCGCTGTGGAATACAGCCGTGCCGACCGCGAGACGATGGAGGACAATGTGGAGCATTTTGGACTCAGCAATGTGCAGATCGTCGATCATGTAGATGAAGAGAGTATGAAGGACTGCCCGGTTCCGGATACCGTATTTATGGTGGCTTCTGCAAGTATGGATCAGGAACTTGCGTATTTGACGAAAAAAAATCCACGAATTAATGTAGTTGTCTATACTTTGGATTTTCAGGTGGCAGCAGGCGCCAAGACAATGCTCGAATCTCATGGCATCGAAGATGTCGAAGTGATTCAGATCGCCGTATCGACTTTGTCAAGCCGCAATTCGTTTAAGCAGCAGCCGGCACCGTGGATCATCAGCGGACGCGGTGGACAGAAATAAGAATAATTTTTGAAAAAATGTGCAGAATAATAAAGGAAGAAGCGATAATTCGGGAAAGAAGATATCGCTTCTTTTTTTTAGCACAAACGTAACTATTCCGGTAAATGTATTTTAGGACGGTGGGTTGTGTTAAATAAAATAAGAAAAAATGCAACATTTGTTACTAACATGTTGCAAAAATCTGGAGGAAAATAATGAGTTGTACACAGCCAATTAGGAATGAAAATGACTTAAACAAATTTCGAAATTACTATAGAACAATAGAAGATAAGCCAAGAAATTATGCCCTTATTGAATTTGGACTTAATTCTGCGCTACGAATCAGTGATATTCTTGCTCTGCACTGGAATGATGTTTATCTGACATCTACCCATAAATATCGCGACCACATTCTGGTAAAAGAACAAAAAACAGGAAAAGAAAATGTTATAATTTTAAATAGAAATGCTCAAAATGCACTTGAAAAATACCGCAAAACTCTTTCTGACTTTAATGCTGCAAACTATATCTTCCGAAGTCAAAAACAACCAGAATTGGCCATAAGCCGTTGTCAAGCTTTTCGCATTATAAAAAAAGCTGCACAAGCTTGCGGCCTTGAGCAACACATCAGCTGCCATTCTTTGCGTAAAACATTTGGTTATTTTGCTTGGAAGCAAGGTACCCCTCCAGCTCTACTAATGAGTATATACAATCACTCTTCTTATGAAATCACCAAAAGATATCTTGGGATAGATCAGTTAGAAAAAGATCAGGTTTATTTAGACATCTACCGACAATAATATTTTGTTTTTATTGACATTTTTTTCTAAATGTTGTATGATAATCAGCACAAAGAAAATCTTTTTTCTTTACGTTCTAAAGAATTGTGTACACTTATATTTAATTTCCCTTAATTATTTTGATTTTGACTTAATTTCACACATTTACTAAACAGCACTAAAGGAGGCATTTTTATGCACAAAAAAACACTACAAAATTTATTTTCTTACCGCAAACGCGAAGAAGTTTTAGCGGAG
>QWCN01003098.1_pt1 | contig 20102 bp, 23 predicted proteins | sample 1972711 | NCBI WGS metagenome assembly QWCN01 (sample SAMN09866707, study PRJNA288562) | Human gut metagenome isolate term1_stool, whole genome shotgun sequencing... | isolation source: gut | host: Homo sapiens | place: USA: California
CGTAAATTCGGAACGTCCCACCATATAGTCGAGGGAACAGTCGAAAAAGTCGGCGAGCTTGATGAGAGAAGCGAGAGAGGGGGAAAATCTTTGGTTTTGCCAATTGCAAAGACAGGTGCGGAGAATATGGACTTCTTTGGCGAATTGGGTAATAGTGAGATCGTTGCATTCCCGATATTCTTGTATGATTTCATTGAGCGAATCCATGTAATTTGTCATTTTTTCCTTTGTTACGCGGCGCAAAAGCCGCCCATGTGAAATTCTTTAAATCGCATATAAAAATCAAATGGAATCCGACCTTCCCACGAGGTAATCGACGGAAACATTAAAATGATAAGCCAATTTATTTAATAATTCGGGGGTAGGGGTAGCGCCTCTTTGCCAGCGGGTAAAGTTGTAATTTTTAAATTTGCAGGAAGTGGCTATATAATTTGCCGTTTGATGATTCTTTTCCATTAAAAATTTTAAACGTTTCTGAAAAGAAGTTCGTTGTATGGCGAGATAAACTTCTTCATGCTCTGTCCTTCCCAGAAGAAAATCAAGAGAATAATTCAAAAAGTCTGCAACCTTGATTAACGAATCGAGATTAGGGTAAGCATCCCTGTTTAACCACAAAGAAACGTTTTGCTCGGACACCTTGGCTGATTGAGCAAATTCCTTTTGAGTGATGCCTTTGGTTTTTAAATGCCATTCAAGTGCTTCCGGAAAAGCCTCATAATTTATTTCTTGTATATCCATAGTATAAATTTACAACAACGGGACGGTATTTTGCTCGGTAATCAGGCGCACGTAGTATACAATAACTTTTAGAAAAATATTAAATGAAATCCGACCTGCCTACGAGGTAATCAACGGAAACATTAAAATGGTCGGCGAGTGCGCTTAGTATTTCAGGCTTGGGTTGAGTACCTTTTTTCCATTTGGAAAAGTTGGAATTTTTAAAATTACATATTTTGGCGATACGATTAGCATGGACGCCTTCTTTTTCGATTAAATCATTTAACCTGATAAAAAAAGTGGTGGATTTAGTGGAAGGATAATACTTTTCCTGATCGCTGCGTTCTAAAAGATAGTCAAGAGAGCAATTTAGAAAATCAGCGACTTTAATAAGGGAATCCAAGTTTGGGTAATTTGTTCTATTTATCCACAGGCAAACGTTTCGTGCCGATACGTTTGCCCTTTTAGCAAATTCTTTTTTTGTTATAGAGTGAGTTTCCAAATATTCTTTAATGCTATCAGAAAAAATATTAAAATTCAATTTTCACGCCCCACCAAATAATCCATACTACAATCAAAATATTTTGCAAGGATAATAAGATTTTCGAGAGAAGGAATGCGTACTCCAAAAAACCAATCGTCAATGCTCTGTTTTGAAAAAGGCAATTCCTTTTTTAATTTATGTCTTGAAAATTTTTTTTCTTTAAGAATTTTTTGAAAACATAGAGAAAAAGGCTTTGACGGGGCAAAGCTTTGAGTCCGATATTCGTTGACGCGACCGCAGAGAAAATCTAAGGAACATTTAAAATAGTCGGCGAATTGTATGGCGCGTGCGGTAAAAGGCAAAACTTCCTTTCTTAAATATTTATAAAGTAGCGAAATTTCGATTCCTAACGTTTTGCAAAGCAGCTCCTTGGAAAAACTTTCGGAGGAGGCTTTTTCCGCAATTAATTCTTCTAATCGTTCTCCGAAAATTTCCCGTACACTCATTTAAAAATTTCCCTTTTTTTAAAATTATGCCTAACATTATCCAAAAACGCTGGACATTGTCACGGATAAGGACTATAATAGGAACATAAAATTGTATGATGTTAGGATTTTTAGAAAGCGATTAAAAATCTCTTCCTACTAAATAATCCAAGGTACAGCCAAAATATTCTCTAAGCTCTATCAAATTCTCGATAGTAGGAAGCCGAACATCATTAAACCAATCGTCAATGCTTTGTTTTGCAAAAAGATTTGTCTTTTTAAGGTCTTGCCTTTTTATGCCTTTTTCTTTAAGAAGTTCTTGAAACCGCTCGGAAAACTTTTTTCTTTTGTGAAACTGTATTTCTTGATATTCTTCTGCATAACCGAACAAAAAATTTAAAGAACACTTAAAATAATCCGAAATTTTAATAGCATTTTCCACAGAAGGAGTACTTTTGCCTCCTGAATACTTATATATGATTGAAAAGCTTAGCTGTAAGTGTTTTGCCAATTGCATTTCAGAGAGATCTTTTTCACTCATTAAATATTTTAATTTTTCACTAAAAATATATTGAATATCCATAAAAATCCTTTTATACTATTTTGACTGAGGTTAGTAAAAATTCGGGATTCTTCTCAAATGTTAGGTTTTAAATTCATATCTGATTAGTGAAAATAAATAGTAAACTAATAAGGAGGTGAAAAAATGCCAGTCAAAGACTTTATAGAGTATTTAAAAGTGCTGGTGAAAGAGGAATTTGAAGCGATAATTTCCATTTACGGCAACGTGCTCGTCCTCAAATTTGCGGACGGCGTTGAAAGAACCATCACGGTAGAATGATTTTGTGTATAAAGGAGAAATTTTATGAAAGATTCAATTTTAGACGAGTTGTTTACGGGCAACTGGAAAACGCCCTTGGAAGTGAAATTCCCCGAAGGAACGGAAGATATCAGGGAAAAAGAAAGCGATATTCACGCCAAAGTAGAGGAATTGTTAGGAGAAAACAGTCCTTTACTCGATGAAATGTTGGCGGAAAGATTCTCGTACGAAGCCCATCTTCAAAACCAATCCTTCAAAATAGGCGTCAAGCTCGGCTTCCGATTCGCCCTCGCCTGTCTGGGGGAGGATAAGTCATAATCGTCCGAGATCGACAAAAAATCCCGAAGCGGCCATGAGGGGCGATTCGGGATTTTTTATGTCCGAAAAGAGAGTTGTTTAGTCGAAAAAACTTTGCAAAAGGACGGGGCAGGGGTGCGAATATCGCAAAGGAGAAGGAAAAGAGGAAATTTATTCCCCTATGCCAAAAACAACGAAAAAAAGTTGCTTTAAAATCGGGAAAATCTATTTCAAAACGATAGACGAACGGAAACTTTTATGGTATAATGATTCCATGGTTTTCAAACGGGCGATTGCTTTCGATATAGGCGACAAACGCATAGGCGTAGCTGTCAGCGACCCTTTTAACGAGTACGCGATGCCGTGCGAAACGTATTTTCGCACCCGCCGCTTCGACGAGGACGTGGCGGCGATAGCCAAAATAGCCGAGGCGCGGGGCGCGGACGTCATCGTCTGCGGTATGCCCGTCAATTTCGACGGCACGGAAAGCGTCCAGACGGAAAAGACCCGCCGTTTTGTGGAAGCCTTGCGGGAAAAAACCTCTCTTCCCGTGGAATTGGAAGACGAACGCTTCACGACCATGCAGGCTCGGGAAGTGCAGATCGTGGGGGGCGTAAAGCGCGACAAGCGCAAGCAGACGATCGATTCAATCGCGGCTTCTTACATTTTGGAAGGGTATCTTTCGCGCATGAAAAAGCGTGCGCGGGAGGAATCCGAAGAAAACGCGCGATAAGGTCTAAGGGGGAGTTATGGCTACGCTGCGGGGGGAAATAAAGGACAAAAACGATCGTCCGCTCCACGATTGCGAGATCGCCCTTTTGGATGAAAAGTTCCGGGAGCTTTGCCTGGTGAAAAGCGATGAACGGGGACGTTTTCAAATCGAGGCGGAGAACAGAATTTATCCCTATTTTTACGCAGTGAAAAATTACGGAGTCGATTTTCTGGAATTTTGGGGAAATAACGTCGATTTGACCGCCGACTTTGAAATGACCGTTCGCATCGGCAAAATAGAGATATACGGAATGAATTGTTTTCAGATCAAATGTCCGCTGCCTACGCTTTCCGTCTATTTCCGCCCCATGAGTCTGACGCGGCATCTTCGCAAGGAGAAAGACATCGCCCCGGAATTGGAAAAAGAGAATATCCGCGTAACGATAAACGGCGCGGCGGCGGAAGTATTGGTGATCAACCGCGTAAAGGAATATGCGGGAAAAGACGGCTTTTTGAGCGGTTACCTCTTGCAGGCGGATACGTCGAAAATCTTTTTGTCCGAAAGAAACGTTCTGTTTTTGCAAGTTTATGATAAGGAAAGCGACGATATCGGAGAGGCAATGTCCTTTTTCTCGGTCTGAAAGGGGAATACGCGTTCTTAAAAAGGCTTCATATAAGAGCATATAAAATAAAGGCAAGGAGCGCCGCGGCGGAAAAAGCGGCGAAGGATAAATCATGGATAATCAGAATTTGACTGACGACGAAGAGTACGACGATAATATTCTCGAACTCGAAGACGACGAAGGAAACGTCGAAAAGTATCTTCACGTAGGCACAATCGAATATAAGGGCGAATGGTATTGCTTTTTCCAAAAAGCGGAACCCGAAACCGAGGAAGAGGAGGATGAAGTGGTCATGTTCCTCTTGAAGGGCGAGGGGGACGAACAGGAGCTTCTTCCCTTGGAGGACGAAGAACTGATGGACGAAGTTTTTGCGGAGTTTTGCAACCAGTACGAGCAGTACGAGGACAGCGAGGACGCAATGAAACTGGACGGCGCGGAAGACTGATAAAGACCGTCTTCTTTCCGAAAGCGCAAAAGATGCCACTTTTCCCCATGGCGGGCGAAGTGGCTTTTTTTGACAAAAAAGAAAAAAGAGGCGGGCAGGGCTGCGACGAACGCCTGAAATGCGCGCTTGAAAATCAGGGAGGACAGGGAGAGGTATGGCAAAAGCGGAATATTTTTTACACGGGGATTTCGATACGGTCTTGGCGACTTTGGAAGCGGCGGTTTTCAAAAGCGCTTCGGCGAGTTTGGAGGATTCCAGCGACTTTCGCGCGCCCTCCTGCCGCGTCGCCGTTCGCGTATACGAGCGGTACAGCTGGACGGGCGGCAATCGGGTCAGTTTGAATATCACGCTGACGGAAAGCGACGGGCAATTGTTTTGTTCCGCCATTTCGTCGGGCGGCAGTCAGGCGATGTTCTTTAAAATCAATACTTTCGGGGAAGAGGCGTTTCTCGACTGCGTGCGCGAGGCTTTGGAGGCGTTTTCGGCGGAAAACGGGAAACAATGAGAAAAAATCCACTCAAAAGGGGCTTATAGAATGACGGAAAAAGAAAAACTCAAAGAGCGGCGCAAGGGACTGAACGAGGCTTTGAAGGAAAAACTCAAAGAGGCGTTTCAAGCCGTATTTCCCATCGCTTTGATCGTGCTGGGATTGTCGCTTACGCTGACGCCCTTAAAAACGGGCACCTTTCTGCTTTTCTCCATCGGCGTGTTGCTGCTGATTGTGGGAACGGCGCTGTTCGCGCTCGGCGCGGATATGTCCATGCTCGTCATCGGGCAGAAGGTGGGCGCCACTCTCACGAAGAGCAAAAAGATCTGGCTGATCGCCTTTATCAGCTTTGTCATCGGCGTCATCGTCACGATGGCGGAGCCGGATTTGCAGATTCTGGCGGAGCAGGTGAGCGATATAGAAAATATGGTGCTCGTCATCACCGTTTCCGTGGGCATGGGGATCTTTCTGACGATCGCCATGCTGCGCATCGTGTTCGGCATCAGCCTGTCCGTTCTGCTGGCGATTTTTTACACCGCCCTGTTCGCCGTGGCGCTCTTGTTCGTCCCCCAGAGCTTCTGGGCGGTTTCCTTTGATTCGGGCGGCGTCACGACGGGTCCCGTCACGGTTCCCTTCATCATGTCTTTGGGCGTGGGCGTCGCCGCCGTGAGAAGCGGCAAAAAGAGCGGCGACGACAGCTTCGGTCTGGTGGCGCTGAGCAGTATCGGTCCCATTCTCGCCGTGATGATTCTCGGCATCATTTATAAGGCGGAAGGCGGCGAGTACGAGATGGAAACCGTGTTTGTGCCGGAAACCACGCGCAGCGCTTTCGCGGCGTACGGTCGGGGACTGGGTACATATTCGCTGGAAGTGCTGCGCGCCATTTCTCCCATCATAGCGTTTTTCGTTCTCTTTCAGCTCGTGACGCGGGCGTTCCCCAGGCGTCAGCTGATCAAGATATTCATCGGTCTTGCGTATACCTTCGTGGGCCTCACGTTTTTCCTGACGGGCGCCAACGTCGGCTTCATGCCCGTCGGCAGGGAGATCGGTCAGGCGCTGGCGCAGATCTGGAACGGCTGGCTGCTCGTTCCCGTGGGGATGCTGCTGGGCTACTTCGTCGTATCGGCGGAGCCTGCCGTATACGTCCTGAATAAACAGGTGGAGCATATGTCCGCGGGCGCGGTGAGCGCGTCGGCGATGAAAAAGGGGCTTTGCTTGGGCGTATGCGCGGCGCTCGGCTTTGCGATGCTGCGCATCGTCACGGGCTTCAACGTCATGTGGCTGCTGGTGCCCGGCTACGCGGCGGCGTTGATTTTGATGCCGTTTACGCCCAAGCTGTTCACGGGTATCGCGTTCGACTCGGGCGGAGTCGCGAGCGGCGCCATGGTTTCCTCCTTTATTCTGCCCATGGCGATAGGCGCGTGCCTGTTTCTCGCGCCCGGCGAAATCATGACGCTGGCGTTCGGCTGCGTCGCGCTCGTGGCGCTGGCGCCCCTCATCAGCATACAGATACTCGGCATTCATTACAAGCATAAGACGGCTACCTATAAAAAGAACTTCCTCACCGAGGAAGACGGCATCGTGGAATACGAGGTGAACTGAAATGGAAGCGATTGAAAAGACGTTAAAGACCTCGCTCGCCAAGGAAAAGATCAAAAAAATGCGCATTGCGGGCAGGGAAAAGGAAGGCGGCGAAAAGAAGCCGTCGCGGATAAAGCTGCTGGTCGGGGTGGTGTCCGCGGGCGACGCGGCGGAAGTTTCCCAGCTCTGCAACTCCGTGGGGGCGGCGCTCAGCTACTCCTTCGAAGCGTTCGGCACCGCGCAGACCGCCGTTCTCGACTATTTGGGGCTTGGCGAAACGCCCAAGCGGGTGATCCTTTCGCTGATCCCCGAAAGCGCGGAAAAGTCGATTCTGGAAGGCATACAAAAGGAAATGGCGCTGTATCTGGTGGGGAAGGGCATCTGCTTCACGCTGCCGCTGACGGGCGTTTCCAGCATCGTTGCGAACGGTCTTTTGAAGGGCGCTCCGCAGGAAAAAAACAACGGGAGGGAAGGAAAAATGAAGGAAGACACGAGAATGTACGATTTGATTATAGCGGCGATGCAGAGCGGCTTCGCGGACGACGCGATGAACGCGGCCCGGGAAGCGGGCGCGGCGGGCGGCACACTCATTCACGCCACGACGCTCAACAACCGCAAGGCGGAACAGCTGATCGGCGTCACCTTGCAGCAGGAAACGGAAGTTTTAATGATCCTGACCAGGCGCGAGGGCAAGCTCGCCATCATGCGCGCCGTTCAGGAAACGGCGGGACTGAAAACGGACGCGGGCGGCGTCCTCTTCTCCCTGCCCGTGGACAATCTGATAGGAGTCGGCTCCATGTCGCCCGACGTGGCGACGCCCGAACGCAAGGAATAACTTTACGCATAGGGCAGGTATGCGGCGAACGCATACCTTTTGATGCGGAACGGGAAAGCGACTCTTTTTTGAAAGGCATAGCGCAAGGATTTCCTCGCGCCTGTCCGCCCGAAAAAGGGTCGTTTTTGTATGCCTTTTGGGGATGCAAGCGTCGATTGAGCGAAAAAGACGGCTTTTCAAGCAAGACTTGCTTGCATTCTGCCGCCGCGCGTGATAAAATTTCCGTAAAACGAGGCTCCCTTTGGCGCCGAAAAACGGAAGAAAAAAAGGATACTGTCGTATGAAAGATATATGGAAGAGATTAAAAAAATACCGATTGCCGCTCGTTTCGGCGTTCGTGATGCTGGTGCTGTCCACCGTCTGCTCGGTGACGCTGCCCACGCTGATGACGAATATCGTCGATTACGGCATCAACGCGAAAGACATCGATTACGTTTATAGAACGTGCGCGATAATGGCGGCGGTCACGGCGGCGGACGTCGTTCTCGTCGTGGTCGCCTATAAGATAGGTCAGGAAGCGGTGGCGGCGTTCTGCGGCGATCTGCGCGCGGAAATTTTCGCAAAGGCGAACGCCATGCCGATGGACGCCTTCAAAAAGATGGGCACGGGCGCTCTCATCACTCGTTCCATCGAGGACGTGGACAGGGTGGGCGACGTGCTCAATACGCTGATGAGCGCTCTCTCCGCCATTCCCTTTACGATGATTTTAGGAACGGTGCTCGCCTTTCGCAAGGACCCTGTCTTGGCATTGATTTTGTTCGCGTTCGTGCCCGTCATTCTCGCGGTGGTCGTGCTCGTTTCGCGCAGGCTGCATCCCCTTTGGAAGCTCTCGGACGAATACATGGATAAACAGAACGCGCTGATCCGCAGCCGCCTTTCGGGGATCCGCGTCGTGCGCGCGTTCAACCGCGAGAGCGCGGAGCAGGAAAAGATAGACAAGGCGACGCATATCATGGCGGGGAATATCATCAACGCCAATATCCGCGCGGGGTTAATAAGTCCCGTGTGTATGCTCGTGCTCAACTTGGTGACGGTGCTGATTTTGTACGTGGGCGCCTTCCGCATCACGCTCGAAGGCAGTAAACTGACGGTGGGCGGGATACTCGCGGTCATCGAGTACGTGGGGATGATCATGTCGGGGATCATGACCATTTCTTTCTCCATTTCCGAGATCCCCCGCGCGCGGGTGAATTGTATGCGCCTCGGGGAAGTGCTCTCCGCGGAATCGATCCCCGAGGCCACGGATACGCACCTGCCCCCCTTTAAAGGCGCCGTTTCTTTAAAGAAAGTCGGCTATCGCTACCCGGGCAGCGAAGGCAGCGCGCTTTCCGGCGTGGATATGGAGATCGCGGCGGGCGAGAAGGTGGCGCTCATCGGCGGGACGGGCTCGGGCAAAAGCACTCTCGTGCGTCTGTTGACGGGACTTTCCGCGCCCACGGAAGGGGAGCTTCTTTTCGACGGTAAACCCGTTTCGGAAATTAGCGAACAGCGGATCCGGGACAACGTTTCCTGTGTTTTGCAAAAGGACACGATTTTTTCGGGCACGATCGGGGAAAACGTGGCGGCGGGCAGGCAGGTAAGCGACGAAGAGATAAATGCCGCGATAGAGGACGCGCGGCTCGCGGAGTTTGTCGACGAACAGAAGGAAAAACTCGCTTATCCCGTGACGCAGCGCGGCGGCAACCTTTCGGGCGGTCAGAAACAGCGCCTCGCCATCGCGCGGGCGATTTTGAAGCCCGCGGCGATCTATATTTTCGACGATAGCTTCTCCGCGCTCGATTTCATGACGGAATCAAAGCTCAGGGCGCGGCTCGCGGAGCGTTTGAAAGGCAAAACGCAGATCATCGTCACCCAGCGCGTCACGACGGCGATGAACTGCGACAAAATTTACGTGTTCGACGCGGGGACGATCAACGCGTCGGGCACCCATTCGCAACTGATGGAAAGCTGCGGGATCTACCGCGAAATCTATCTTTCGCAAACCCGATAGTGCGTTCCCTCCGCCTTTGTCCTGACGGCTTTTTTGCCGTACCTCCGCGGTTTTCTCTTTCCCTTCGCGCGTGCTTTTTTCTCGCGCGCTCCCGCCGTTGTCTTTGGCGGGCATAAAGAAATTGCGGACATAAAAAATTTAAAAAGTACGGCGTCCCTTTTCCGACTAAAAACTTTCCCTCCAAAAAACTTTTAAAGGATATCGATATGCAAGAATCGACCACACCAAACGAAATCAAAGAAAAACCCAAAATAGAAAAGCGTTCCAAGCGGAGCGCAGGGATTCTCAAACGGATGTTAAAAGACGTTTCGAAGATCCGTTTTCAGCTCGTCAGCGTGGTGTTTATGGCGCTGATCATCATCTCCTGCAACATTTTTTCGCCGCAACTTTTGGGCGGAATCATCGGGGACGTCAGCGATTTCGCGTTGAATAAAGGGGATGCGTCCGCATTCTTGAAGGGACTGATAAAGCCCCTTGTCATGCTCGCCGTCATCTATGCGGTGTATTCTCTGTTTTCCTGGCTGAAAATGTATACGTTGAACAACGTCGTTTCCCGCCGCTTTACCTGCGAACTTCGTATTTCGATGGCGGATAAAATTTCCCGCCTTCCCGTTTCCTATCTCGATAAGACGACGACGGGGGAGATACTCGCCCGCGTCAATAATAATGTTTCCATGATGGGCAACTCGATTCACGAAGCGCTGGATGTGCTTTTAATGGGCGTGTTGCAGCTCGTTGCGATCGCGGTGATGCTGTTCGTGGAAAATTGGCAGATGGCGCTGGCGGTCATTTTGCTGGTGCCTCTGTCCACCGTCATCTCGACGATCATCGCCAAAAAGAGTATGCGCTATTACGATAAGATGTGGAAGAGTTACGAGGAGCTGTACTCGTGTGTCGAAGAAGATTACGGCGGAATAGAAACGGTCAAATCCTATAACATGGAAGAAACCATGAAGAAAAAACACGCCAAAATCAACGACGGGCTTACCTATGTCAATAAACGGGCGGTGGTTTTGTCCTCCGCGGTACAGCCCGTCATCGCTTTCACCAATCACGCTTCTTTTATCGCGGTGTGTCTGCTCGGCGGAATCCTCGCCTTTTCGGGTAAGATCGAGGTGGCGACGGTGGTGACGGTCGTATTGTATTCCAAGAACTTTTCGGGGCCTTTAATGCAGATTGCCAACGGTCTTTCTTCCATTCAGCACGTAGGCAGCGCGGCGAAGAAGGTGTACGGTTTTCTCGACGAAACGGAGATGACGACGGAAACGCCCGTACTTCCCGCGGAGATTCGGGGGGACGTGGAGTTTAAGGACGTGGAGTTTTCCTATACGGAGGAAAAGCCCCTGATCGAACACCTGAGTTTTTCGGTGCGGGCGGGGCAGAAGGTGGCGATCGTGGGACCCACGGGGGCGGGTAAGACGACCATCGTCAATCTGCTGATGCGGTTTTACGATCCCAAAAGCGGGCATATCGAAATAGACGGGCATAATATCGAGGAGGCAAACCGAGAGGACGTGCGGGACAAATTTTCGATGGTTTTGCAAGATACGTGGCTATTCGAGGGCACCGTGTACGAGAATATCGCCTACGGAAAGGAAGGGGTGACGAAAGAGGAGGTAGAGGCGGCGTGTAAAGCGGCGTATTGCGATCGTTTTATCCGCCTGCTGCCCAAGGGGTATGAAACGGTCCTCACCGATTCCACCTCTCTTTCGGGCGGGCAGAAGCAGCTTTTGACGATAGCGCGGGCTTTTCTTTCCGATAAACCGCTGTTGATTTTGGACGAAGCCACCTCCAACGTCGATACGCGCACGGAGATCCTCATCCAAAAGGCGATGGATAAACTGATGAAGGGCAAAACCTGTTTTGTCATCGCCCATAGGCTTTCGACGATTGTCAATGCGGATATGATTATTGCGGTGGATAGCGGCAGAATCGTGGATATAGGAACGCACAAACAGCTTTTGGAAGAAGGCGGATTCTACGCCAAACTTTACAATAGCCAATATATTCTGACCGCCTGAAAAATCAGTCGGTCAAACGCGCGGGGCGCCCCAAAGGGACGCCCCGTTTTCTATCGTTTGATAAACGGCTCTAAAAACGCGAACAAACGTTCGGTTGATACATTCCTCGGCGGAAGGATTTAATCGCCGCTACGGGGCGATTAAAGGCGTTTAAACGCATATAAGGAGTCGTATAGAGAATTGTTTTAATCGGACTCAGGCGCAGGCGGCACGGGATTTTCCCGCCCACCCGCCCCCGTGCCGCCTGCGGGCACGATTTTAAAGGAGGATTTTTTAGCCTTCAAATCTTTTGTCATTTTTATAAAAGTTTTAAGAGCATTGGTATTCGTTTCGGTTTTTATATTTAAAAGTTCCATGATTAAAGAAACTCCGTAATAAAACCCTGATTTGAATTGCGTAAGAATCAACTCTGTTTTTAAGCTGTTTTCCGCAAATTGATAGTCGATAAATAACGAACATTGTTCTTTTGTTAAAGTGTTATTCAAATTTTCTGCCGCGAGTTCAAGTGCATTAAGTACTTCTTCTTCTACCGAAAAAACTTCATCGGGAACAGTACAAAGATTATTTAAAAAGTCGTCTAATATAAAATGTTTCATCAATATATCCTTTAAATTATATAATGTATAAGTCTATGTGTTCAACAATTTCTGCATATATAATGTTTCCATTATATATTGCAGAGGTGAGTAATGAAGTTTCGTATCAAAGAAATTTTAGAGAAAAAAGGAAAGACAAAATACTGGTTATATATGCAATTGGGATTAAGTTATCAAAATTTCAATAAGATAGTTAATAATCAAACTTCGGGAATAAAATTTGTCACTTTGAAAGCGTTATGTGATATTTTGGACTGTACGCCAAATGATTTGTTTGAGGAATATTATCAACAGAAAAAAGATTAATTAGATAAGCCACTATTTTTTTATGTTCTCTCCTTCATCGGAAAGAGGACTTTTTCCCCTACTCGTTTCATTGGAAAAATTATTTATTTTATGCCACTGCTCTTTTTGAGTGGTAGTTTTCATATCGCATACTTCTACACCGAGTAGCAATCCATAGCGAAAGCCTCGCTTGAAACAAGCATTTTCTTTCTCTTCCTCCACACCCGATTCGGCAAATAAATACTGGTCAAAAAGTTCTTTTTGCTCTTCATTAAAACTGTTTGTTAATTTTTCCGTCGATTCCTCCAACTCTTTTTGGGCTATTTCGGAAACAGGAATACGCTCCTCCATCGTGGCTTGCAGAGAGCCGTCAAGCAGCTCTTGTAAAACAGAAATCCTCATAGGTAATCCTCTTTTAGGTATCTAATGTATAGATTATATAATTTTTAGGTCTATTTGTCAAGCGTTTTGGCGATATATAATGTATTCATTAAATAATTTGTAGGTGAGATATGCGTTTTCGTATTGATAAAATATTGAGCGAAAAAAGGAAAACGAGATATTGGCTTTTTATGCAACTTGGGTGCAGTTATCAAAATTTAAGCAAAATAGCGGAAAATAAAACTTCAAGCATAAAATTTTCCACATTACAGGCGTTATGCGACATTTTAGAGTGTACTCCCAATGATTTATTTGAAGAATATTGCGGCAAATAATCGGCTTGGCGGCAAAAACGGGGCGAAAAAGCGAAAATTTTTCCAAAAAAATCGTTTATTTCGCTTAAAATAGCTTGCCAAGGGCGGTCCGATATGCTAAAATAATATAGCTAAAAATTCACACCCGATGCCGTGCGCATTCCGTGTCCGTAAAATACAAAATTTTTATTGCGGATAAGATGCGGCCAAACGCGAGTCGGGGAGGTAAAACGGAGGAATGAATTATGGCAGTGATCACTATGAAACAGCTTTTGGAAGCGGGCGTCCATTTCGGACATCAGACGAGAAAGTGGAATCCGAAGATGAAGAAGTACATCTTTGCGGCGAGAAACGACATCCACATCATCGATTTGCAGCTGACGGCGTCCCTCATCGAAGAAGCGTACAAATTCGTATGCGAAAGCGCGAAAGCGGGCAAAACCGTCCTTTTCGTCGGCACCAAGAAGCAGGCGCAGGACGCCATTAAGGAAGAAGCGGAAAGATGCGGGCAGTATTATGTCAATTCCCGCTGGCTGGGCGGTTGCCTCACCAATTTCAAGACCATGCGTTCCCGCGTGGAAAGGCTTGAAAAACTCGAAAAAATGGAAGCGGACGGCGAATTTGAGCTGCTTCCCAAAAAGGAAGTCATGCTCCTTAAAAAGGAAATGACCAAATTGCAGACCAATCTCGGCGGCATCAAGAAGATGAGAGCTCTTCCCGGCGTCATGTTCGTGGTGGATCCTCACAACGAAGAGATCGCCGTAAAAGAAGCGAAGAAAATGGGAATTCCCGTCGTGGCGATCACGGACACCAACTGCGATCCCGACGAGATCGACTACGTGATCCCCGGCAACGACGACGCGATCCGCGCGATCAAGCTTATTTCTTCCGTCATGGCGAACGCGGTGATCGAGGCGAATCAGGGCGCGGAAGTGCTTGTGGCGGCTCCCGAAGCGGCGGCGGAAACGGCGCCTTCTTCCATCGAGGAAGTCGTGGCGGCGGCGGACGAAGAGCCTGCGGAAGCGAACGCGTAATCCGAATTTATCCCGCGCGGGCGTTATGCCCGCCGAGTCGGGCATTTCAAATCATTCTAATTAAAGAGGAGAACAGAGAAAATGGCATTTACGGCAAAAGACGTAATGGCGCTCCGCGAGAAAACCGGCGCGGGCGTTATGGACTGCAAAAAAGCGCTTACCGACACAGACGGGGATATGACCAAAGCCGCCGACCTTTTGAGAGAACGCGGCATCGCAAAAGCGGAGAAGAAAGCTTCCCGAATCGCGGCGGAAGGCATCGTCGCTTCCTATATCGAAGGCAAGACGGGCGTACTGATCGAAGTCAACTGCGAGTCCGATTTCGTGGCGAAGAATCCCCGTTTCACCGAAATAGCGAAAGAGATCGCACAGGTCGTCGCCAAAGAGAATCCCGCGGACGTAGCGGCTTTGCTCGCTTGCGGCATCGAAGGCGCCGTGAACGTGGAGGAATATCTCAAAGCGCAGACGGCGGTCATCGGCGAGAAGATCGCGGTGAGAAGATTCACCGTTTATAAGACGGAAGGTTTCCTTGCAAGCTATATCCACCTCGGCGGCAAGCTGGGCGTGCTCCTGGATATGAAGGGCGCGGATACGGACGCGGCGAAGGAAACGGCGCACGAGATCACCTTGCAGATCGCCTTCACCAAGCCCGCGTATCTCACGGAAGCGGAAGTTTCCGCGGAAACCTTGGAAAAGGAAAAGGAAGTGTTGAAACAGCAGGCGATCAACGAAGGGAAGCCCGAAGCGATTGCCGAGAAGATGGTGATGGGCAGAATCAAGAAGTTCTATGAAGAAAACTGCCTTTTGAAACAGGCGTTCATCAAGGACGACAAACAGACTGTCGCGGATCTGCTTGCGGCGGCGTCGAAAGCCGCGGGAAGCGAAGTTGCGATCAATCGTTTCGCGTTCTATGTAATGGGCGAAGGTCTTGAAAAGAAGAGCGAGGACTTGCAGGAAGAAGTGGCAAAGCAAGTCGCCGCGATGAAGAAATAATCGACAATCTCCCGAGCCGTCCGAATTTTTCGGACGGCTTTTTTTGTCGTAAAATCGAAACGACGCTTTTGTGAAAAGCCGCCTCGGACGTTTTTTGCCGAAAATTTTTTGCCCCGCCGCTTTGTCGGTCTTAAAAAAACGCTTTCAAAGAGCGGCGCGGCGGTACAAAATAAAAATCGGGTGAAGAAGGGAAGGCGAAGGCGGGAAAAGAAAATAAAAACTACAAAAATCTCCAAAAATAAGGCGACTTTTTTTGCTTTTTATATAGCTTTCTTTCGTGAAATATGCTATAATAGAAAAAATCGAAAAAGTACCGTCCGGAAAGGGGCTTGGAGAGAATAGGTCGGGAGCGGCACAACGGAAGACGCGCTTTATGCTCTTTCGGTCGATTGGCGCGGTCCTTTTTGCGGTACTCAAGCGGAGGAAAGTAGAAATATGCAGCCCAAGTACAAGAGAGTCCTTTTGAAACTTTCGGGAGAGGCGCTGGCGGGAGAAAAGGGCTTCGGCCTCAATCAGGACGTCATCGCAACCGTCGTCGATCAGATTGTGGAAGTCCACAACATGGGCGTGGAAGTAGGCTTGGTCATCGGCGGAGGCAATTTCTGGCGTGGTCGTCAGGGCACGAAAATGGAACGCACCACCGCCGATCATATGGGGATGCTGGCGACGGTGATGAACTCCCTCGCCATGATGGACGCCATCGAACAGCGCGGCGTGCCCGTGCGCGTACAGACGGCTCTCAATATGGTGTCCCTTGCCGAGCCGTTCATTCTTCGCAAGGCGATCCGTCATTTCGAGGAAGGAAGAATCGTCATTTTCGCCTGCGGAACGGGCAATCCCTATTGCTCCACGGATACGGCGGCGGCGCTGCGCGCGTGCGAAATTTCCGCGGATATGCTTCTGATGGCGAAGAACGTGGACGGCATTTACGATTCCGATCCCAAAACCAATCCTTTCGCCAAGAAGTACGACAGACTCACGTATGCGGACATTTTAAACCGCAATCTCAAAGTCATCGATTTCACGGCTGCCACCATGTGCATGGAAAACAACGTCCCCACCCTCGCTTTCGGACTGGACGAGGATAAATCCATCGTCCGCGCGGTGTGCGGGGAGGAGCTGGGAACGGTCATCACCGTTTAAAAGTCCAAGGGATCCGAGGCGAAAGGAAGGGCGCGCATTTTCGGAACGCGCCCGAAGCAGGATAAAAATAAACCGGACAAGGAGAAAAATCATGATTGAAAACGAAAAAGTGGAAGAATTGATGCTGGAACTTGAAGACAAGCTGGATAAGACGATTTCCGTGCTCGAAGCCGAATATACGACGATCCGCGCGGGCAGGGCGAATCCGCACGTGCTCGACAGAGTGGAAGTGGAGGCGTACGGCGGCATGAGCAAGCTCATCGAGCTGGGCAACATCAGCGCACTGGACGCGAGATGCCTGCAAATCAGCGTTTGGGATAAGTCCCTTTTGAAAGCGGTGGAGAAAGCCATTCTGCAATCGAATTTAGGACTTACGCCCACCAATGACGGCAACGTTATCCGCATCGTTTTCCCCATCATGACGGAGGAGCGCAGAAAAGAACTCGTCAAGCAGATCAAGAAGATGGGCGAGGAGGCGAAAATCGCCCTGCGCAATAACCGCCGCGACGCGATGGACACCTTGAAGAAAATGAAGACGGCGAAGGAATTGTCCGAGGACGATTTTGCGGCGTGCGAAGCGGACGTGGAAAAGACGGTTTCGGGCGCTATGTCCAAATTAGAGGGCGTAATTTCGGCAAAAGAAAAGGATTTGATGTCTATTTGAGCCATGAAGAAGAATAAAATAGAGGGTGCGGAGCAGTCGGGATTGCTGCCGAAGCATATCGCCGTCATCATGGACGGAAACGGCCGCTGGGCGAAAAAGCGGCTGATGCCGCGCTCTTTCGGGCATCAACAGGGCATGAACCGCATGATCGGGCTTTTAGAACACGCCTTCGACGTCGGCATCGATTACGTCACGGTATATGCGCTGTCCACGGAAAATTTAAAGCGTCCCAAAGAGGAGCTCGACGGGCTCTTCAATCTCCTCCGCAAGCATTTCGTGGACTGTATGCGGCGGATTTGCGCGCGCGGCGTGCGTCTGAAAATTCTCGGGGACGTTTCTCTGCTGCCGCAGGACGTGCAGGGCCTTCTCAAAAAAGCGGAGGAAGATTCCGTTATGTATTTGGGCAGAGGGGTAAACGTGGCGCTCGGTTACGGCTCGCGCGCGGAGATCGTGCGCGCGGCGAAGCTCGCGGCGGAGCGCGGGAAAACGCTGACGGAGGAAAATTTTTCCGACTTTCTCTACACCGCGGGACAGCCCGATCCCGATCTCGTCATCCGCACGGGCAAAGAGCAGCGGCTCTCCAATTTTCTCCTCTTTCAGTCCGCGTATGCGGAACTGTATTTTTCCGACAAAATGTTCCCCGAATTTTCGGATAAGGACCTCGACGAAGCGATCGCCGAATACGGCAGGCGCACGAGGCGTTTCGGAAAGACGGACGAACAGTGCGCGAAAGGCGGGGAGTGAAAGGCGTTTTCGGGCGGGAGCCCGCTTGCGGCCCGCACGCGCGGGTAAAAGGATAAAGGACAGTTTATGAAGATCCGTTTGATTACGGGTACCTGCTACATAGCGGTGCTGCTCGTGTTTTTTCTTTTGAAAATATTTGTCAGCGATCTCTTTTTCGACGCGCTCATTTACGCGTTCGCGCTCATCGGCACGTTCGAGATGACCCGCGCTATGAAAGAGAAAATCACCAAAGCGGAAAAAATCGCCGTATTCGCGTTTGCGGCGCTGTGTATTCCCGCCTGTGCGCTCTTCGAAGAGTTTTTGGGCGCAGGGCTGGAAGGGGCGGCGGTCTGTTTCTTCGCGCTGGCGGTGGCGCTCTTGTCCCTGCTCGTGGCTCGCCACGACGAAACTTCCCCCGAAAACCTCGGCGTCGCTTTCCTGTGCGCCGTATATCCCAATCTGCTTTTGGCTCTTTTGACGCTCGCCAATCATCTCGGGGGCGGGGAAACGCTTTCCCGGTTTGCGCTCAATTCCGATCTGGCGATTTTGTTTATTTTCGTCATTTCCCCCTTCGCGGACTCCCTGGCTTATGTATTCGGACGCTTCTTAAAGGGCAGATTTCCCAAAAAGATGGCGCCCGTGCTCAGTCCCAATAAGACGGTGGTGGGCGGCATCGGCGGTCTGGTGGGCGGACTCGTCGGCGCGGCGATTCTCTATTTTTCCTATAACGCCGTCGCGGGCAGCTTCGAAAATATGGGAGTGTGGCTTCCCGTCTATCTCCTCGTCGGACTTCTCGCCGCCGCCGCGACCGAGTTCGGGGATCTGGTGGAAAGCTGTATCAAGAGAAAGGCGGACATCAAGGACATGGGAAAACTCATGCCCGGCCACGGCGGTATTCTCGATCGCATAGACGGGACGCAGTTCGCCGCGGTGGTGGTGTACGTCGCGTTCGCGGCGATACACCTGATAGCGTAACGTACCAAAGAGTGCCCGTCTTGTAAAAAGAAGGGCGCTTTTCTGATTCGCCGCGTTTCCTTGCCGAAAATCGGCGGGGAGGCGCGGCAGAGGTGGAGTATGAAAAAGATAAGCTTGATCGGCGCGACGGGATCCATCGGGCGGCAGGTCTGCGCCGTCGCAAGGCGGTATCCCGATAAATTCCGCATCGTTTCCATGGCGGCGGATCGTTCCGCGGAAGATTTTTTAAAACTGGTAAAGGAATTTCGCCCCGAATACGCGGCGCTCGCGGACGAGAAAGCCGCGGATAAGATCGCGGACGGGATCCCCGAAGGGGTGCGATTTGCGGGCGGCGCAGCCGCGGCGCGGGAGGCGGTCGCTTACGGGGATACGGCGATGATCGCGGCGACGGGGTTTGCGGGGCTGGGCTATACGTTGAAAGCCGCGGCTCTGAAAAAGGATATAGCGCTTGCCAATAAGGAAACTTTGGTCTGCGGCGGCGAGCTGGCGATGAAGAAAATAAAGGGGGCAGGGATTCGATTAATGCCCGTGGACAGCGAACATTCCGCGCTTTGGCAGGCGCTCGGCTTCCGCCTCGACGCGCCCTTTCGACGGCTGATCGTCACTGCCAGCGGCGGTCCCTTTTATTCGTATACGGCGGAGCAGCTGCAACGGGTGACGCCCGAGGACGCGCTCCGACATCCCACGTGGACGATGGGCGCGAAGATCACGATAGACAGCGCCACCCTTCTCAATAAGGGCTTCGAAGTCATCGAGGCGAAGTGGCTGTACGGCGCGCCCCTCGAAAAGATCCACACCGTCGTTCAGCCCGAGAGCATCATCCATTCGATGGTGGAATTTGAGGACGGCGCCGTGCTCGCTCAGATGAGCTACCCGTCTATGGAACTGCCCATTCAGCTGGCGCTCACCTATCCCGAAAGAATGGACTGCGCTTTGAAGCCGCTCGATTTTGAAAAGCTCGGCAGCATACGTTTTCTGCCCTTGGAGCGGAAGCGGTTTCCCTGTTACGATCTGGCTCTGTCGGCGGCGGAAACGGGGGACAATTTCCCGTGTGCGCTCAACGGGGCGGGCGAAATCGCCGTACGCGCTTTTTTGGAAAAACGGATACCTTTCCCCGCGATTGCGGAAACTATAGAGAACGTTTTGTCGAAAACGGAGCGCGCGGCGGCGGATTCTTACGAAGCGCTTTTCGAAACGGACGCGCGGGCAAGGCGCTTGGCGCGGGAGTCGATTGCAAAGCGGGCGTAAAAAGAACGCTTTTCGGACGGGAAGTAAAACGGGAAAACGAAAGGAATAAAAATAAAGACGCAAATAAATCAAAGAGGACAAAAGCATTGAATCTGACACATCTTTTAAGTTTTTCTTCGGTGATGAAGAGCATAGGCGGCGTCGTGCTCGCCGTGGTAATTCTGCTGGTCATGGTGACGATCCACGAATTCGGGCACTATATCGCGGGAAAAATCCTCAATTTCAAAATCAACGAATTTTCGGTGGGATT
>QWCN01003099.1_pt1 | contig 20094 bp, 16 predicted proteins | sample 1972711 | NCBI WGS metagenome assembly QWCN01 (sample SAMN09866707, study PRJNA288562) | Human gut metagenome isolate term1_stool, whole genome shotgun sequencing... | isolation source: gut | host: Homo sapiens | place: USA: California
ACGTCTATTGGTTCTTTTCGCTTTACTTCCAGCTGGGACTCAGAAGTCATTCTTTTGTCTCAGCGCTTGGCGCTCAAGTATAATACCATACACCGGGCCGGATGTCAACACTTTTTTGCAAGTTTTTTCAGGTTTTTTCGTGCTGGCTCAAATCAGCTTCATCCTCCTGTATTCTTCAGGCAAAGTCTTTTGTCTTTTATAATGTATTATATAAGGGGGTACAGTATAGACAATGGCCTTTATTACCCCGCGGAAAGCACTACTTCCTTTGCGCAGATTGTCAAGAGGTTTCGTCTCAAATTTTGTTCCGGAAATTTTCCTCTATTTTTGGCGAAAGCTACAAAACACAAAATGTAGTGGTTCTTCCATTGACATATCACTAAATAGTGATATGATAGTATCAACGACCAATGAGAGTTGCGGGTGCCTCTTGTATCAGGAGACACCCGTTCACACTGTATACGCGAAACAGGAGGAGCGCTATGAAGATCATCAAACGCAACGGTGCGGAAGTGCCTTTTGATATTACCAAGATCATCACCGCTGTTACCAAGGCCAGCGATTCGGTAGGCGGCAAGGCCCGTCTCTCCCGGGAGCAGATCACTGACATCGCCGCAGCTGTGACCGACCAGTGTCAGGCACTCAACCGCGCTGTCAGCGTGGAAGAGGTACAGGATATGGTGGAAAACCAGCTCATGGACATCAAGGCCCATGACATCGCCCGCCACTATATCACCTACCGCTATATCCAGAGCCTCAAGCGCCAGACCAACACCACCGACGAGCGCATCCTGAGCCTCATCGAGTGCCAGAACGAAGAAGTCAAGCAGGAGAACGCCAACAAGAACCCCACCGTCAACAGCGTCCAGCGCGACTATATGGCCGGTGAGATCTCCAAAGACCTGACTGCCCGCCTGCTGCTGGACCCGGAGATCGTTAAGGCGCATCAGGAAGGCCTTATCCACTTCCACGACTCCGACTATTTTGCCCAACACATGCACAACTGTGACCTCGTCAATCTGGACGATATGCTCCAGAACGGCACCGTCATCTCCGGCACCTATATTGAGAAGCCCCACAGTTTCTCCACCGCCTGCAACATCGCCACCCAGATCATTGCACAGGTGGCTTCCAACCAGTATGGCGGTCAGAGCATCAGCCTGACCCATCTTGCCCCCTTCGTGGACGTCTCCCGCAAGAAGATCGCTGCCGAGGTCGAGGCCGAGATGGAGGGTCTGGATGTCTCCGCCGAGCGCAAGCGTGAGATTGTGGAACGCCGTCTGCGCAACGAGATCAACCGCGGCGTCCAGACCATCCAGTATCAGGTCGTCACCCTCATGACCACCAATGGCCAGGCCCCTTTCATCACCGTGTTCATGTATCTGGGCGAAGCCCGCAATCCGCAGGAGAAAGCCGACCTCGCCATCATCATCGAGGAGACCATCCGTCAGCGCTATCAGGGCGTGAAGAACGAGGCCGGTGTCTGGATCACCCCCGCCTTCCCCAAACTCATCTACGTGCTGGAAGAGGACAACATCCACCCCGGTGACCCCTACTACTACCTGACCGAGCTGGCTGCCAAGTGTACCGCCAAGCGGATGGTCCCCGACTATATCTCCGAGAAGAAGATGCTCGAGCTGAAGGTAGACAAGAATGGCGAGGGCCACTGCTACACCTGCATGGGCTGCCGCAGCTTCCTGACCCCCTATATTGACCCTGAGACCGGCAAGCCCAAATATTATGGCCGCTTCAATCAGGGCGTCGTGACCATCAACCTGGTGGACGTGGCCCTCAGCTCCGGCGGCAACTTTGATAAGTTCTGGAAGATTTTTGACGAGCGTCTGGCCCTCTGCCACCGCGCTCTGCAGGCCCGCCACAAGCGCCTGCTGGGTACCCCCAGCGACGCCGCCCCCATCCTGTGGCAGTACGGCGCACTGGCCCGCCTCAAGAAGGGCGAGAAGATCGACAAGCTGCTCTTCGGCGGCTACTCCACCATCAGCCTCGGCTACGCCGGCCTGTATGAGTGCGTAAAGTATATGACCGGCAAGAGCCACACCGACGCCGGCGCAAAGCCCTTCGCCCTCAGCGTGATGCAGCACATGAACGACAAGTGTAACGAGTGGAAGAAGGCCGAGAACATGGACTACTCCCTCTATGGCACCCCGCTGGAGTCCACCACCTACAAGTTCGCCAAGTGCCTGCAGAAGCGGTTCGGCATCGTTCCCGGCATCACCGACAAGAACTATATCACCAACAGCTACCATGTCCATGTCTCCGAGCACATCGACGCCTTCACCAAGCTGAAGTTCGAGAGCGAGTTCCAGAAGCTGTCTCCGGGCGGTGCCATCAGCTATGTGGAAGTTCCCAATATGCAGGACAACCTCGAGGCGGTCATGAGCGTGCTGCAGTTCATCTACGACAACATCATGTACGCCGAGTTGAACACCAAGTCCGACTACTGCCAGTGCTGCGGCTACGACGGCGAGATCAAGATCGTCGAGGACGACGGCAAGCTGGTGTGGGAATGCCCCAAGTGCGGCAACCGTGACCAGAACAAGCTGAATGTTGCCCGCCGCACCTGCGGCTATATCGGCACCCAGTTCTGGAACCAGGGCCGGACGCAGGAGATCAAGGATCGGGTGTTACACTTGTGACCCTCTCAGGCGCTTCGCGCCAGCTCTCCCAAGGGGAGAGCCATTGGCAAGCTACCCAAGCACAAAAAAATTGCAAGGCAAAGCAGCGTGCTCTGCTTTCAGGTCTGATTTATGAATTACGCGACTATTAAATATTACGACATCGCCAATGGGCCGGGCGTCCGCACCAGCGTCTTCGTTTCCGGCTGCCGCCACCACTGCCCCGGCTGCTTCAATGAGGTGGCATGGGATTTCGGCTATGGCCAGCCCTTCGACAAGCCCGTCCGCAACGAGGTATTCGCCTCCTGCAAGCCGGACTATATCACGGGCCTCTCCCTGCTGGGCGGCGAGCCGATGGAGCCGGAGAACCAGCGGGAACTGGTGACCTTCGTGCAAAATTTCAAAGCCCTTTACCCGAAGAAAACGGTCTGGTGCTACTCCGGCTACACCTGGGAGCAGCTGACCGGCAAAGTCCCCTGCCACGCGCGGTGCGAAGTCACCGACGAGCTGCTGAGTCTGCTGGATGTGCTGGTGGATGGCCGCTTCGTGGAGGCTGAGCACGACATCTCCCTCCGCTTCCGGGGCAGCCGGAACCAGCGTCTACTGGATGTTCCCAAGTCCCTCGCCGCCGGGCAGCCGGTGTGGTGGCAGGACGAAAAAGTGTTCTCCACCCATACGATGGAATGATAAAACATAGCAATTCAACTTTTTAATGCAACAGCAACAGCGTTGAATTGCATATCGCAAATATGCTGTTATCCTGTTGCGTTATTTTCTTGACTTGCGATAAAAAGCGCAGATTTTCCACAACGAGTCTCTCCGCTCGTGGAAGATCTGCGCCTTTTCTTATTCTCTGCTTCCCACCATATCCTCAATGGCCCGCAGGAACGCCATGCCATAGCGGGCGGCTTTCTTTTCGCCGACGCCGGTGATGTTCAAAAACTCATCCATGCTCAGGGGCTTGCTCTGGACCATTTCGCGGAGGGTAGCGTCGCTGAACACCATGTAGGCCGGAACATTCTGCTTCGCTGCAAGACGCTTGCGGAGGGCGTAGAGCGAGGCCAGCAGCTTCTCGTCGGCCTCGCTGAGGTCGCCGCTGGCAGCAGCACGGCGGGCCGACAGCCGCCGGGAGTTGGCCGCAGCCCTCTGCTTTGCGGCGGCAGCGCGCTGTTCCACCTCCTGCGCATTCTGCTCGGCAAAGAGGCAGCAGGAACAGTTGCCGCACTTTTCAGGTGCGGCCTCGCCGAAATAGTTCAGCATGAACCGCCGCAGGCACTTCTGGGTGGTGGAGTAGAAAGTCATATACTTGAGCCGCTCTTCCGCCTTGCGGGCGGCCTCGGCCTTGACGTCGGCGGGCAGGCCGTTGTCTGCCTCCATCTCTTTGTCGATGAAGAAGCGGATGGTTCGCACATCCGTACCGGAATAGAGCAGGATGCAGCGGGACGGCAGACCGTCGCGGCCCGCGCGGCCCGCCTCCTGATAGTAGCTTTCCAGATCCTTGGGCATATTGTAATGGATGACGAACCGGACGTTGGGCTTGTCGATGCCCATGCCGAAGGCGTTGGTCGCCACCATGATTTGAACGCGGTCGTAGAGGAAGTCGTCCTGATTCTTCCGGCGCACCTCGGCGTCCAGCTTGGCGTGGTAGGCCGCTGCCCGGATGCCCCGGCTCTGGAGCAGGCGGGCCGTCTCGTCCACCTGCTTCGTAGTGCTGCAATAGACGATGCCCGCGTTGTCCCCCTCCCGGAGCACAAGGTCCAGCAGCTCCTTCGGCTTCTGGCTGGGCAGGGCGCGGCGCGTCTCGAAGTAGAGGTTGGGCCGGTCGAAGCCGGTCGTCACCTCATAGGGCTGATGGAGCTCGAGGTGGCTGCGGATGTCGTCCCGCACCCGGGCCGTCGCCGTGGCCGTGAACGCGCCCACCACCGGGCGATTCGGCAGGCTGTCCACGAACTCCTTGATACGGAGATAGCTGGGGCGGAAGTCCTGCCCCCACTGGCTGATGCAGTGGGCCTCGTCCACCGTCACCATGCTGATGAGCTTTTCCTGCGCGAAGCGCTGGAAGCCCGGCATTTCCAGCCGCTCCGGGGCCACATAGATGATCTTATACCAGCCCTCCCGGGCGCGGCGGAGCATGAGGGCCTTCTGGTTGTCGGTGAGGCTGTTGTTGAGGAAAGCCGCCGCCACACCGGCCTGCACCAGCGCCCCCACCTGGTCCTTCATCAGGCTGACCAGCGGCGACACCACGATGGTGATGCCCGGCAGAAGCAGCGCCGGCACCTGATAGCAGATGGATTTGCCCGCGCCGGTGGGCATCACCGCCAGCACATCCTGCCCGTCCAGCAGCCGCCGGACGATGTCCTCCTGTCCGGGGCGGAAACTGTCGTAGCCAAAAACTTTTTTCAAGATAGAATGCGGGTCTGCCATGGGTGCCTCCTGCGTTTTTCAAATCTGTATTCGTATTATTATAGCACAGCCCGGCCCGAAATGGTATCAGATCGCTCTTCTGTCGTCGTTTTTTGGCAGGTATTTGCTGGTGTTCCTAGCTTTTTGTGCGCGAAAATGCTATAATAAGAATACATATCTCCATCTCCGGCCCATTTTGTTCTGAACATGGCCGGGCAAGCACGATAAGGAGCTTATTTTTATGCAACAGAAACTCATTACTTTTGCCGTCCCGTGCTACAACTCGGCGGCATATATGCGCCACTGCATCGAAACGCTGCTCTCCGCCGGGGAGCAGGCTGAGATCATCCTCGTGGACGACGGTTCCGTGAAGGACGAGACCCCGGCCATCTGCGACGAGTACGCTGCCAAGTACCCCACCATCGTCAAGGCCATCCATCAGGAGAACGGCGGCCACGGCGAGGGCGTCAACCAGGGCATCCGCAACGCCACCGGCCTCTACTACAAGGTCGTGGACAGCGACGACTGGCTGGACACCGACGCCCTCCAGAAGGTGCTGGCCCGCCTGCACACCCTCGTGACCCGCGGCACCGCCCCCGACCTCATGATCTGCAACTATGTCTACGAGCACACCGAGGACGGCACCAGCCACACTGTGCGGTACACCAACATCTTCCCGCAGGAGCGTCTGTTCACCTGGATGCACGTCGGCCACTTCCGCCCCGACCAGAACCTGCTGATGCACTCAGTCATGTACCGCACTGAGGTGCTGCGCAAGTGCGGCATGGTGCTGCCCAAGCATACCTTCTACGTGGACAACATCTTCGTCTACCAGCCTCTGCCTTTCGTCAAGACCATGTATTATATGGACCTCGACCTCTACCGCTACTTCATCGGCCGCGCCGACCAGAGTGTCAACGAGAGCATCATGGTCAAGCGCGTGGACCAGCAGCTCCGCGTCACCAGGCATATGATCGACTGTCAGGACCTCGACGCCCTCAAGGGCGAGAAGAAACTGCGGGCCTATATGCTCCACTACCTCTCCATGATGATGGCCGTCAGCGACATCTTCCTGCTGCTGGACGGCAGCGCCGAGGCCAAAGAAAAGCAGAAGGGCCTGTGGCAGTATCTGCGCGAGCACACCAGTGCCGCAGTCTATCGCTCCATCCGCTTCGGCTTCGGCGGCGTGACCAACCTGCCCTTCCCCAAGGGCGACGCCATCGTGGTGGGCGGCTACCGCATCGCACGGAAGATCTTCAAGTTCAACTAAATTCACGATTGTTGCATACAACAGGGCTACTGCATCGGCAGCGGCCCTGTTTTTTTGCCTTTTTCGGCCATTTGTTAAGGAATCTTCAATTTTGCCGCCTGAAAAGATGTTGCTTTTTAGAAAGTGGAATAGTATAATTTATTACTGTGCTGTGTTTTTTGGGCTTTTGGCAAGCAGCAAGGAAACGCGCCTGACTGAGAAAAAGGAGGAAAGGGCGGCTGCGCGTTGGTATCGTGTTGCTGCCCGCAATATCGCATGGAACAGCTTCTCATCTGCCTTTCCGCGGCCTTCGTGCTGCTGACGGTGGGTCTGTCCATGGTCACCTTCAACATCGGGCCGATACACTGCGGCTTCTCGCTGCTGCTGGTCTGCATGATGACCGGTACGGTGTTCTGCAACATCTGCCCCACTTCCGATGAGCTGATGGACCGCCTCGACCGCTGGGTGTCGCCGGTGAACATCCTCTTCTTCGTGCTCAGCGGTGCAGAGCTGGATCTGAACATCCTCTCCGACCCGCTGGTGCTCCTCATCGGCGTGGTGTACATCGCCTTCCGCTCTCTGGGCAAAATTTCCGGCGCCTTCGTCAGCGGCCGGGCCACCCACTGCAGCCGCAACATCCAGAAGTACCTCGGCATCACCCTGCTGCCGCAGGCTGGCGTGGCGCTGGGCATGGCAGCCGAGGCCGCTGAGCTTTCCGACGGCCACATGGTGCGCAACGTCGTGCTCTTCTCGGTGCTGGTGTATGAGCTGGCAGGCCCCACCCTCACCAAGCTGGCGCTGACCGCCGCCGGCGAGATCATCCCCGAGGGCCGCACCAATGCCCGTATGGCCAACAAGCCCGAGTTCCCTGTCTCCCTCGACTAAGTCTGCCTATGACAAACGGCACTCCGAACTGCTTCGGAGTGCCGTTTCTGTTTGCTTTACTTTAAGATGACTTCACCATTTTCGGCATCCACCGTCAGGCTGCCGCCCGCTTTCAGGGTGCCGTCGATGATGCGCTCGGCAGCGGGGTCCTCCACAGCCTTGCGGATGACGCGGCGCAGGTCGCGGGCGCCGAACTTGCCGCCCTGACTCTTGGCCACGAGGGCAGAGAGAGCCGCCGGGGTGTAGCTGTAAGCGATGCCCTTGGCCTCCATGCTGGGCTTGTACTCATCCAGCATGAGAGCCGCGATGCCTTCCAGCGTCTGCTGGCTCAGCGGCTTGAAGGCGATGACCTCATCCACACGGCCAAGGAACTCAGGCCGCAGGAACTGGCTCAGAGCCTTGCGGGTCTTTTCCTCACTCAGCTGTTCCTCGCTCTTGTTGAAGCCGAGGCCGGAGGTCGTCTTGTCGCCGCTGCCGGCGTTGGAGGTCATGCAGATGACCGTATTGGAGAAGTCCACCGTCCGGCCCTGTGCATCGTTGATCTTGCCCTCGTCGAGGATCTGGAGCAGGATGTTCATGACGTCGGGGTGGGCCTTTTCGATCTCATCGAACAGCACCACGCTGTAGGGGCGGCGGCGAACCTTTTCGGTGAGCTGGCCGGCCTCTTCGTAGCCCACATAGCCCGGAGGCGAACCGATCATGCGGGACACCGCATATTTCTCCATATACTCGCTCATGTCGAGACGGATGAGCGGGTCGGGGCCGTCGAAGAGCTGGTTTGCCAGCTGCTTGACCAGCTCCGTCTTGCCGACGCCAGTGGGGCCGACGAAGATGAAGCTTGCGGGACGGCGGCGGCCCGACAGGTCGGCGCGGCTCCGCTTTACGGCCTGTGCTACCAGATGGACGGCCTCGTCCTGACCGATGATCTTCTTTTTCAGCTCGGCTTCCAGCCCGGCCAGTTTGACGAACTCCGTCTCCTGGATCTTCACCGCCGGGATGCCCGTCCACAGCTCAATGACCTTTGCCACATCGTCCATGGTCACTTTTATCTCGCTGGCAGCAGCCTGCTTTGCGGGCAGCTCTGCCTCGAGCTTGGCGATGCGGGTCTTCCGCTCGGCCACCTGCTCATAGTCGATGGCCTCATTGACGTCGGAGGACTCCATGTCTGCCTCTTCCTGTCTGAGGCCGTCCAGCTCCTTCTGCATCTCGAGATATTCCGAGATGACCGGGTGGGCGAGATTGCAGCAGGCGCAGGCTTCGTCCAGCAGGTCGATGGCCTTATCGGGCAGGTAGCGGTCCGTGATATACCGCTCACTGAGGGTGACGATGGCGCTCAGCACATCGGCATCCACCTGCACATGGTGGTGCTCCTCGTAATACTTCTTGATGCCGTTCATGACGGCCAGCGTGTCAGCCACGCTGGGCTCTTCCACGCGGACAGGCTGGAAGCGGCGCTCAAGGGCCTGGTCCTTCTCGATATACTTGCGGTACTCGTTGAAGGTGGTGGCGCCGATGACCTGTATCTCACCGCGGGAGAGGGCAGGCTTGAGGATGTTGCCCGCGTTCATGGCACCCTCGCTCTCACCGGCGGAGGTGATGGTGTGGATCTCGTCAATGAACAGGATGATGTTGCCAGCGGCCTTGACCTCGCTCAGCAGGCCCTTGACCCGCTGCTCGAACTGGCCGCGGAACTGGGTGCCGGCCACGAGGCTGGTCAGATCCAGCAGGAAGATCTCCTTATCCTTCAGGCCCACAGGGACATTGCCCTTGGCGATGCGCTCCGCGATGCCCTCGGCGATGGCCGTCTTGCCGACGCCCGCCTCACCGATGAGGCAGGGGTTGTTCTTCTGGCGGCGGCTCAAAATCTGAATGGTGCGGTAAATCTCGCGGTCGCGGCCCACGATGTCGTCGAGCTTGCCCTCCCGGGCTTTGCTGGTCAGGTTCTCACAGTAGGTGTCGAGGAATTTGCGGCGGGGCGGCTTTTTGCCGTTCTTCTGGGCCTTTTTGCTGTTTCCGGCATCGCCCTCCGCCTTGACGCCCAGCGGGAAGGTAGCGCTGGAGCCGGGGACAAGGTCGTCGTCCCCTTCGTTCTCCTCGCCGCCCATGGGCTGGCCCATATTCATCATGAGGGAGAGGGGGTTCGCGTCCCCCATCTCATCCATCATGCTCTCCATCCGATTTTCCATGTTATCCATGTCCTCGTCGGACATACCGAACTGCTTCATCAGGTCTTCCACCGGCTTGATGTGCAGCTCACGCGCACAGTGCAGGCAAAAGCCCTCATTTTTCATCTGGCCATTCTCCATCCGCTGGACGAAGATGATGGCCGGACGTTTCTGACAGCGATTGCAGACCATATAGGTTCCTCCTAAAGATCCCCTTTACAGGAAGGGGTTGAACAGATTGAATGCTTTATAGTAAAGGCTGCTGCTCATGACCGTATCGTTCAGGACGGTCAGATTGCCGCCGGTGATGACGATGACGGCCCACACCACACAGAGCACCAGATAGATGTCCATGGTGCTGGCGACACAGCCGGTGACCCAGCCCAGCCAGCGGTTGACGGTGCCGATGACCGGCAGCCGGTTGACGAGGCCCAGCACGGTGACCAGCATACTCACCAGCATCCGCAGCAGGGCAAAGGCCACGAAAAAGAGCACGACCGAGATGACCGGCGTGAGCAGCGGAGCCAGCACCTTCTGGACGATGGCGTCCGCCAGCACCACGGCATTGTCGCTGAGCACAGCCGAGATGGAGCGCTCGCAGGTCTCCACGATGGAGGCGCGGAAGCTCTCGGGCAGAAAGCCCGCGTACTTGTCCGCGATGCCGGTCAGGTCCACGACCCCTCCGGCCGAGATGCTCTCCGCGATCTGGGTACGGAAGCTCCCGGCCAGAAAGCGCTGGAACACCTCGGCAGCCGCCCAGCCCGAAAAGACCCGGGCGCCCACGAGGCTGAAGACATTCCCGCCCAGCTGGACACTGGATGCGAGAAAGCCCTTGCGGGCATAGCGCACAGCCAGAAGCAACCAGACTACGGTACATACTATATCAAAAAGAAATGACGGATTCTTGAACATACCTTGTTTTCCTTATTATGTATTGCTTTGAGCGTTGTTTTCCGCCGCAGGCGGGGTCAATACCTGCACCGTATTGCCGCAGAAGACCAGCAGCTGCCTGCGGGCGGCCAGCAGACCCTGTGGGCGGGCCGAAAGGCTCTGGGTCCACTGGGAGGTGCCGTCGGTGGAAAGGCACTCCACCCCTGTATCGGTGAGCAGATAAAAGGTGTCTCCTGCCCGGACGATGCGGTTGGACGCCTGCACCTGCGTGGTGCTCTCGACGCCGAGGTCACGGCCCAGCATCACGGCCTGACAGAGCTGGCCGGAGGCCAGCAGAAGGGCAGTATTGCCCGAAGCGTCCACCGAGATGTCGCGGAGGGTCTGCCCGGTAAAGTCATAGGCTACCTGCTCGCCGCCCGATGCGTTGTAGAGGACAGCGCGGCTGTCGCAGACGGCCAGGATGCTCTGGGAACCGGTCCAGCTCAGCCACTGAGCCGCGCCGCTTCCGCTGCCCACCAGCATGGGATCGCCCTGCGCCAGGGTGACGACATAGAAATTCGTGACCATCTGGCCGCCGTTTACCGTCACCGCCGCCACTGCCAGCCGCCGCCCATCCGGCGAAAAGGCCAGCCGCAGCGGGGTGCCGTCGGCGATGGTGAGGCTCCAGCTCAGCAGCTGCTCCATTGAGGACGAGTAGACCCGAAGCCGGGCCGCGCTGCCGGGATCCTCTGTGACGACAGCCAGCGTGCCGTTGTCGGCCATGGCACAGAGGGTGATGCTGCTCTCCATCGTCTTGGTGTAGAGATTCTGGGTTCGGCTCTCCACCCGCAGCTCATTGCCCGAGCGGTTGTAGAGCACAAAGCGGTTCTTGCCCACAGCCAGCGCCGGGCGGGCGTAGCCGCTCTGGATGGAGTTGAGCCGGGTGCCGGTGCGGGACCAGACCACGCACCCTTCCTCGCCCAGCTCCACAAAGCTGCTGTTCATGGAGGCAAGCTGTTTCACCTCCATAACGCCGGTCTGCTGGGGCCAGCCCGTGCCGGGGAAGAGCAGGATGCGAGCGGTGTCGGCCCAGTCCTTGGCCATGGCAACAGAGCTGCCCACGATGCCGGTGGTGAACAGCACCACCAGCGTCAGCGCCACGACGATGAGTGCCGTGCGGCGGATGCGCCGGTTCCGCACCCGCTCGCGGGCCTGCTCGAGGTATTCGACCCGTCCCGCCGAAAGCGGCTCGTCCGACACAGGCCGGGTGCCGCGCTGTCTTTTTCTCATACTCTCCTGTCCCCTTTGTGCAATGACAGTGCTCCCAAAGGGGCGTTTCCCCTCCGGGAGCATCGGTCGTGTTTGCGTTATTCTATGGGCGTGTCGTAGTCCACGCTCTTGAGGAAAAGTCCCTTCGCCGCCAGCGTCGGCCCAGCGTTTTTGCGGTCGCGGCTGGCGAGGATGCCCGGCACGGCCTCAGGCGCAAGACGCCCTGCGCCGGCCTCACAGAGGGTTCCTGCAAGGATGCGCACCATGTTGTAGAGGTAGCCGTCCGCCGTCACCGTGATGTCGATGTCGTCGCCCCGGCGCTGAACGTCACAGGCCGTGATGGTGCGCACGGTGTCGCCGTGAGCCGCAGCCGAGCTGCCCGAGGCGCAGAGGGCGAGGAAATCGTGCTTTCCCACAAAATACTGCGCCGCCTGCTGCATCTTGTCCGCGTCCAGCCGCCCCGGCACTTTGGTGTAATACCGCACTGCAAAGGGCGAGTCGATCTGGCTGTTGTGGATGCGGTAGAGATAGGTCTTGGTGTGGGCCGCATAGCGGGCGTGGAAATCGTCCGGCACCACCCGCGCTTCCAGCGCCCGGATGTCCGGGGGCAGATGCTGGTTCAGCGCCAGCGGCAGCTTTGCCGCCGGGATGCGGGTGTCGGCGTGGAAGTTGAGCATGAAGCCCAGCGCGTGGACGCCGGCGTCGGTGCGGCTGCAGCCCTTGATGTCGGGCCGACAGCCCAGCACCGCCTCCAGGGCGTCCTGAAACACAGCAGCTACGCTCCGCCCGTTGGGCTGCACCTGAAACCCGCAGTAGTTCGTGCCGTCGTATGCTAAAGTAAGAAGATAATTCATCAATGAAATTACAACTTTCCCGTCCGTATCATTCAAAATCGGAGAAACGAGAAAAAAGCGTTTAGCGAAGCGGCTAGCTTTTTTCCGTTTCGACATCCTCTTTGGGATTATCAAGGGCGAGCAGCCCTTGATTCGTGGATCCAGCGCGTCGAAATCGCTGGTGGTTTTCTGGTTCTCTTTTGACATCAAAAGAGAACATATCTATCGCGCCTTAGAAATTCGGGAACACCAATCTCGAAGCGAGGATCACCGCAAAACACGCAATGCACACTGCAAGGTCGATATAATCCTGCTTTTCGCACCGCAGCACCTTGAGGCGGGTGCGTCCGTCGCCGCCGCGATAGCAGCGGCACTCCATAGCCATGGCCAGCTCGTCGGCGCGGCGGAAAGCCGAGATGAACAGCGGCACCAGCACCGGGACCAGCGCCTTGATGCGCTCGGTCATCTTGCCGTTGTCCAGCTGCGCACCACGGGCTTTCTGGGCGTTCATGATCTTGTCGGTCTCCTCGATGAGGGTAGGAATGAACCGCAGCGCGATGCTCATCATCATGGCCAGTTCATGCACCGGGAAGTGGAGCCTGCCAAGAGGCTTGAGCAGCTGCTCGATGGCGTCCGTCAGGACGATGGGACTGGTGGTGTAGGTCAAAAGGCTCGTGCCTGCGATGAGGGCCATGACGCGCACCGCCATCAGTACAGCATACCGGATGCCCTCCGCGTAAACGGTCAGAAATCCGAGCTTGAACACCGGGTCGCCCTCGCCCGAGACAAAGAAGAGGTTCAGCACCGCCGTAAAGACGATGATGGGGAAGATGGGCTTCAGGCTCTTGAGGATGAGCTTGAAGGGAATTTTCGCTACCGCGTACATCACGGCGAGGAAAATCAGCGAAAGCGCAAGGCCCAGCGGGTTGGACGCCGCAAAGAGCAGCACGATATACAGGATGGTCAGCACCAGCTTGAGCCGGGGGTCAAAACGATGGACGAGGCTGTTGCCGGGGAAGTGCTGGCCGATGGTAATATCTCTCAGCATTCGGCTGCACCCCCTTTCTGATCATCATTCCGGGGTAAGACGAGGGGCTCCCCTGCATCCCGCCGGGCTTTTGCCGCCAGGATCATCTTGACGGCGTAGGGGATGGTGTAGACGTCCGCCGGGACGTCCACGCCCATCTCCCGCAGCTTGAGGAAGATCTTCGTCACCTGCGGCACGGAGAGGCCCAGTTCCAGCAGCTCGGGAGCGCGGGCAAAGACCTTCTCCACCGTGTCGTACATGGCGATCTTCTTCCGACTCATCACCAGCACCTTGTCGGCGTACTTGGCAATGTCCTCCATGCTGTGGGAGACCAGAAGCACCGTGGTGCCGGTCTTTTTGTGGTAGTCCTTCACCTCGGACAGGATCTCATCCCGTCCCTCGGGGTCGAGGCCGGCCGCAGGCTCGTCCAGAACGAGGATACGGGGCTTCATGGCCATAACGCCCGCCACGGCTACGCGGCGCTTCTGTCCGCCGGACAGCTCAAAGGGGCTGCGCTCCAACAGCGCTTCATCGAGGCCGACGAATTCTGCCGCCTCGTGGACGCGCTTATCGACCTCCGCCTCGTCGAGGCCCATATTCTTCGGGCCGAAGGCGATGTCCTTATAGCATGTTTCCTCAAAGAGCTGGTACTCCGGGTACTGGAACACCAGACCCGTCAGGAAACGGAAATCCCGGATCTTTTCCGGTTCGGCCCAGAGGTCGCGGCCATCAATGATGATCTTGCCGCTGGTGGGTTTGTTCAGACCGTTCATGTGGGTGATGAGGGTGCTCTTGCCGGAGCCGGTGGCTCCGATGATGCCCACGAAATCGCCCTCTTCCACCTCAAAGCTCACGTCGTCCAGCGCGGTGACTGCGTTCGGCATACCGGGGTTGTAGACATAGCTCAGATGTTCTACTTTGATAATACTTGCCATGTTTCCGTCCCCCTTACTTCAGCAGCTCATACAGAGCCTGTGCGCACTCGCCGGTGTCGATGATGCCTTCGGGCATGGGGATGCCGGCCTTGACCAGCTCATCCCGCAGCTCTGCGGCCTGCGGCACGTCGAGGCGGAGAGAACGGACTTTTTCGGTCTGGCTGAACACCTCTTTCGGGGTGCCTTCCATCACCACATTGCCCTGGCTCATCACCAGAACACGGTCGGCCTGCGCAGCCTCTTCCATGTAGTGGGTGATGGACACAACGGTGATGTCCAGATCCTTGTTGAGGTGGTGGATGGTCTGCATCACCTGCTCACGGCCGCGAGGGTCGAGCATGGCGGTGGCCTCGTCGAGGATGAGGCAGTCAGGACGCATAGCGACGACGCCCGCAATGGCGACGCGCTGCTTCTGGCCGCCCGAGAGGTTGTGGGGTGCGCGCTCCCGGAACTCGTAGATGCCCGCCATCTTCATGGCGTCATCAACGCGGCGGCGCATCTCTTCCGGCGGAACACCGAGGTTTTCCAGCGCGAAAGCTACGTCTTCCTCTACCACCGTGGCAACGATCTGGTTGTCCGGGCTTTGGAACACCATGCCCACGGTCTGGCGGATGTCATAGAGCTTGTCATCATCGGCGGTGTCCATGCCCTCGACGTACACCTTGCCCTCCTCCGGCAGGAGGATGGCGTTGAAGTGCTTGGCAAGGGTGGATTTGCCGCAGCCGTTTGCGCCCAGCACGGCCACGAACTCGCCCCGCTTGACCTGCATGGAGACGCCGTTGAGCGCGTAGCCGGGCTGCTCCGAGTCGTAGCGGAACTTTAAGTTTTCTGCTGTCAGTATCGTTTCACTCATTTGTTTTCTCTTTCTGGTGGTGCGCCCCTCTGAAAGGGGCTGTACCCCATTCTTAGATGTTAACCTCTCCGTCAATGCTTCGCATTGCCACCTCTCCTATCGAGGAGAGGCCTTGGCATTCCGTAAAGCTTTATCTCTTCGCCAGAGGCTCCCCTCGGTAGGGGAGCTGTCGAGCGATAGCGAGACTGAGAGGTTTATTCTTCCCAAATCGCCGTCGCGCCGCAGGGGACGACGCCGCCGGTGGCGGAGACGGGCAGGCCGATCTCGTCGCAGCTGGTCTTTCCGCCAAAGCGGGGGATCAGCGTCGTCTTGAGCATATACTCCATGACGGCGGGCGAAAGGCCGGTGGTGTAGCTGTTGACCGCAAAGAAGAGCGGCTTGTCGCTCAGCACCTCTTCGCACTGGCTGATGAGGTCGTAGATGCAGTCTTCCAGCTTCCAGATCTCGCCGCCGGGGCCGCGTCCATAACTCGGCGGGTCCATGATGATGCCGTCGTAGGTGTTGCCGCGGCGCTTCTCGCGGGCGACGAACTTGGCGCAGTCGTCCACCAGCCAGCGGATGGGCCGGTCGGCGAGGCCGCTGGCGGCGGCATTGTCCTTGCCCCATGCGACGATGCCCTTGGAGGCGTCCACATGGCAGACGGTAGCGCCCGCCGCCGCACAGGCCAGCGTTGCACCGCCGGTGTAGCCGAAGAGGTTCAAAACTTTAATGGGGCGGCCTGCGGCGCGGATCTTCTTGGCGTACCAGGCCCAGTTGACGGCCTGCTCCGGGAAGACGCCGGTGTGCTTGAAGCCGGTGGGGCTGACGATGAGGGTCAGCTTATCCTCCCCTTCTCCACAGGTGATCTTCCACTTTTCGGGCAGACGGCGGCGGTACTCCCACTCGCCGCCGCCCTGATTGGAACGGTGGTAAACGGCGTCCGCCTTGGCCCAGAGGGGGCTCTGCTGGGGCGTCTTCCACACCACCTGCGGGTCAGGCCGGACAAGCAGCGTCTCGCCCCAGCGTTCCAGCCGGTTGCCGTCGGTGGCATCCAGCAGCTCGTAGTCTTTCCATGTATCTGCAGGGCGCATATGCGTCCTCCTTCCTGCTTTTTATCTCTATCTTAACCTTCGATGATTCGCTCGTTGATTTTACCCACGATGCGCTTGGCGCACAGGTCGATGGCCTCGAGGTCCTGGCCCTCCACCATGACGCGGATCTTCGGCTCAGTTCCGGAGACGCGCACCAGCACACGGCCCATGTCCATCAGCTTCTGCTGCTCGTTCTCGATGAAGTCGGCCAGCACCTTGTCACCCTTGTAGGCGGCCTTCTGGGCGGCGTTGGCCACCACATTCACCAGCACCTGAGGGTACTGGGCGTAGATGCCGTTCAGCTCGCTCATCTTCTTGCCACTCTCGGCCAGCAACTTGAGCAGCTTGCCGGCAGTCAGCTCACCGTCACCGGTGGTGGCGTGGTGGAGCAGGATGACGTGGCCGCTCTGCTCGCCGCCGATGGCGTAGCCGTTCTCCCGCATATTCTCGAGAACATAGCGGTCGCCGACGGCGGTCTTCTCGGTGTGGATCCCCTGGCACTCCATAAACTTGATGAAGCCCAGGTTGGACATGACGGTGACGACCGCAGTATTGCCGTCCAGACGACCCTTTTCCTTCATGTTCATGGCCAGCAGGGCGATGACCTTGTCGCCGTCGATCTCCTGACCCTTCTCGTCGCAGGCGAGGCAGCGGTCCGCGTCGCCGTCAAAGGCGATGCCGCAGTCAAAGCCGCCCTCGACGACAGCCTTTTCCAGATTGTCCAGATGGGTGCTGCCCACACCGGCGTTGATGTTCTTTCCGTCAGGCTCCACGCCGATAAAGGTACACTTTGCACCCAGACGGGGGAACAGCTGCCGGGCCACTGCTGCGGAGGCACCGTTGGCGCAGTCGATGCAGACGTTCAGGCCGGACAGGTCGCCGTTGATGGACTCATACAGGTGGTCGGTGTAGTCCTTGATGCCGTCGGTGCGGTAGGTCACGCGGCCCACATCGTCGCCGGTGGCCAGCTTGAGGCCCGCGCACTGATTGTCGATGTAGGCTTCAATTTCGTTCTCCACCTCGTCCGGCAGCTTGTAGCCGGTGCCGGCGAAGATTTTGATGCCGTTGAATTCCATCGGGTTGTGAGACGCCGAGATGACCACGCCGGCGTCGGCGTTGTACTTGCGCACCAGATAGGCCACGGCGGGAGTGGGGACGACGCCCAGGCTCTCGACGTCCGCGCCCACGCTGCACAGACCGGCGGTCAGGGCAGCTTCCAGCATATCACCGGACTGGCGGGTGTCCTTGCCGATGAGGATACGGGGCTTGTGGCCAGTGCTGCTGGTCAGCACGGCGGCAGCGCCGCGTCCGATGAGCATCGCCATCTCACAGGTCAGGTCTGCACCAGCCACGCCGCGCACACCGTCGGTACCAAAATACTTTCCCATAGTAAATACCTCACTTAAAATAAGCTCTGCTGTCCATTGTCCTCGGCGCTGTCGCTCTCAGGCGCTTTCAGGCCGAGATGCTCATAAGCCAGCCGGGTGGCGCAGCGGCCTCGGGGCGTCCGGGTCAGAAAGCCCATCTGCATCAGGTAGGGCTCACACAGGTCTTCCAGCGTCACGGCCTCTTCGCCGAGGGCTGCGGCCAGTGTTTCCAGACCCACCGGGCCGCCGTTATACATTTCAATGATAGCGCGGAGCAGGCTGCGGTCCAGTTCGTCCAGACCCAGCGCGTCCACGTCCATCCGCTTGAGGCTCAGCAACGCCACATCCCGGTCGATGATGCCGTCGCCCAGCACGGTGGCAAAGTCGCGCACACGCTTGAGGAAGCGGTTCGCCACACGGGGTGTGCCGCGGCTGCACTTGGCCAGCTCATAAGCACCCTCGGGGGTGATGGGCTGGTCGAGGATGCCCGCCGAGCGGATGATGATATTGCTCAGCTCGTCGGGGCTGTAAAGCTCCAGCTTGAGCAGCACACCGAAGCGGTCGCGCAGAGGGCCGGTGATCTGGCCCGCACGGGTGGTCGCACCCACCAGCGTGAACCGGGGCAGATTGATACGGATGCTCTGGGCGCTGGGGCCTTTGCCTATCATAATATCCAGCGCGTAGTCTTCCAGTGCCGGGTAAAGCACCTCTTCCACCTGCCGGGAGAGACGGTGTATCTCGTCGATGAAGAGGACGTCGCCCTCCTGCAGATTGGTCAGCAGGGCGGCGAGGTCGCCGGGCTTTTCGATGGCCGGGCCGCTGGTGATGCGAATCTGCACCCCCATCTCGTTGGCGATGATGCCCGCCAGCGTCGTCTTGCCCAGACCCGGAGGGCCGTAGAGCAGGATGTGGTCCATGGGCTCGCCCCGGCGCTTGGCTGCTTCGAGATAGATTTTCAGGTTCTGCTTGACCTTTTCCTGTCCGATGTAGTCCTCCAGATGCTGGGGGCGGAGGTTGTTTTCCTCGCTGTCCGCCACCGTCATCCCGGGCTGCATCATTTTTGCGCCATAGAGCGCGGTATCGTCCTGCATCGTTTACCTCCTGCCCGCCATGCTGCGCAGCGCCAGCTTGATGATCTCTTCCACCGGGAGCGTGCCGTCGATCTTGGAGACGGCCAGCGCGGCCTCGCTCTGGCTGTAGCCCAGCGACACCAGCGCGGCGATGGCCTGTCCTGCCCCCTGTGCGGCGGCGGTGTCCGAAGCAGCGCCTGCCACGTTTTCCAGATCGATGCCGGCGACAAAGCCTTTGGCGACCTTATCTTTCAGTTCCAGCACGATGCGCTGGGCCAGCTTGGGGCCGACACCGGACGCGGCCTTGAAGGCTTTGTGGTCGCCCGCCGAGATGGCCAGCGCCACACGGTCGGGCTCCATGACGCTCAGGATGGCAAGGCCCACTTTCGCGCCCACGCCCGACACCGAGGTGAGCAGCTCAAAACAGGCCTGCTGCTCCTCGCTGGCAAAGCCGTAGAGGCTGACGTCGTTCTCGGTGACGTTCATCACCGTATAGATGGTGGCTTCGTTCCCCACGCCGGGCAGCGCACCGGCCACGCTGGCCGGACACTGGGCGTAGTACCCCACGCCGCCGCAGCAGATGACCACAGCGTTCAGGGTCTTTTTGATGATTTTTCCGGTTAAGCTGTATATCATAATAACAACCTCAAATCGGCCCCGGCACACGCCGTACAAAGCGGTTGAGCTGGCTGCCGTTGGTGTGGCAGAAGGTGATGGCCATCGCCAGCGCGTCGGCGGTGTCGTCGGGCTTCGGGATGGCGGGCAGATGCAGCAGGATGCGGGTCATCTCCTGCACCTGCTTTTTCACGGCTTTGCCGTAGCCGGTGACGGCCTGCTTGACCTGCATCGGGGTGTACTCGTAGATGGGCAGGCCCGCCTGCGCCGCCGCCAGCAGGATGACGCCGCGCGCCTCGGCCACGCCGATGACGGTGGTCTGGTTGTGCTGGTAGAACAGCTTTTCAATCGCCAGCACCTCCGGCTGCGTCCGCTCGATGACCTCTTTGACGCCTGCATACACTTCGTCCAGCCGCCGCTCGAACGGCACGCCGGCGTCGGTACACACCGCGCCAAAATCCACCGGTGCAAAGCGGTTTCCCGCGTAATCCACCACGCCCCATCCCACGATGGCGTAGCCCGGGTCGATGCCCAATACTCTCATTCTGCGATACCTTTCCTATTGTAATCATCTTATTATAGCACACCTATAAAAAAGGGGCAACGATAACCTTTTAACTCCCAGCCTTCGCCCGCTTTCCCGCCCCTCCGGCAGAGGCGTCCCGGCCAGCCCTGGAAAGATTTTTTGAAGATTTTTGCAAAAAGGGCTTGATTTTTATTCCATCCTATGCTATCATAATTGAGCTGACTACAGCAAAACAGAATATGGACGGTTAGCTCAGCTGGTAGAGCATCTGCTTGACGTGCAGGAGGTCACAGGTTCGAGTCCTGTACCGTCCACCATACAGTT
>QWCN01003101.1_pt1 | contig 20078 bp, 16 predicted proteins | sample 1972711 | NCBI WGS metagenome assembly QWCN01 (sample SAMN09866707, study PRJNA288562) | Human gut metagenome isolate term1_stool, whole genome shotgun sequencing... | isolation source: gut | host: Homo sapiens | place: USA: California
GGAGACAGTATCAGAATAAGCCACGATCTTCCGATTTCTCCCCCTTCTCTCCGCCAAAGACTATTGTATTCATTCCTTCTGGAGCCAAAACACAGAAAATAAAAATAATAGACCATAACAAATGTAATGTGAGAGTAGATAAATAAAATTTTATGACAGAAATATTTTCCGAGTAAGTAGTAGACTCCTGACCTCTCCCCTTCTCTCCCCAAAAGACTATTGCATTCATTCCTTCTGGAGCCAACAAGCAGAAAATAAAAATAATAGACCATTGCAAATGTAATGTGAGAGCAAGTAAAAATGCCGAACAGGCATTTTCTACGCAGTGATATCTTTACATTTGCAATGGTCTATTATTTTTATTTTCGTCTGTTTTCTCTAATGAATCAAATAGTAAATTACATTTGTTCTGGACATTCGATTCCTAATAAGTCTAATGCTGATTTGATGACTCTCATCGTTACATCTACTACTTTTAATCTTGCCATCTTTACATTTTCATCTTCTACATTAATCTGGCAGTCATGATAGAACTTATTAAAGTGCTGTGCCACAGATACAGCAAATCTTGCGATCATAAATGGTTCGTACTTTTCTGCTGCTTCTTTAATAACCTGAGGGAATCTTGTAAGGTCTTTTAACAGGTTCATTGTTGCATCGTCTGTTAATACAGAATAATCAACTTCTACAGGTAATTCAACCGCTCCTACTTTACGGAATACGCTGGCACATCTTGCATACGTATACTGTACATATGGACCAGTTTCTCCGTCAAAGTTAAGAATCTTATCCCAGTTAAAGATTACATCTTTGATTCTCTGGTTATATAAATCATTGAAAAGAATTGCACCGATTCCAACCTGTCTGGATACTTCTTCTTTGTTTGGTAAGTCAGGATTCTTTTCATTAATAATTTCATGAATCTTTTCGATGGCTTCATGTAAGATCTGCTCTGCATAAATAACATTTCCATTTCTTGTGGAGAGCTTTCCACCTTCCATACTAACTAATCCGTATGGAACATGTACAAGATTCTGATACCAATCGTATCCTAATAACTCGATTACTTTAAATACCTGTGCAAAATGAAGTTTCTGCTCTAATCCAGTAACATAAATACACTTATCAAAGTTATATGTTCTCTTACGATATAATAATGCTGCTAAATCGCGGGTAGCATAGATGCTGCTTCCATCCTTCTTCATGATCAGACATGGAGCCATGTCATACTCATCTAATGATACAATATGTGCGCCTTCACTTTCTACAAGTAAATCTTTCTCCTGAAGTTTTTCTACTACTTCATGAGTCTTATCACGATAGAAACTTTCTCCTGTAAAATGGTCAAAGTCCATTCCAAGTAATTTATAAATTCGTTTGTATTCTACTAAACTGATATCTTTAAACCACTGCCAGATAGCAAGTGCCTCTTCATCTCCCTGTTCCATCTTAACAAACCATTCTCTTGCCTGGTCATTTAAAGAATCATCTTTTTCTGCTTCCTGATGGAACTTTACATAAATCTTCATCAGTTCATCAATTCCGTTTTTCTCTACAGCTTCTTTGCTTCCCCACTTTTTATAAGCAACAATCAACTTACCAAACTGTGTTCCCCAGTCTCCTAAATGGTTGATTCTTTCTACATGATAGCCTAATTTAGAATAAATCTTATAAAGAGAGTTTCCAATGATTGTTGTTCTTAAATGTCCTACATGGAAGTTCTTTGCTACGTTTGGAGAAGAATAATCGATACAAACGGTCTTGCCTTCACCTTCTGTTCCAGCTCCAAAATCTGCAGTGTCCACAGTTTTCATAATTTCTTTTGCAAATGCTTCTTTTGCTAAGAAGAAATTGATATATGCACCTACATTTACAACTTTATCAAAAATATCATAACCTTTTTCATTAATCTGAGCGGTCAGTTCCTCAGCAATCATATTTGGCGCTTTACGAAATGCTTTAGCTAATCGGAAACATGGGAATGCAAAGTCACCCATATCTGTCTTTTTAGGAATCTCTAAAGCTGCCGCAATATCTTCTTTACTCATCTGTTCGATATTTTCAGATAAAATATCAATAATTTTGTTTTTCATTATTTACTCCCTTTCTTTTATATATTCTAGGAATCTTACTGTATTTGATTCTGTCAGAAACTTTCGTATCAAAACTTTCATATCAATACTTATCAATACTTTCTTATCAGAACTTTCATATTAATACTTTCCTATCAGAATTTCTTATCTGCTCTTGTATGTTTGATCACAACAGGTAACTTTATCCCCTGTCTATATCATAGGATATCTTAAATGTATCTACCGGACCATCTTCACACATGCAATTCAGAGTAAGGATGATTTTATCCTCAGTGACTTTACCTTCTATAAGTATCATGGAAATATCATAGTCTTCTACGGCTGATACAATATTGATCGTCAGTTGCCTTAATATATTCGCTACAACTCTTGTTTCTAGCTGTATTCCTTCATCTTCGAATTCAAGAAGAATTTCTAATTCATCATATCTGTCCTGAAAAAATGTTACTAACTCTTTTAAATTTTCCAGTAGTTCCGGATGGGTTTCATGCTTTTTATAAAAATCTTCTACAGTGATCCGATTCTTTTCTTTCTTTAATAAAAAACCGGAAAGACTATCTTTTGAATCGTCATCTAGCATGGTCTCTATATCTTGTAAAAAGTCTTTAATCTCTAACATTCTTCCATCTAGCATCTCTGCTTCTTCACTGATTCTGCTGATATTGGCAAGAAGTTGTTTTTCTTTTTCATCCTTCTGATCTTCATCAATTTCACTTATATTTAAAGGAGAAAAATACTTTCTGACATCTTTCTTCCCAATATTAGGGAACAATGTCTTATCCTCTTGCTCTTTCTCCATTTTCAATTGAAGAATCTCATTTTCCAGATTATCTTTTTTCTCAGATAAAAACAAATACTCATTAGAAAGATGCTTTCTTAGTTTATCATGAAAAACAGACATCCTTCCCTGCAAATTTGTATTATCTATAAAAATATCATTCTTTTCTTTCATATCCATACTAATCTGCCTTATCTTTCTGACATGTTCAAGAATACCTCGATTATCTACAGAGGATTCTTTGTCGGCGTTCCCGCCTTTCTTGGATAAAGCTTTGGTGTTCCCTTACATTTCTTTATCTTAATTAAAAGACGTTCTGCTTCATCCTCTTCTAAATGAAATTCATCTACATTCTCTATTTTACATCCTAACACATTCATACAGTTTTTTGCATTAGTTATTTCATCTAATCCTTTTTTTCCTTTGTAGGATACAAAATATCCATTTGTTCTGACAAATGGAATACAGTATTCGCTTAACACACTTAAATTAGCGACTGCTCTTGAAACACACAGATCAAAGGAAGCTCGCAGACTTTTATCTCTTGCTAAATCTTCTGCTCTTCCATGAAGTGCTTCTAACCCTTCTAATCCAAGTGCTTTTTTGACTTCATTTAAAAAACCGACTCTCTTATTTAAAGAATCTACTAATACAAACTGAATCTCCGGATAAACAATTTTTAATGGAATTCCCGGAAAACCTGCTCCAGTTCCGACATCAATACAAGTCTTTACTTTGGTCATGTCCATGACTCTTCTACAGCTTAAACTATCAATAAAATGCTTTTCAATTACTTCATCTTCGTCTGTGATCGCAGTTAAATTCATTGACTTATTTGTTTCGATCAACATATTATAAAACAGTTCAAACTGGTCTAACTGCTTTGGACTAAGGCTGATTTCTTCCTTTAATGCCCGGGCTTTTAATTTTTCTTTAAACTCCATATATTCCTCTTATTTCTCACCGCCTGTAAGACGCTGCTACTTCTTATGTCTCATCTGCTCCATATAAATCATCAGTACAGAAATATCTGATGGAGAAACTCCTGAAATTCGAGATGCCTGTCCAACAGAATGTGGATGTACTGCCTTTAACTTCTGAACAGCTTCATTTCGCAAGTTGTGAACTTCATCATAATTTATAGTGTCAGGAATTAGTTTGTTTTCCATTTTCTTAAACTGTTCTACCTGCTGAAGCTGTCTCTTAATATATCCTTCATATTTAATATTAATGTTAATCTGCTCTATCACATCATCATCTAACGGCTCTCTTCCCGGATCGATGGATGCTAAAGATTCATAATTAAGTTCCGGACGCTTTATCAGTTCTTCTAATGTAGAACCACTATTTAACTGGGAACTTCCCAAACTTACCAGTAATTCCTGTACCGTCTTGTTCGCACCGATATTTACATGCTTTAAACGTTCAATTTCTTTTTCAATCTGATCTTTCTTTAAAAGGAACTTCTCATATCTTTCATCATCAATCAGACCAATCTCATGTCCAATTGGTGTAAGACGCATATCTGCATTATCCTGTCTTAATAAAAGACGATACTCTGCTCTTGAAGTCATCATACGATATGGTTCATGGTTTTCCTTTGTAACAAGGTCATCAATTAATACACCAATATACGCCTGCGAACGGTCCAGTATCACCGGTTCCTTTCCAGTGCATTTTCTTGCTGCATTAATACCCGCGATCAGTCCTTGACAGGCAGCTTCTTCATATCCTGAGCTTCCATTAAACTGTCCACCACTAAAAAGTCCCTGAATATTTCTGAATTCCAGTGATAACTTTAACTGATTCGGATTAATGCAGTCATACTCTATCGCATACGCATTACGGATGATCTTTACATTTTCGAGACCTTTTACTGTACGATACATCTCATACTGCACATCTTCCGGAAGTGAACTGCTCATACCACCAACATACATTTCATTTGTAAATTCACCTTCTGGTTCAATGAAAAGCTGATGACGCTTTCTATCAGCAAAACGGACAACTTTATCCTCGATAGACGGACAATATCTCGGGCCGGTTCCCTCAATAACACCCGCATAGATTGGTGAACGATCTAAATTATCTCGAATGATTTTATGAGTCTCTTCGTTCGTATACGTTAACCAACAGGAAATCTGCTCTCTCTTAATATCTTCTTCCTTATTTGTAAAACTGAATGGCACGATTTTTTCATCACCAAACTGTTCTTCCATCACATCAAAGTTAACAGAACGCTTATCAATTCTTGCTGGAGTTCCTGTCTTAAAACGATATAATTCAACACCATTATCTTTCAGGGACTGGCTTAAATATTTCGCTGCCTGCAAACCATTCGGTCCTGTATAATTGACAACCTCACCGTACAGGCATCTTGCTTTTAAATAGGTTCCTGTTGCCAGGACAACTGCCTTTGCATGGTAAACGGCTCCAGAAAATGTTTTTACTCCTCGAATTATTCCATCTTCCACGATCAGCTCCGTAACCTCTGCCTGACGCAGCGTTAAGTGATCTGTATTCTGAAGTGTATAACGCATTGTCATGGAATAAGCATCTTTATCTGCCTGTGCTCTTAAAGAATGAACAGCCGGTCCCTTGGACTTATTCAACATCTTCGACTGGATATATGTCTTATCAATATTTTTACCCATCTCTCCGCCGAGCGCATCGATTTCTTTTACAAGATGTCCCTTGGAGCTTCCTCCAATATTCGGATTACAGGGCATCAACGCCACACTGTTCATACTAACTGTAAAAATGATCGTCTCGCATCCAAGTCTTGCCGCTGCAAGGGCCGCTTCGCATCCGGCATGACCCGCTCCTACTACGATCACATCATAGCATTCTTCTACTGTCTTCATTAAGTCCTCCATAAATAAGTTCTCTACACTAAAATACCTGCTTCACTTCAAGAATACTTCCACATTTTTCTTCCGCATTCTTAAAGTGAGATGTACGTCATGCAGCGCATGACCTGTTACTTTCCTGTACAGAACTTGGAAAATATCTCATTTACTAAATCTTCTTCTACAGACTCCCCAATGATCAATCCCAGTTTTTCATATGCATTCATAAGATCAATCGTGAAGAAATCTTCCGGCATTCCTGCCTCAATACTTCTTTGTACACATTCAAGACTCTCATATGTCTTTGCAAGCGCATCTTTATGTCTTGCATTTGTAATATAGACTTCCTGATTCACATCTATTCTACCATGAAACATCATATTTTTTAATTCCATTATGAAATTATCTATTCCATCTCCATATTTTGCAGAAATAGAGATCACTGGTGTCTCTTCAGAAATATACTCCTGTAATACAGAAGAATCGAAGCTGCCTTCTTCCTGAACTTTATCTGACTTATTCAGTAAAATAATCTTCTTTTTATCACGTATCTTCTGAAGTATTTCTATATCTTCTTCACTAATCTGTACGGAAGTATCCATCAAAAATAAAATTAAATCCGCACTTTCCATTTCTTTTCTGGCTCTCTCAACACCAATACTCTCTACTTTATCTTCCGTATCACGTATTCCCGCAGTATCTACGATATTAAGAGTGATTCCATCAATCGTAACAGACTCTTCTAACGTGTCCCTTGTTGTTCCTGCAATATCCGTAACAATGGCTCGTTCTTCTCCTAATAATGCATTCAAAAAAGAGGACTTTCCGGCATTCGGCTTACCTATAATACAGGTTCGAATTCCTTCTGCTATGATTCTTCCGTTATCATAAGAATCCAACATGCCCCTTGCAGTCTTGATCCACTGTCTATCTAATTCCAAAAGTTTTTCAGGAAAACCATCTAAACTGTAATGCTCCGGATCATCTAATGCAGATTCTATAAACGCAACCTGATAGATAATCTCTTCTCTTAACTGCTTTATCCGGTCGGATAATCCTCCCTTTAACTGTGTCATGGAATTCTTTCTCGCCATCTCATTCTTAGAATCAATCAGATCCATAACCGCTTCTGCCTGGGATAGATCAATTCGTCCATTGAGAAATGCTCTCTTTGTAAATTCTCCAGGTTCTGCCGCTCTCGCACCATTCTTTAGTACAAGATTCAGCACTTTATATACCACAGTGACTCCGCCATGACAATCAATCTCAACTACATCTTCCTTCGTATAACTGTGTGGTCCCTTCATAATAAGGACGATACATTCATCGATCACTTCCTGTCCATCCTTAATATTTCCATAATAAATGCGATGATTCTCTAACTGATGCACATCTACTTTTTTGTTATATGGTTCAAAAATATTCGAAAGAATCGTCATGGCTTCGCTTCCACTGATTCTTATAATTCCTATCCCTGCATTCGATACTGCAGTAGCAATCGCAGCAATCGTATCAAATTCATTTATCATTCCCATAACACTCTCCATCTGCTGTGTTGTCTGAGCTTCAAAAATAATCATTCTGTAAATTCAAAAATAGGATGCTTAAAAATTCCCGTAAGAATCTTTAAACATCCCTAATCTCATACTTATGTTATCTGTCTCTCTTTAACATAATAACAACTTTTCTATACGGTTCCTCACCTTCACTCTTCGTGCAGACATATCTGTCATTCTGAAGTGCAGAATGAATCACACGCCTTTCATAAGGATTCATTGGCTCTAAAGCAACAGGTTTTTTCGTTCTCTTTACCGTATATGCTATTTTTTTAGCTAACTTTTCAAGTGTAACTTTTCTTCTTTCGCGATAATTCTCTGTATCAAGCTTAACGCGGATATATGCATCGCTCTCACGATTCACATAAAGACTGATCAAATACTGTAATGCATCAAGTGTCTGTCCTCTCTTTCCGATAAGGATACCCATATCAGAACCGGATAAATCAATATTCATTACATTATCTTCTTCTTTAAAGTCAATATTTACTGTAGTTTCCACTTTCATGGCATCAAATAATTCTTCACAAAATGCCTGTGTTCTTTCTAATAAAGACTTCTTTACTGTCACAGAAATCACAGCCGGTTTAGTGTTAAAGATACCAAGGAACCCCTTGCTTCCTTCGTCTATTACTTTATACTCCAGCTGATCACTGCTAATGCCAAGCTCAAGTGTAGCCGCTGTAATCGCTTCGTCTACTGTCTTAGCTTTAAATTCTCTAACTTCCACTACTTCTTACCTCCCCTGGTATTTCCGTGTTCCTTCTCATACTGAGATACCATATATGCTTTTTTACCAATATCTCCAAGCTTACTGATATCTACAGAACTAAGACTATCGAAGTCTTCTTTCCCTGTTCCCTCCGGACCAGCGATCTTCTTTGTATTAATGGAAGCAATCTGCTTAATTGTTTTTCTTTCGTAAGAATTCTCAACTCCCTCTTTAGCAGAATCTGCCTTTGCAGAGGTATCCATGAGTTTCTCCATAAATGTTTTCTGTCCTTTTGCTTTCTTCTTTGCAGCCTTTTCTTTATTCTTAGCAACGAGAATATTAATATCTACACTATCCATGTATTTATTAATAATAACCTGCTGTAAGCACTGGAATAATGCACTTGTTACCCAATAAAGACCAAGACCTGCAGGTGTAACTAAACAGAAATATAAAGACATAAGAGGCATCATGACCGTCATACTCTTTGTCATTCCTGCTGCCGGATTATTCCCATCCAGCTCAGGCTGTTTCATTGTCTTTGCTGATAAGTACTGGAATAATGCAGCCAGTATCGGAATCAGCCAATAAATAGACGGATGAAATCCCGGTACCTGAGAAACATTAATTCCTGCAAAGAAGTCGTTCATTCCAATAATATGAGTAGATGAACTGTTAATTACATCTGATGCAGATGGAATTGCTTTGGCAAGCTGATGCCATGCATCCGCATTAAAATAATTCAGTGTATCGATAATCTGATTCTTTGTCGCATCTGATGCAAGTGCTGTAACGTAAGAAGACTTTAATCCCTTACCAATCTTATTAATCGTATCAATTGCACCTGCCTGTCCGGCAATTGCAGTTACAACCTGCATGTAAACAGCTTTTACCTGAGGAATATATGCAGGAATCTTTCGGATAACCTGATATAACGCCAGGAAAATAGGCATCTGAATTACTAACTGGAGACATCCACCAGTTGGATTCGTGCCATATTTTTCGTAAACCTTCTGAATCTCTTCATTCTGCTTCATCATAGAAGCCTGATCCGTTTTATTACGGTACTTTCTCTGAATCTTATTGATCTCAGGCTGCATTACCTGACTGATCTTAGCAAACTTCTGCTGCTTAATTGTTAACGGCAGCATTAATAATCGAACAATAATGGTAAATATGATAATACATAATCCAATGTTCTGAATGCCAATGAAATTCAAACAATAAAAAATGAATTCCATGACATACCCAAGTAAGGTAGCAATCCATCCGATAATCGGAGTGGTAGACTGCGTCAATAACATACTTTTCCTCCTTAACTATGGAACCGGATCATATCCGCCTTTCGAAAAAGGATTACAACGCAGAATCCGCCACGCTGCTAACAATCCCCCCTTTAATACACCATACTTCTCAATCGCCTCAATCGCATACTGCGAACAGGTCGGTGTATATATACAGGTCGCTCTTCCTTTAAGAGCCGACAGATATTTCTGATAAAATCTTATTATTTTAATAAAAATAATTTTCATTCCAAATCATCGTCTTCTAATAATAAATGATGTAAATTCAACAAATGAAAAATGGCACTTTCAAACTTCCCATAGTCAGACTCTTTCGCTGACGGGCGTGCCACGATTACAATGTCATAGCCACTCTTAATCTCTTTCCAGTGAAGACGCATAACCTCTCTGATTACTCTGGTTACTCTGTGGCGGACAATACTGTTTCCTACTTTTTTACTTACAGAAATTCCTATACGGTTAGAAGATGCGTCATTCTTCTTTATTATCATTACGAAACAACGATTCGCCTTAGACTTACCGTTACGATATACCGCCTGGAATTCCCAATTCTTTCTTAAAGACTTAAATTCATTCACTTAACTTTCTCAACTTTCCAAACAATCAAATGAGAAAAGAAAAGGCCACATCACTGCGACCTAAGCTGATAATTTATTTCTTCCTTTTGCTCTTCTTCTAGCTAATACTTTTCTGCCGTTAGCAGTACTCATTCTTTTTCTAAATCCATGGACTTTAGATCTCTGTCTTTTCTTTGGCTGAAATGTCATCTTCATGCGAAAGCCACCTCCTTAACGAATATTATACCTGTCTTGTTGAAAAACATCACTCCTATTATATTGAAAAACGTCCTCTAAGTCAAGCAATTCCTGCGTATTTTCTTATTAAATCCGGATTTTTAATTTTTTGCACATCAAAATCAGAAGTTATGCACGAGTTATCCACATTTTGTGCATAACTTGTGCATAACTTTAAAAATATTCACAATATCCATCCCGAAAATTCGTCAAAAGCTTTTTTTCTCTTGCAATTTTCGATGTGTATAAATTCGTTTTAGTTATCCACATTTTGTTACTTTTCTTTTTTTTCTTTAAAAAAACAGCATTTTTCTCAGTTATCCACAATAAGTTATCCACATTTTTTCAACATTCGTATATTGAAAAAATGTGGGTTCTGTTATACACTTATACTAAAAGCCGAGCCGTCTCGAACTCTGCTTATTTTTTGTTCAGACAGTTCAACATATTAAACCAGAATGGAGTTAACAATGAAGGAATTAATTGAGTCAAAATGGCAAGAAATTCTAAATATTCTCGTAAAAGAGCATGAAATTTCCGAAGTTGCTGTGAATACTTGGATACAGCCACTAACTATTCAGACAATTTCGAATGACAGTATCACTTTTTTTATGGTACGAGGACCACGTGGTATCGAATTTATAAAGCATAAATACTATGACATTTACCTTTCTATGGCAATAGAACAGGTTACTGGAAAGCAATTTAAAATTCTTTTTACCGACTCCAATTCTGCAGCATCGCAGCCTGAACCAGCAAAAGTTACTGTTCCTGCAGAATATATTGGTAATTTAAATCCAAGATATACTTTTGATACCTTTGTCGTAGGTCCTACCAATAAGATGGCCCATGCCGTTTCCGTTGCTGTAGCCGAATCACCCGGCGGAGCATACAATCCTCTCTTTTTATATGGAGGAGCCGGTCTTGGAAAAACACATTTGATGCATTCCATCGCTCATCATATTATTAATAATCGTCCGGATCTGCGTGTTTTATACGTCACTTCCGAAAAATTTACAAATGAGCTGATCGATTCCTTAAAACATGATAAAAATAAGGAATTTCGCGATAAATATCGTAATATTGATGTCCTGTTGATCGATGATATACAGTTTATAATTGGAAAAGAAAGTACTCAGGAAGAATTTTTCCATACATTCAACGAGCTTCACGAAGCAAAGAAACAGATTGTCATTTCTTCCGATAAACATCCAAGAGAGATTGCTACTTTAGAAGAACGTCTGCGATCTCGTTTTGAATGGGGAATCACCGCAGATATTCAGCCACCTGATTATGAGACAAAGATGGCCATCTTAAAAAAGCGTGCCGAATTAGAACGTCTTGATATTGATCCGGAAGTTATGCAGTATGTCGCTACGAACATCAATTCCAATATTCGTGAATTGGAGGGCGCTTTAAATAAAATTTTTGTTTTTGCAAATCTTGAAAAGAAGCCTGTTACCTTAGAATTAGCTGAAAACGCTTTAAAAGACACCATCGAATGTCAAAAAGAAGTAACACCGCAGCTAATTATGGACGTTGTCGCAGAACATTACAATATTTCTGTATCTGACATCATATCCAAGAAGAAAAATAAGGAAATTGCGAATCCTCGTCAGATATGTATGTACCTTTCCCGAAAATATACCGATTATTCTCTCCAGAATATCGGAAAGATTATGGGAAATCGTGACCATACTACAGTTATCCATGGGCACGATAAAATCAATAAGATGCTCGAAACCGACGAAACATTAAAAAGCAACCTTGATATTATCATAAAAAAATTGAACCCGCCAACGTAGGCATTTATATAGAAGAAACAGAAAATAAAGGTGTCTTCACAACGCTGGAGACTATCCTTTATTTTTTTCCACATTCTATTCAGATTCGATGTGAATTGCCTGTGGATGAATGTGGATAACTTTTGTGGACTTTTTTCTATGTGGATAACTATTTTTTTATTCACACACTTATCCTCATAGTTATCCTTTTCGAAAATCCTTGTATTATCGGCCTCTTACCACTTATTCACATCCCTAACACCCCCTACTACTACTACTGCGGATAACTTATTATATTTATATATATTTCACACCGAAAGGAGTTATACACATTTATGAAGATAACATGCCCTAAGAATCAATTTTTATACGGAGTAAATACCGTATCGAAAGCTGTGTCCAATAAGACAACAATGGAAATTCTCCAATGTATCCTTATTGAAGCGTTTGATGACTGCATTAAATTAACTGCCAACGATACAGAACTTGGCATAGAAACAGTAATTCAGGGAACAATTCTTGAACCTGGTAAGATTGCACTTGAAGCAAAAATCTTTTCAGAGATCATCAAAAAGATTCCTGATAATGATGTTTATATCGAAACGGATGAAGCCGGAAAGACAAATATTGAATGTGAACAGATTCAATGTAGTATTATGGGAAGAAAGGGAGATGATTTCTCTCATTTACCAGAAATTGAAAAAGAAAATAAAATTACTCTTTCTCAGTTTGACTTAAAAGAAGTTATCAGACAGACAATTTTTTCCGTATCGGATAATGAAAATAATAAATTGATGACAGGTGAACTTTTAAGTATTGAAAATAATAAACTGACCGTAACTTCCCTTGATGGACATAGAATTTCTGTTCGTAATATTGAGCTTCAGGAATCTTATTCAAAAATGGAAGTTATTGTTCCAGGTAAAACTTTATCTGAAGTTAGTAAAATTCTTCCTGGTGAAGCAAAAGATACAGTGAATTTATATTTAACAGATAAGCACATTTTATTTGAGTTTGGTGATACAAAGGTTGTTTCACGATTATTAGAAGGTAAGTTTTATAATATCGGACAAATGCTTTCTAATGATTACGAAACAAAGTTGACAATCAATAAAATGGAATTATTGCGTTGTCTTGACCGCTCCACTTTATTTGTAAAAGAGTCTGACAAGAAACCAATTATCCTTAAGATTGAAAATGAACAGATGAATCTTATGATTTCTTCACAGATTGGTTCTATGAAAGATCAGATTTCAATTAGTAAAGAGGGTAAGGATATCGTGATTGGATTTAATCCAAAGTTTTTGGTAGATGCTCTTCGAGTAATTGATGAAGAAGAAGTTACAATATATTTGATGAACTCTATTGCTCCTTGTATTATAAGAGATGAGACATCTTCTTATCTGTATCTGATCTTACCAATCAATGTAAGTAACAGTAATGTATAAATTTTAACGAACTTGTTCGCGAGTGGCGGACACAATGAGAAAGGAATTTTAAGAAAGAATATGGAATTAAAATTAAGAGATGAATTTATTAAACTGGGACAGGCTATGAAGGCTGCTGGTATCGTATCATCAGGAATTGATGCAAAGATGCTGATTCAGGATGGCCAGGTGACCGTTAATGGTGAAGTGGAAACCAGAAGAGGTAGAAAGCTTTATGACGGTGATGTTTTTGAATTTGAAGGCGACGAAGTACGAGTAGTAAAATAAATAAATATATGGGAGGACTCCATGTTTGTAGAATCGATTGAATTAAATAATTACAGAAATTTTGATTCGGTTAAAGTGGAGTTTTCTCCTGGAGTAAATATTTTTTTTGGAGATAATGCACAGGGGAAGACGAATCTTTTAGAATCTATTTATGTAAGTGGAACTTCCAGATCTCACAGAGGAAGCAGAGATAAAGAATTGATTCGTTTTGGAGAGGACGAGGCACATATTCGTCTTTTTTTTCAGAAAGATTCGTTATCCCATCGCTTAGATGTTCATTTAAAGAAAAATAAGAATAAAGGGATTGCGGTAGATGGTGTGCCGGTACGACGTTCAGGAGAACTTCTTGGAATGATGCACATCGTCTTTTTTTCACCGGAAGATTTATCAATCATAAAAGAAGGTCCGGCTGGAAGAAGGCGGTTTCTTGATATGGAATTAAGTCAGATTGACAAGGGATATCTGCAGCAATTGATTGCTTATAATAAGATTTTAAATGAGCGGAATAATCTTTTAAAACAGATTAATCTCTATCCGGCATTGATCGAAACATTGGATGGATGGGACGAACAGCTTTTGACAGCAGGACAGTTTCTCATAAAAAAAAGAGAAGAATTTGTACAATTTCTTGATGAGATGATGGCAAGAATTCATAGTCAGCTTACCGGTGGAAAAGAGCAGATGAAAGTAGAGTATGAGAAAAATGTTTCTGCGGAGGAATTCAGAGAACAGTTATATTCGAGAAGGAATAAAGATATATCCTCCGGTACAACAACAGCAGGTCCACACAGGGATGATCTTCGTTTTAAGGTCGGAGGGATCGACATTCGTAAGTTTGGTTCGCAGGGACAGCAAAGAACGGCAGCACTGTCATTAAAATTATCGGAGATCCGATTGATCGAGCAGGTAACAGGAGAAAAACCAATCTTACTTCTTGATGATGTATTATCGGAATTAGATGCCGGAAGGCAGTCATGGCTGTTGGAAAGTATTCAAGATATACAGACACTGATCTCATGTACAGGACTGGATGATTTTGTTAACAGCCGTATCTCACTGGACAAGGTATTTCGTGTGACAGAGGGGCGTGTACAGGAAGAAAAAACAGAGGGTTTGGTTTAAGAAGTTGAATAAATGGCAATATTTATGGTATAATTATTTGATTAAGTTTTGACAGGAGGTTGAATTATGAGTGAAGAACAGATTTCTGCGGGGCAGGAATATGGTGCGGATCAAATACAGATTTTAGAAGGTCTTGAAGCAGTACGGAAAAGGCCTGGTATGTACATTGGCAGTACTTCATCCAAGGGCCTCCATCATCTGGTATATGAGATTGTAGATAATGCAGTTGATGAAGCATTAGCTGGATTTTGTAATACAGTAGAGGTGTACATCAATGAAGATAATTCTATTACGGTCAGAGATAATGGTCGTGGTATTCCTGTAGGAATTAACAAGAAAAAGGGAATTCCAGCAGTAGAAGTTGTATTTACCATCCTTCATGCAGGAGGAAAGTTTGGTGGTGGAGGATACAAAGTATCCGGCGGATTACATGGAGTAGGTGCGTCTGTTGTTAATGCGCTGTCCACATGGCTTGAAGTAGATATTTTCCATGAAGGAAAGATTTACCGTCAGAGATATGAACGTGGAAAGGTTATGTATCCGTTGAAAGTAGTAGGAGATACAGATAAAAGAGGTACCGAGGTACGTTTTCTTCCGGATCCGACCATTTTCGAAGAGACTGTTTTCGATTTTGCAGTGTTAAAACAGCGTCTTCGTGAGATGGCATTTTTAACAAAGGATTTAAAGATTGTTCTTACAGACCGAAGACCAGAAGAAGAAGTTTCCATGACGTTCCATTATGAAGGCGGCATCCGCGAATATGTAGAATATCTGAATAAAAGTAAGGAAGTGCTCTATTCTGAAGTGATTTACTGTGAGGGAAAGAAGGGCGATGTATTCGTAGAAGTTGCCTTACAGCATAATGATTCTTATAACGAAGGTGTTTACAGCTTTGTAAATAATATTACAACGCCGGAAGGTGGAACACATCTAGCCGGTTTTAGAAGTGCGCTTACAAAGACATTTAATGATTATGCAAGAAAGAATAAGTTATTAAAGGATAATGAGCAGAATCTTACCGGTGATGATATCAGGGAGGGCTTGGTTGCAATTGTCAGCATCAAGATTCCTGAGCCGCAGTTTGAAGGTCAGACAAAGCAGAAGCTTGGAAATAGTGAAGCACGTGGTGCGGTTGACAGTGTAGTAAGTGAGCAGCTTACTTATTTCTTAGAGCAGAACCCGAATGTCGCAAAGATGATCTGTGAGAAAGCGGTACTTGCACAAAGAGCAAGAGAAGCAGCAAGAAAGGCAAGAGATTTAACGAGAAGAAAGTCTGCGCTTGATGGAATGAGCCTTCCAGGTAAGCTGGCAGACTGTTCAGATAAAGATCCAAAGAATTGCGAAATCTATATCGTAGAGGGAGATTCTGCGGGTGGTTCAGCGAAAACAGCAAGAAGTCGTGCAACGCAGGCTATTCTTCCATTGCGAGGAAAGATTTTGAATGTAGAAAAGTCAAGACTTGATAAGATTCTTGTGAATAATGAGATACGTGCGATGATCACAGCATTTGGAACAGGAATTCATGAAGACTTTGATATTACAAAGCTTAGATATAATAAGATCATTATTATGACGGATGCCGATGTAGACGGTGCGCATATCGCAACATTATTGCTTACATTTTTATATCGTTTTATGCCAGAACTTATTAAAGAAGGGCATGTATATCTGGCACAGCCGCCACTGTATAAAGTGGAGAAGAATAAAAATGTGTGGTATGCCTACAGTGATGAAGAGTTAAATACAATACTGACGGATATCGGACGAGACGGAAACAATAAGATCCAGCGATATAAAGGTCTTGGTGAGATGGATGCATCTCAGTTATGGGAGACAACGATGGATCCGGAAAAGAGAATTTTATTACGCGTAAATATGGATGATGATGCAGCTTCCGAATTGGATATGACATTTGATACTCTCATGGGAGATCGTGTAGAACCACGTAGAGAATTTATTGAAGCCAATGCAAAGTATGTACAGAATCTGGATATCTAACAGGAGGATAGAATGGACGATAGTAATATTTTTGATAAAATCCATGAGGTGGATTTAAAGAATACCATGGAAAAATCTTATATAGATTAAGCAATGAGTGTGATTGTATCCAGAGCTCTTCCAGATGTACGAGATGGTTTAAAGCCGGTGCAAAGAAGAATTCTTTATTCTATGATTGAGTTGAATAACGGACCGGATAAGCCTCACAGAAAGTGTGCTCGTATCGTCGGTGATACAATGGGTAAATATCACCCTCATGGTGACAGTTCTATTTATGGTGCATTAGTTAATCTTGCACAGGACTGGTCTACTCGTTATCCACTAGTGGATGGTCATGGAAACTTTGGTTCTGTGGACGGTGATGGCGCAGCTGCCATGCGTTATACAGAGGCAAGATTATCTAAGATTTCCATGGAAATGACAGCGGACATTTACAAAGATACGGTTGATTTTGTACCGAACTTTGATGAGACAGAAAAAGAACCAAGTATTCTTCCATCAAGGTTTCCAAATCTTCTTGTAAATGGAGCACAGGGAATTGCCGTAGGTATGGCAACGAATATCCCGCCGCATAACTTAAGAGAAACGATCGACGGTGTCGTAAAGATTATTGATAATCAGGTACAGGAAGACAGAGAGACGGATATTGATGAGCTTTTAGAAATCGTAAAAGGACCGGACTTCCCGACAGGGGCAGCTATTCTTGGACGAAAGGGTATTGACCAGGCCTACCGTACGGGAAGAGGCAAGATTAAAGTACGTGCGGTGACAAACATTGAGCCAATGAAGAATGGAAAGCAAAGAATTATTGTATCCGAGCTTCCATATATGGTAAATAAGGCACGTTTAATTGAAAAGATTGCTGATTTAGTAAAAGAAAAGAGAGTAGATGGAATCACAGAATTACGAGATGAATCTGATAGAAGCGGTATGCGTATCTGTATTGAGACACGTAAAGATGTGAATGCCAATGTATTATTAAAGCAGTTATTTAAACATACACAGCTTCAGGATACTTTTGGAGTCATCATGCTTGCGCTTGTAGATAATCAGCCAAAGGTTCTTAACTTAAAAGAAATGCTTGTACATTATCTGGATCATCAGAAGGATGTTGTCACAAGAAGAACGAGATATGAGCTGAATAAAGCCAAAGAAAGAGCGCATATTTTAGAAGGTCTTTTAAAAGCATTAGACCATATTGACGAAGTGATAGAAATCATACGTGCCTCTAAGAATGTTTCTGAAGCAAGAGATAATCTGATGAGACGTTTTGAATTCTCACAGGCACAGGCACAGGCAATCGTAGATATGCGTCTTCGTGCATTGACAGGTTTAGAGAGAGAAAAGCTTCAGAACGAATATGATGAACTTGAGAAAAAGATTGCGGAATTAGAAGCGATTCTTGCAGATGAAAAGGTTCTTTTAGGAGTAATCCGAGAAGAAATACTTCTTATTCGTGATAAATATGGTGATGACAGAAGAACATCCATCGAGATGGATATGGAAGATTTAAGTGATGAGGCATTGATTCCAAGAAAAGATGCGATTATTACTTTTTCCAAACTGGGATATATTAAGCGTATGACACCGGATAACTTCCACAGTCAGAATCGTGGTGGTAAGGGAATACGTGGTATGAATGTCATTGATGAAGATCATATCGAAGATTTATTTATGACAAGTACCCATAATTATATCATGTTCTTTACCAATAAAGGTCGTGTATATCGTCTCAAAGGATACGAGATTCCGGAATCAGGAAGAACGGCAAGAGGAGTGAATATTATCAATCTTCTTCAGCTTCAGCCGGAAGAAAAGATTACAGCGATCATCCCGTTATTAGAAGACGGTAAACAGCATTACCTCGTTATGGCTACAAGAAACGGTCTTGTAAAGAAAACAGGATTTGATGAGTATAAGAATATTCGAAAGAACGGTCTGGCAGCAATCTCCCTGCGAGAGGGCGATGAACTGATTGAAGTAAAGCAGACAGATGAGAATGAGGATATTTTCCTTGTATCAAAAGAAGGACAGTGTATCCGATTTAAACTCCAGGATGTACGAGAAACCGGAAGAGTTTCTATGGGTGTGATCGGAATGAATCTTGGTGATACAGATGAAGTTGTTGGAATGCAGATTCGTTCTGAAGGTGATGATTTATTGATCGTATCTGAAAAAGGTATGGGTAAACGAACACCTCTTGATGAATTTACCGTACAGCATCGTGGTGGAAAAGGTTTAAGATGTTATAAGATCACCGACAAGACAGGATATGTTGTCGGTGTGAAGACAATTAAGCCGGAAGAAGAAATTATGCTGATTACTACAGAAGGTATTGTGATTCGGATGAAGAGTGATTCGATTTCTGTTATTGGCAGAAATACCTCCGGTGTAAAACTTATTAATATTGATTCAGAAAGCAGTATTAAAGTTGCCAGCGTTGCAAAAGTCAGATTTGAAGAGGAAGAGGATTTTGCAGAAGTAGAAGAGGATGAAGCAGAGCCTCAATCCACAGAGGAAGAAGCAACACAGGAAGAAGTATAAAGAAGCTTTCTTAATGATCAATAAGAATGCTTTTCACAGTTGTTATGTCATTGAATATAAGAGGTAAAAAGATGCGTTCAATTCATGTAGACGAAATTTCCAGAAACATAAAAGAAATGTGTATAGAAGCTAATTACTATCTTTCCGATGATATGAAGAATGCTTTGTATAAAGCGGCAGACCAGGAGGAGAATCCTCTTGGCTGCCAGATTCTTAATCAGTTGAAAGAGAATCTTGCTATTGCGGGAGAAGAACAGATACCAATCTGTCAGGATACTGGAATGGCTGTCGTTTTTGCGGAAGTAGGACAGGATGTACATATTGAGGGAGGTTCTCTCGCAGATGCTATCAATAAAGGTGTACATGACGGATATGTAGAAGGATATCTGCGTAAGTCAGTAGTAAATGATCCTTTTATCAGAGAAAATACAAAAGATAATACACCTGCGGTTATTCATTACAGTATCGTTCCAGGAGAAAATATCAAGCTTACCGTAGCACCGAAGGGATTTGGAAGCGAAAATATGAGCAGAGTATTTATGCTTAAGCCGGCAGATGGTATGGAAGGTGCAGTGAATGCTATTGTATCTGCTGTACAGGATGCAGGTCCTAATGCATGTCCACCCGTTGTAGTTGGTGTTGGTATTGGCGGTACCTTTGAAAAAGCAGCTCTCATGGCGAAGCAGGCGTTGACAAGACCTGTAGGAACACATTCTGATCTTCCTTCTATAAAAGCAATGGAAGAGGATGTCCTTAAAAGAGTCAATGCTCTTGGAATTGGTGCAGCAGGACTTGGAGGAACTGTTACGGCGCATCCCTGGTATGGAGA
>QWCN01003102.1_pt1 | contig 20045 bp, 16 predicted proteins | sample 1972711 | NCBI WGS metagenome assembly QWCN01 (sample SAMN09866707, study PRJNA288562) | Human gut metagenome isolate term1_stool, whole genome shotgun sequencing... | isolation source: gut | host: Homo sapiens | place: USA: California
TCCCCCCGAAGGGGGAGAATAGCCCTTTCCGCAAATGAAAGAATAGCTGAATTTCTTGATTTTGCTATTCAAGCCAAGTTTGCTTATGTCAACAAGCTGAGGCGCGCGATGCGCGCCCCTACACCGTATCCGGACAGAAAGGAACATGAGTATGAAGAAATGGATGTCTGCCGCGGCCGCTGCCGCCGCGCTCACGCTGACCGCCTCCTGCGCGCTGGCCGCGACGGCCGACGCAAAGATCGTCGCCCCGAACACCGAAAAGATCACCGCGCCGTTCGCCGGTACGCTCCTCCCGTTTGACGCGGAGCTGGGCGACAGCGTCTCCGCAGGCGAAACCCTGTTCACGCTGGACACCGTCCCGGTTTATGCGGCGCAGGCCGGCACGGTTTCTGCCGTGTTCGCCAAGGCGGGCGACGACGCGAGCGGCGTGGCCGCGCACTACGGCGCGCTGGCCGTGGTCGAGCCGAAGAACGCGCTGTATATCGACGCTTCCACCGAGCAGGCCTACGACGACGCGGATAACCGCTACATCCACGCGGGCGAATCGCTCCACCTCAAAATGGGCAACACCAAGGGCACGGGCGTTGTGACCGGCGTTTCCGGCAAAAAATACACCGTGGAAATCCTCACCGGCGATTACGATGTGAACGACACCGTCCGCTGCTTCCGCGAGAGCACCGCGCCCAGCGACAGCGAGGTTGGCCGCGGCAAGGTCACCCGCTACGCCGATGTGCAGGTGCTCGCCGACAGCGGCCGCATCGCCGCCGTGCACGTCAAGCCGGGCGACACGGTGGAGGTCGGCGACCTGCTCTTCGAGCTGGTGGACGCGCAGAGCGCGAAGAATGCCTCCCGCAGCGTCGCCGCCGACGCAAGCGGCGTCATCACGCTGATGAACACCGTCTCCGGCGCGCAGGTCTACCGCGGCCAGCTTCTGTGCGAAGTGGCGGACATGAGCGCGCTGGAGCTGAGCGCCGAGGTGGATGAGCTCGACCTGAACAGCGTCGCCGTCGGCGACACGCTGACCTACACGCTCGACGCCTTCGAGGGCGAAACCTTCGTCGGCACGGTCACCAAGATCTACGCCGTCGGCACGAAGAAGCAGAACGCGACCTATTTTGACGTTCGCATCACCCTGCCCAGCGGCAAAGCGCTGCTGCCGGGCATGAACGGCACGGTCACGATCAACAAATAATCGGTGAAGCAAACCCCGAAGGGGCGAAATCCCCTCGAACTCAGGACAAAGGAGGCTCTCCCATGGCGCAGCCCTTCTCCCCCAAGCAGCGCGACGCCATCCGCGAAAGGCTGAAGGAAAGCGCGCGCAAATACGCCGTCAGCACCGGGGTTAAAAAAACCTCGCTGGATATGCTGACGGCGGACGCGGGGATTTCCAAATCCTCATTCTATAAATTCTTCAGCAGCAAGGAGCTTCTGTTCCTTGAAATCGCCAACGATTGGGAAATGCAGGTCATCGCCGCGGTGAACGAATCGCTGAAAACCAGCGTCGGCACGGATGACAAACGCCGCGCCGCGAACATGGTCTACACCGCGTTCACGACGATTCACGCGCTCGGCATCTGCAACTTTCTGTGCGACGACCTGCCGGAGCTGGCGCGCTTCATCCCCGAAGAGGAAGCGCGCTCACACTACCTTTCCTCCGCGCAGGGCATTTTCGACATGCTCCACCACGCCGAAATCCACTTCACCCAGCCGGACGAGGTTGTGCTGGCCGCGATTCAGATTCTGTATCTGTCCATCATCCACATTAACCGAATCGGCCCGAACTTCTTCCCCGCGCTGCGGCTGCTGGTCGTGGGCGCATGCGAGGAGCTGGTGGCGTAACGGCCAAACCGTTCGCCTCTCTCGACGGTCTGATATGCGCCCTTCGCGGCGAAATCGTGTATTTCATTGCACGGTTTCACCGCGAAGGGCGTTTTTATGTGCAGCGAGATTTTTGAGCAGTAAATGAGCAAATCCGAAATTTTGCACAAATTCCAATAACGGGCGCGCGATGCGCGCCCCTACAATATTGCGGAAAAAAAGTAACTGCGCATTACACCGCCGTGCCCGTAGGGGCGCGCATTGCGCGCCCGCGCTTTGTGCAACATTCGCTTTTTGCTCAATGGTTGTTTTGAGGAAAAACACGCCGGTTCGTCCCGCTTGACAAATATCCGAAATCGGACTATAATATCCCCACACAAAATCCGATTTCGGATATTCTGAGGTGAACGCATGAAAAACATCGGCGCGGAAAAGCAGCTTTCCGAATATAACCACGTATATAAAGAAAATACCGCCATCTATCGCGATCTGAGCATCCGTCTGGGGCTGAACGAAAGCACGTTCTGGATTCTCTATACCCTGCGTATCGAAGAACCGCCCGTCACGCAGAGCGACATGTGCGCCATTTTGGCTTGCCCCAAGCAAACGGTCAATTCCGCGCTCAAAAAACTGGAGCAGGAAGGGCTGCTCACGCTCTTCGGCGAGCGCGGGCGCGGCGGCAAACCCATCCGCCTGACGGAAGCGGGCGTAAAGCTGGCGGAGCAGACCGTCGATCTTGTCATCGAGAGCGAGCAAAAAGCGCTGCTCGATTTTTCCGTCGAGGACCAGGCGCAGCTCCTAACCCTCACGCGCCGCTACAACGAAGCGCTTTCCCTGCATTTTGGCGCCATCGGCAAGGAGAAAAGCCATGAGTAAACCGCGCATTCAGCTTTCCGATCACTTTACCTATCCGCGCCTGCTGCGCTTCGTCGCGCCCTCCATCACCATGATGATTTTCACATCCATTTACGGCGTGGTGGACGGGTTCTTCGTCTCAAATTACGTCGGCAAAACACCGTTCGCTGCGCTGAATTTCATCATGCCGTTCATCATGGTGCTCGGCGGCACGGGCTTCATGCTCGGCACGGGCGGCAGCGCGCTGGTTGCCAAGGAGATGGGCTGCGGCCACACGGAGAGAGCCAACCGCATTTTCACCATGATGATCGCTTTTGTGGTCGTCACCGGCCTGATCCTGACCGCGCTGGGCGTCGCCTTCATCCGCCCAATCGCCCGGCTGATGGGCGCAAGCGAGAGCATCATGGCGGATTGCGTGCTTTACGGCCGCATCACCATCGCGTTCACAACGGCGTTCATGCTGCAAAACGTGTTCCAGAGCTTCCTGGTCGTGGCTGAGCGGCCGCGCGTGGGGCTGCTGGTCGTTGTCGCGGCGGGCGTGGCGAACATGGTGCTCGACGCGCTGTTCATCGCGGTTTTCCGCTGGGGGCTGGCGGGCGCGGCGCTGGCGACGGGCATCGGCCAATGCATCGGCGGCGTCGTTCCGGCAGTGTATATCCTCCGCCAAAAGGATCTTCCGCTTCGCTTCGCTCCCTTCAAATTTGAGGCGTCTCCCATCCTCCAAGCCTGCGCAAACGGTTCTTCCGAGTTTATGAGCAACATTTCCACGTCGTTCGTCTCCATGCTCTATAACATGCAGCTTTTGCGCATGCTGGGCGAGGACGGCGTTTCCGCTTACGGCGTGCTGATGTATGTGCAGCTCATCTTCATCGGTACAGCCATCGGCTACAGCATCGGCTGCGCGCCGATTGTCAGCTATCACTACGGCGCGGGTCACCACGACGAATTGAAGAACATGCTGAAAAAAAGCCTGACGCTGATGGGCATAACCGGCGTCGCGCTGACGATGCTTGCGCTCGGTCTGGCCGCGCCGCTGGCGAAAATCTTTGTCGGCTACGACGAAGGGCTGCTTAACCTGACGCGCCATGCGTTCTCGATCTTCTCCTTCTCCTTCCTGCTTTCCGGCCTCAATATCTTCGCTTCCGGCTTCTTCACCGCGCTGAACAACGGCCTGATTTCCGCGGTCATCTCGTTCGCGCGCACGCTGGTGTTTCAGGCGGCCTGCATTCTCCTCCTGCCCGCAATGTTCGGCGTGGACGGCATCTGGTATGCGACGCTGGTTGCCGAGGGACTGGCCTGCCTGTTGTCGCTGTGGCTGATTGATCGCAAGAAGCATTTCTACCATTATCTATAAATGAGCAAATCCGAAATTTGCTTTTTTGCTCAATTATTGTAGCAAAATCAAGAAATTCAGCGATTCCTTCATTTGCGGAAAGGGCTATTCTCCCCCTTCGGGGGGAGAATAGCTTTTTGTCTACAGTCTGCGGGCGCGCATTGCGCGCCCGCGTTTTGTGCGGAATTTGTTTCTTGCTCAATAATTATATCATGCAAAAAGCGCCGCCTTGTTCGCGACGCTTTTGCTTTCTTTATTTACGCTTCTTCCAGCTTTTTGAGCGCTTTTCTGAACTGCGTGCCAAACATCACCATGGTAAAAATCACGGCGAGCGTATCGGCGACGGGCTCGGCGGTATAGACGGCCATCGTCCGGTCGGGCAGGATGTGCGGCAGAATGAAGATCAGCGGAATCAGCAGCACGAACTTGCGCAGGATGGCCACGATGATGGAGCATGGCGCGTTGCCGATGGAAACAAACGTCATCTGGCAGGCAATCTGGATACCGAAGATGAACAGCGCGCCGCAATAGATGCGCAGCGCCTTGGCGGTGAAGGCCAGCAGCTCGGCGTCCGGCGTGAAAATCCCCGCGAACGCCTTCGGGAAGAGCATGATGCCGCCCCAGAGGATGACCGAATACGTCAGGCTGGCCTTGAGCAGCGCGAAGAACGTCTGCCGGACGCGCGCGGCGTTTCTCGCGCCGAAGTTGTAGCTGGAAATCGGCTGCGCGCCCTGCGCCAGCCCCTGCAGCGGGAGCATCGCGAACTGCATCACGCTGGTGAGAATCGTCATCGCGCCGACGGCGATATCGCCGCCGTATTTGAGCAGCGAGGAATTGAAGCAGACGGAGATGATGCTCTCCGTGCTCTGCATGATGAACGCGGACAGGCCGAGCGCGATGCACGGGGCAAGGAGCTTCATGTCGATGCGCATATTCTGCGCCTTGAGGCGCAGGCTCGTCTTTTTGCCCATCAGGAAGCTGACGACCCACGCGCAGGAAACGCCCTGCGAAATCACCGTCGCCAGCGCCGCGCCGCGAACGCCCATGTTCAGGCCGAAAATGAAGATCGGGTCGAGCACGATGTTGCACACCGCGCCGATAAGCACGGTCATCATGCCCGTCGTCGCGAAGCCCTGCGCGGTGATGAACGCATTCATGCCGAGCGTCAGCTCCACGAACAGCGTGCCGAAGGCGTAGATATTCAGATAATTGTCCGCGTATTCAATCGTGTTTTCGCTCGCGCCGAAGGCCAGCAGAAATTCGTGGCCGAACAGCAGCAGCACCGCCGTCAGCGTCAGCGAAATCGCGATTTGCAACGAGAAGCTGCCGCCCAGCAGCTTTTCGGCCGTGTCGCGGTCGCCGCGCCCCATCGCGATGGAAGCCCGCGGCGCGCTACCGGAGGCGACCAGCGCCGCGAATGCCGTCACGATCATAATGATCGGCATGCACACGCCCACGCCGGTCAGCGCGAGGCTGCCGATGCCCGCGATGTGGCCGATGTAGATGCGATCCACGATGTTGTAGAGCATGTTGACCAACTGGGCGATGACCGTCGGAATGGCCAGCCGCATCAGCAGCCTGCCGACCGGCTCCGTGCCCAAAAACGCCTGATCTCTGGTTTGCATATCAAACAGATCCTTTCTCGTTGATGTTTCGAATGTTTTCCGTGATGACGCTCAGGCAGTGCTGCCCCGCCGCCAGTTCCTCGGGCGACAGCCCCTCCAGCATGCGCGCGGTGAACGCCGCCTGACGCGCCAGCCCCTTTTCCACCACGGGCGCGGCCGCTTCCGTCAGCACCAGCCGGCATTTGCGCCGATCCTCCGGCACGCCCTCGCGCGCCAGAAAGCCGAGCTGCACCAGATTCTCGATGTAGAGCGAAACCAGCGCGGGCTTGAGCTGGCGATAGGTGCAGATATCCCGCGCGGTATCGTAGCCGGGGTTGTTGTGCAGAAACAGCAGGATATCCATCGCGGTCTGCGCGACGCCGGTTTCCTTGCAGAGCGAGCGCATCTGCGCGGCGTAAGCGTCCTCCAGACGGCGCGCCATCACATAAAACTGCGACGCGGTCATCATGCTTCCGTCGTCCCCTTCCCTTCAAAACGATATTTCAAAATTGAACATTTCAATTATAGACAGATTGATTCCGTCTGTCAAGCGCAAATCCCGCTCCTTTTTGACGATTTGCAGAAAGGCTCTGCCCGTTTTTGTTATAACGCACTAACCGTTATTCCCCGCAAAAAAAGCGCAAACGGATTGACAAACGCGCCCTGCCTGTGCTATGCTGATCCCCGTTAAAAGGGAGTAGTTGAAAAGGCATGGTCAACAAGCCCCGGCTCGTCCGCCGGTGGTCATGCGCCTATCAAAAATAGGTAATGAGACTTTTAGCACATCACATAGGCTGATGGTGCGGAAAGTCTTTTTTTGTACGATCAAATGCCTGTAACGCTCGTTTAGGGAAAGGGAGAATCGTCATGGCCATCAATTTTACGGGCTCCAACCTCTTCACCGTCCTGCTGCTCTTTGCGGCCGGGCTGGTCTTTATCATCAAGGGCGGCGACTGGTTTGTGGATGCCGCAACGTGGATCGCGGAGGCCTTCGGCATCCCGAAATTCATCGTCGGCGCAACGGTCGTCAGCTTCGCCACCACGCTGCCGGAGATGCTCGTCTCCGTCTTTGCGGCGCTTGAGGGCAACGCGGATATCGCCGTGGGCAATGCGGTCGGCTCTGTGACGGCGAACACCGGCCTGATTATGTGCCTGTCGCTGGTCTGCATGCCCTGCCTGATGACGCGCAGGCAGTTCGGCTTCAAGGCCTCGCTGCTGCTGGCGACGATCGCCGTGCTGTTCGCGTTCACGCGCAACGGCCAGCTCTCCGTCGCGCAGAGCGTCGTCATCCTGCTCTTCTTCGCCGCGTTCCTCGCGGAAAACCTGATGGCAGGCAAGCGCGAGCACGGCGCGGAGAACGCGGAAAACCGTCCGCAGATGACCGGCAAGGCGCTGGCGTGCAACCTGCTCGGCTTTGTGCTCGGCGCGGCGACCATCGTGCTCGGCGCGCAGCTCCTGATCGACAACGGCTCCGCGCTGGCGAAGATGATCGGCGTGCCGGATTCCATCATCGCCGCGACAATGATCGCCATCGGCACCTCCCTGCCGGAGCTGGTGACAACCCTCACCGCCATCCGCAAAAAGGAATCCTCGCTCTCCGTGGGCAACATCATCGGCGCCAACATCATGGATTTGACGCTGATTATGCCCCTGTGCTCGCTGATTCAGGGGCGCGCGATGCTGGTTGAGCGTCAGGGCATGCTGCTGGATATTCCGGCCTGCCTGATCGTCACGGCGGCGGCGCTTGTGCCCGCGCTGATCAGCGGCCGGTTCAAGCGCTGGACGGGCTTCCTCATCGGCGGGCTGTACATCGCCTATCTGGCCGTCATGTTCACCTGCTTCGGGGTATAAACAGGTTCATTCACCTCCGCCCGCGTCTGCAAAGCGTCAAAGTCCTGCACACGCGGGCGATTTTACGCCATTTTTCATACGCAAAAAAGGCCTCCTGCTGCGGCGCTGCAAGCGCGGCAACGGGAGGCCTTGTCTTCTATCGGCGGGGAATATTTCTTTCACAGCCCCAGCATCGAGGTGGCGATGAGGAAATAGATCATCAGCGAGCACGCGTCCACGATGGTGGTAATCATCGGGCTGGCCATCACCGCCGGGTCAAAGCCGAGCTTCTTCGCGCCAATCGGCAGCAGACAGCCGACGATCATCGCGATGATGACGGTGCAGAACAGCGTCACGGACACCACAGCGGCGATCATCATGCTCGTGCTGGTGAAGATGATGATGCGCAGGAAGTTGACCAGCGCCAGCGCCGCGCCGGAGACAACGGCCACGCCGATTTCCTTGGCCAGCACGTGCGGCCAGTCGCGCAGCTCGATTTCGCCCAGCGCAAGGTTGCGGATGACGGTAACGGAGGTCTGGCTGCCGGAGTTGCCCGCGCTGTCCATCAGCATCGGGATGAACGCGGTGAGCAGCACCGCGCCGGAAAGCAGCGTTTCAAAATGGGTGATGATGGTCGAGGTGAACGTCGCGGAGATCATCAGCAGCATCAGCCACGGCAGGCGATGCGCCACCAGACTCCAGATGCTGGTTTTCATATAATCCTCGTCGCTCGGGATGATAGCGGCCATCTTCTTGATGTCCTCGGTGTTCTCATCCTGAATGACGTCAACGATATCGTCGATGGTGATGATGCCGACGAGGCGGCCCTCTTTATCGCAGACGGCGATGGAGGTCAGGTCGTAACGGCGGAAATCGTCGGCAACGGCTTCCTGATCGTCCGTGGTGGCGGCGCTGACGATATTGGTATCCATGATATCGCGGATGCAGGCGCTTTCCGGCGCGATAATCAGCTTGCGCAGGGAAACCTGGCCGACGAGCCTGCGCTGATCGTCGATGACGTAGCAGGTGTAGACGGTCTCCTTGTCGATGCCCGTGCGGCGGATGTAATCCATCGCCTTGCGCACGGTGAAATAATCGTGCAGATCGACATATTCAATGGTCATCAGGCTGCCGGCGCTGTTTTCCGGATAATTGAGGAACTGGTTGATGGTCTTGCGCGTGCCCTCGTCGGCGTTCTGCAAAACCTTTTTGACGACGTTGGCGGGCATTTCTTCCAGAAAGTCCACCGTATCATCCATGAACATATCGTCCACCAGCGCCTTCAGTTCGGCGTTGGTCGCGCTTTCAGCGATGAGCTGCTGCTGCTCGCTGGTCATGTAGGAGAACACGTCGGAGGAGATATCCTTGGGCAGCATGCGGAACACGCGCAGCACGCGCCCCTCGTCTTCGATTTCCTCCAGCCCTTCGGCGATATCCACCGGCGGACATTCCGTCGCCTTCTGCTTAAACTCCTGGAGCTTGCCTTCGTCCAGCAGCTTGATCATTTCCATAAATTCCTTGCGGATTTCTTCTTCCATGGGGGATTCCTCCTATTCATTTTTCGTCGTTCTGCTTTGCGAAAAATGCAGGTTTGCCCCAAAAACGGCATAAAAATGCGCGCGGCAACAGACCGCGCGCTTCCGTTTTACAAATCCGCTTTATGCGTGAATCGGAAGGAGCGACGCAGCCTGTTCCCGTCGTTCTCGGGGTTTGCCCGCAAGGCTACTGGGATAGTCGTCCACGTCGTTCACCTCCGAAAATATGCTGGATCCTGTCGATCCGATGGTTTGCGTTTCCGCATCCCTTTTGAGCCATGATTACAATACCGCGATTTCGCGGCAATGTCAAGGCAAAAACGGGGAATGAAACGGGATTTAAGAAAGATTTAATATTAACCCCATTCAAACGGCCGCCTTTCTCGAGCGGCCGGGAATTTGGCAGATCATGTTTACACCTGATACCCCATCCCTGCCCGAACCAGATACAGCACGCGCTCGCGTACCGGCCTGCCCGTGATGCCCGCGAGCGCCTGCGCGTACAGCTCCAACTGTGGCCGATGGCGCTCGATCGCCCCGGCCGCGTCCGCGTCGGTCTTATAATCCACCAGCACCCACGCGCCGCGCTCGATAAAGCAGCAGTCGATCACGCCCTGCAAAAGCTGCGCGCCGTCCTCGGTCTCCCGGCGATAGGTGAACGCCCATTCGCGGTGCAGCTCCCCGGCGGCCAGCATGCGCACGCCCAGCGGCGAGGCGAACAGCCGCACGAGCAGGCGCGGATGCACGGCGGCCAGCTCGTTTTCGCTGACGACGCCCTTTTCCAGCAGCGCCGCGCGCTGGCGGTCGATCTCCGCCGCGAGGTCGCGCGTCGCCCGCAGCGCGTCAAAATCGAGCATGCGCATCATGCGGTGGAACGCGGTGCCGATCTGCGCGCCGGTCATCTGCTGCTCCTCCATGAAGCGCGGCAGGCGCATCAGCGGCGCGTCCGGCAGAGGCTCGTCCTCCTGCGCGGCGCGCTTTTCATCGCGCAATACGGCGCTGACCGTCGTTTTTCGCACGGCGGTTCTGACCCCCGGTTTGAAATTCATCAGGCGGGTCATCGCCTCGTCCTTCGGCGCGACGGCCAGCTCGGCCAGCAGGCGCAGCACCACGTCTTCCGTGCGCCGGGGCAGTTCGCCCGCCGCGCCGCCGACATGGGCGAACACGCGCCACGCGGAATTCCCCAGCCGAACGGCTTCTTCCCGGATGGTCAGGCTCGCCCCGGCTTCGATCAGCGCGGGCGCGATCATGTCAAGGCCGGTATGCATCTGCGAAATGTCCGCGCCCCGCCATGCTTCGGGCGGCTTATCCCCGGCGACGCTGCCGACCAGAATCAGCCGCTCCCGCGCGCGCGTCAGCGCGACGTAGAGCACGCGCACCTCCTCGGCGAGCTGCTCCCGCTGCGCTTTGACGCGAATCGCGCGGCGCAGCAGCGTGTCGCGTTCGCTGTTCATCTCCGTGTCCACGCACGGCAGACCCACGCCCAGCTCCGCATCCATCAGCACCCGCGCGCGCAAGGATTGCCCGCTCATCCGCCGCCCCAGCGCCAGCACAAAGACGACCGGAAATTCAAGGCCCTTGCTCTTGTGTGTCGTCATCATGCGCACCACGTCCTCGCTCTCGCCGATGGCGCTGGCGCTCATGCTGTCGCCGCCCGCGCGCAGCCGCTCGGCATAGCGCAAAAACGCATGGAGCGATCCGCCCTGCGTGCTGGCGAACGTCCGCGCCCGCGCGGTCAGCAGGTGCAAATTCGCCTGCCGCGCCGCGCCGCCCGGCAGCGCGCCTGCCCGCGCCAGAAAGCCCGTTTCGGCATAGATGCGCTCGATCAGCCGATCCACGCCCTGATTGCGCGCACAGAGCCGCCAGCGCGCACGCTTTGCCTCAAACGCGCGCAGCTTCTCGGCCAGCGCGTCATCCATCTCCTCGCGATAGCGGCGCACCGCCTCATGGTAGGGCGTTTTGACGTCCGGCGTGTAAATCCGAATCTGCGCCAGCTCGCTCTCCTCAAGCCCCAGCGCCGGGCCGCGCAGGGCGGCGAGCAGCGGTTCGTCCCGCGCGCCGTTCTCGATGGTCTGCAACAGCGCCGTCATGGCGCGAATCTCCGGAATATCGAAATACCCCTCGCCCGCGTCGCAGAACACCGGAATCCCCTCCGATTCCAGCATCTGCGCGGCCAGCGGCGCGCTCCCGCGCACCGCGCGCATCAGCACCGTCATGTCGCGATAGCGCAGCGGCCTTTCCGTTTCGGTCTTCGCGTCGTAAAACGGCGTGCCGACCAGCTCGCGGATGCGCGCGGCGACAACCTTCGCCTCCCGCTCGACGGCGGCCAGTTCCCGCTCCGCGTTCTCGTCCTCCTCCGCGCCGTCCTCGCCGGGCTGATAGAGCACGTGCAGCTCCACGGGCGGGTCGTCCTCCCGCGCGGGCAGGCCGCAGAAGAGCTTTTCCCGCTCGTCGTACTCGATTTCCGTCTCCTCCGCGCGCATGATGCGGCCGAAAACCGCATTTGCCGCCTCCAGCACGTTCGCGCGGGAGCGAAAGTTTTTCTGCAAATCAATGCGCCGCTCTTTTTCGCGCTCCGGCTTGTCAAACCGCGCCGCCTTTTGCAGAAACAGCGACGGCTCGGCCTGCCGGAAGCGATAGATGCTCTGCTTCACGTCGCCGACGAGGAACAGCCCGTCCTCCCGCGCAAAGCTGCCGACGATGGCCTCCTGAATCGCGCTGGAATCCTGATATTCGTCGATGAACACATAGCGGTATTGCGCGCGGAGCGACGCGCGCACCTCGGGCAGCGCCAGCGCCGCGAGCGCGTTGTGTTCGAGGTCGTTAAAATCCATCATGCCGCGCCGGCGCTTGGCCGCCGTGTAGAGCGCGTCGTATGTCTTGGCCAGCTCGGCCAGCCCGTCCAGCGGCGCGGCCGTCATGCGGATATCCGCCGCCGCGTCCTCCAGCGTCAGCGCAAAGGCCGTCTGCACATCCGCGACGGCCTTTTTGAGCGCGTCGCGCCGCGCCTTCACCCGGTCGGCAATATCCTCGTCGAACAGATCCGTCTTTTTCTTTCGCCCCAGCGCCGCGAACGTCACGCCGTGCAGCGCGTCGTGCAGCGCGGCATAGCCGTCCGCCGCCGCCGCGGTCAGATCCGCCGTGAGCTGCACATCCATGCCGCAGGCCACCGCGTAATGCAGCGGGCCGTTTTCCCCCTCGCAGAGCGCCAGCGTCTCCCGCGCGTTGGCGCAGAGGCGCTCCAGCCTGCGCCCCGCAAAATCCGCCAGCAGCCGCGCGGCGGGGCTTTGTTCAAACGCCTCACCCGTCAGGCGCACCGTCTCCTGCGCGCGCGCAAGGAACGCCCACGGGTCGGGGCGCGTCATCATAAACCGATGCAGCGCGAACGCCAATTCGCTCAGTTCCTCCTGCGTATAGCACCTGTCCGCCGCGAGGAAAGCGTCGCTGCCCACCTCGTAGCAGCTATATATCGCGTCCTCCATCGCCTGATGGCTGAGCACGCCGCACTCCTGCTCGTCGCCGATGCGAAAGCCGGGGTCGATGGAAAGCGCCTGAAAGTGCTCGCGCAGCAGGTTGCCGCAGAACCTGTGCAGCGTGGAGATGCTCGCGCGGGAGAGCGCCATCACCTGTTCGCCCAGCGCCGGATCCTCCCGCGCGGCCTTGCCGAGCGCCTCGCCGATGCGCTGGCGCATTTCGCCCGCCGCCGCGTTGGTGAACGTGACGACCAGCATGTTTTCAATCGGGCAGCCCTCGCGCACGAGCTGCACGATGCGCTCCACCAGCACGGCCGTCTTGCCCGAGCCCGCCGCCGCGCAGACGATCAGGCTGTGCCCCCGGTCGGCGATGGCGTCGCGCTGCTGCTCTGTCCATTTCGGCATGGTGATTTCCTCCTCCGGCATTCAAAATATAGCTCATTGCCATTATAGCACAAAAAAGCGCCTCTCTTAAAGAGAGGCGACAGACTGCATACAAAAAGCTATCCTCTCCCCTCGAAGGGGAGAGAATAGCCCTTTTCGTAAATGAAAGAATCGCCAAATTCCTTCATTTTGCTCTTCAAGACCGGTCTGTTTTTCAAATGTGTACGGCCATCAGTCCGCGTTCTTCCTGCGGTCGGCAAAGTTTTTCAGCAGCACGCCGCCACTGACGGCCAGCAGCAGCAGCCAGAGCGCCACACGGCTGTCATCGCCCGTCTTCGGGAGGTTATTGATCGCCTCTTTACCGGGCAGTTTTTCGATCACCGTCTGCTCAAGCGTGATTTCGTGCGCGGCTTTCGCGTCGCTGTAATACTTGCCGCACTTTTCGCAGTGCCAGTATTCGATATTGCCCGCGCTCTCCGCCGTCGCCGCTTTTGCGCTGGTGTGCTTCAGGTCGGTATGGTTATCCGGTGCAACACTTATTTTTTCACTCACGACTTTACCGCACTTATAACAGGTATGAAGAACTTCCCCTTCTTTGGTGCAAGTAGCGCTTTCCTTAACAACATCATTTTCTGCGTTGTAATCGTGAGTTTCGTGATAGCAGGCTTTAAAGGTGATATTCAAGTCCTTTGTAACATTCGGAATAGAAAAGGCAACAGGTTTTCCGTATCCATCGTAGGAATAAGTGAAGTCAGTGCCCAGTTTCAAACCAATTCCGTCATTACCTGCAACGGACAATTCCTTATAGGTAAGCCCCCATTGCTCCGTGCCAACATAATATTTTTCACTGGCAAGGTAAAGGTTAATACTGAAATCCTCGCCTTTTTTCAGCTTGTAGGTCGTATCCTTCAACGGAGCAAACCCTGTCGTATCCGCAAAGGTTATAAGGCAAAAAGCAGCTTCCTTTTCAAAGGCAGCATAGAATATCTTGCTTTCCGTTACCGTTCCCAATGAAGAAAGCGCATACGGTGAATTCTTATTTGCTGACCATCCGACAAAAGTATAGATATAATCTTCGTCTTTGATGACAGGTTTGTTGCCTTGGAATGTAATCTCTGTTCCATAATAGCCTTTATAGCTATACAGAGTTTCGCTTCCATCGTATGATTTAAAAGTAATATCATATTGATTTCTTGCGTAGTAGAGAGAAAGCTGCAGTTTACCGTCTCCCGTTATCGTACCGCTATTAGATGATTTAGTGGCGTCAAACGAAAAACCATTTTTTATATATGCGGAATCTGGTACGGTTGCAGTTGTATCCGTTGCACCGATTTCAGTCTTGGTTCTATCAGGAGTTTCCTGATACTGCCCATTTTTGTCCATATAATAGATGTTTACAGTGTATGGGGTATTACCATTTGCTTTCCATCTTGCTGTATATGATTGATTTCCAACAGTTCCTTTTTTAATCGTGACGGTAGGATATACATCCGATGTACCGCCTGCTACCCAACCGATAAAACTATATCCGGGTTTTGTTGGTGTAGGTAGTGTAAAATCGTCACTTTCAACATTGAAAAGTGAATATAATACACCGTCACCCTGCTTAATTTCAGGTGTTGTAATATCACTAGAAAATGTTCCGCCATTTAGGTAGTAAAACACATATTGCTGTTTCGGCCGCCAGTGCGCAGTCAATGTTATATTGGATTGCCATTCTGTCATAATATCCAGATATTTTGACGGCGTTTGACTGCTATCTTTATCACAAGTCCAACCAATGAAATCGTAGTTTTCCCGCTCCAGATTGTTGTTCAACGTATCAAATGGTTTGTCAAATCCAATCTTATAGTACGGTGTGGCATCGTTTGTCTTGTAATAATAAGAGAAAATGCTTTCATCGGGTGTACTTTTCCAGTGCCCGTTATTCAAATCGTAGGTAATCGTATACCGAGTTGATGTTGAGGGCGTGGATTCTCCTTCTTTTACAACTGTTCCATCACCGGAGGACTTTTCTTTCAAAGCGCCGATAAGCCTATCCGGCACACCGTCTCCACACACAATTTTTCCGGTATTCACTACACCGGAAACGTTAAAATTACTAATATCGGATAGATATAATGTGCCGGTGTTGACAAAAGAATCTTCCAAGCCCAAGTTGTAACAGCCACTGATTCTTGCAGTTCCGTTATTTTGGAAGGAACAACCGGAACTGACACCAAATGTTGAATTGGAACCGGTAAATGTAAATTCACTGTTATTTACAAAGCTTGCCTGATAACCAAGCGTAAAACCTTTGGAAATATTAACCGTTCCGTTGTTTGTGAAGGTTTCATTCCCATACCAGCACCACATTTCAAATGAGGTATCTGTGTATGTTTCACCGGAATTGATTGTTTGGCCATAATAGAGCGTCGATGCACTCGCCGAAATTGGCAGAGCCGTAAAGATCATCAACATTACCATTATGAACGGTAGTATTCTTTTTCTCATAAGAGCCTCCTGTGTTTTATTTTTATTTTTTTAGGATAATTGTTGTAATCCGTATCGTCCCTTCATTTTCGCAAGCTGCATCAGCCCTTTTTCAACAAAGCAGTCAAGGCATGCACCTATGATTTCCTTCGTCCTCTCGGCTTTCTTTGATGTGTTCAAGCTCAAATATTCCTTTCCTGCCGAATATATCGTATCGTGGTAAAGTATAGCATACCCCCCCCGAAGAATCAAGTACTGGCTTGAAAATAATACAAGCTCTATGAAAAACATTAAAAAAGAAAGGCCGCTGTCCCCATACGCCGATATGCGCCATTCTTCTTCGGGTAGTTTCAGGCAGGGAAGATAGTAGTCGCCTTGTAATTCATACCAAAGTCCGTTTGTCTCGTTATAGATGAATTTATCCATCATATGTTCCTCCAAATGTAGATTTTACTTCAAAATCCGTTTCGCTGTCCTTAAACTCACTGTTTTGAAGTTTTGTCCTTATCTGGCTTCACTCATCATTGGTTTTTTGCATTTTTCTATTTTCTCTGACACAATACATCGCCTGATGAGGTTTTCGTGCGTTTCCGGCGACATTGTGGGCGCGGTCAACTTGCAGACCCACCCAAAACATGATATACTTTCTACAAACAAGCGGCCTGACGCCGCCTGCGCCTTGGCCAAAACCCACTATGAAAACGGAGGTCTTCCTGATGAAAAAATGGCTTGCCGCGCTGCTGCTGGCGCTGCTTCTGCCCGCCTGTGCGCTCGGCGACAGCGAGGGCGTCATCGTTCAATCCTCCTGCAACATCGTGCAGAGCGGGAATTACTATCTGGCGTATTGCTTCGCGCAGGTGCACAACAACGCCTCGACGGTGATCTGTCTGGATCGGGGCACGTTCGACCTGCAAAGCGGCGAAACGCTGCTCTCTACCAGCGAGGTCGCGCAGATTTGGCCGTACTTCCTCAACCCCGGCGAGGACGGCTATCTGTTTGACATCGTTTCCTTCGAGCCGGATGAAAACGGCAACCCCGTCGTTCCCTCCATCACGGGCATTTCCTACAACCTGACCTATCTGCCGGTGGATGCGGCGTTTGCCAATTACGACCTTTCGGCGGTTTCGGAAATCGTTCAGGACGCCTCCGGCGACATGAGCGTGATCTGCCGCCTGACCAATTCGACGGAAATGGACGCCTATAACCCGACCGTGGCCATCGGCCTGTATACGGACAGCGGCGCGATGCTCTATTCGGACGGCACGACGCTCCAGGACGTGGGTATTCCGGCGGGCGGCACGGTGCTGGTTCGCTTCGACGTGGACGAGGCCTTTGTCGCCCAGTGGCAGAGCTACGGCGCGATGCCGACGCAGGTGCACACCAACGCCTCGTTCCGGCACGACGAGGATTAAAGAAAAGATGACAAGCGCCTCCCCCTCGATGCATCGGGCGGAGGCGGACGATAAAGGGAGGTTTTTGGGGGATGGAAAAAAAGACGATTCGCTCCGGCGCGCCGTTTGTCTTCGCGGGCGCGGGCGTGATGGCTGTCGCGCTGACGATGGGCATCGGCTCCTTCGTCAGCTACCCGGTCGCGCTGGCCGTCGGCGCGGCGGGCTACGCGCTGGGGCGGAAAAAATACCCGGATCGCGTGATCGAGGTGGAAACCGCGCCGAAATCCGGCAACGCCGAGGTGGACGCGCTCATCCGCGAGGCGCGCGGCCAACTGGATCAGGTTGCCGCCGCCAACGACGCGATTGCCGACCCGGCGCTTTCCCGCCAGATCGAGGATATCGAGGCGACCTGCCGCCTGATTTTGCAGCGGCTCGAGGAACAGCCGAACATGCTCTCCCAGCTTCGCACGTTCCTGCGCTACTATCTCCCCGCGACGCTCAAGCTCTTAAACGCCCGCGCCGCGCTGGAAGCGGAGGTCAGCGCCGGGCAGAGCGCGGACATCGCCGCGCGCATCGCCAAGGCCGTCGAGCAGGTGCAATCCGCGTTTCACAAGCAGCTTGACGCGCTCAACGAATTCCGCTTCATCAATCTGGAAAGCGAAATGGACGTGCTGGCGGACATGCTCAAATCCGACGGTCTGACCGCCGAGCCGGACGCGCCCGCCGCCAAGGAAGCGGAAGCGCCGCAGGAGGACGACCCCTTCGCCTCGCTCTTCGTCAAGGGGGAAAAGAAATAAATGGGTGAATTTTCCGGATTCGCGCTCGTGCCCGAGCAGGGCGCAATCCCGCAGAAGGGGCAGCTCGATCCCGATATGCAGCGGCGCATCGAGGCGATGGCCGCGCGCATCGACCTGAGCGACAACGCCGCCGTGATGGGCTTCGGCGCGCGTGCGCAGAAGGAAATGGGCGCGTTTTCGGATATCGCGCTCCAGCAGATGCTCCGGCAGGATATCAAGCCGCTGGAAAGCGTGATGCAGACGCTGGCCGAGCAGATCAAGGCCTGCTCGTTCACGGCGCAGGCCAAGGGGCTTTTCCGCCGGGTGTTCGGCGGCGCGGCGCCGCTCGCCGAGGTGCAGGCCGCTTATGAAAAGGCCATCCCCAAAATCAACGCCTGCGCGGACGAGATGACCGACCGCCGCGTTGCGCTCATGCGCGACAGCGCGCTGCTGGATCGCCTGTACGAGCGCAACGAGGGGCTTTACCGCGAGCTGTGCTCGCTGATCGTCGTCGGCGACGAAGCCGTTACACAGGCAAGGGCGCGGGGCGAAAGCCCGCAGAACGTCGCCCGAATGGAGCGGCGCGTGCAGGATCTGCGCGTCACGCAGGTCGCCTCCACCCAGCTCGCCGCGCAGATTCGCGCCGTTCAGGCCAGCGACGAGACGACCTGCTCCCGCTTGCAGGCCGCGCTGGAAGTGACCATCCCGCTCTGGAAGAGCCAGATGGCCGCGGCGCTCGGCCTCGCCCGCGCCACCGATTCGCTGACGATGCAGCGGCGCGTCGGCGAGCAGGCCGCGCGCGACGTCAGGCGCGGCGCGCGAGAGCTGGCCGAACAGACGAAGGCCTATGCCGCCGCCGACGCGGACAGCGACCGGCAGCGCGCGCAGCAGACCGCCGAATCCCTGCTGGCCGAGCTGGCCGACATCGAGCAATCGCTTTCCGAACAGGAAAAAATCCGCCGCGCTGAGCAAAGCGCAGAAAGAGGTGTTTGATTATGCCCGCTTACGCGACCCAATCCGCGCCGAAACAGGCGCAGGGCAACCCGCAGCAGCAAAAGCAGCCGAAGCAGGAAGCGCCCAAGGGGCTGGCCGCCCTGCCGCAGGGCGCGGGCGTCGCCGCGCTGGTCGTGATGCTCGCGCTGGCGCTGCCCATCGGCAATTTCCGCGCGCTGCAAAACGCAACGCCGCAGGCGTTCATCCGTCAGGGCGATGTGAAATCCATCGTGGAGGATCGCATCAGCGCCGCGCAGAACGCCGTGACCGTCGCCCAGCGCGGCAGCGTCAGCCAGACGACGCTCGACGACGTGAGCAGCGCCATCAAGGCCATGCAGAGCGCCAAGACCGCCCGCGACATCAGCCGCGCGGATCAGCAGCTCACCGTCGCCGTCAGCCAGCTTGTGGACGACGCGAACCTGACCAGCGCCGAGGACGAGCGGATGCTCACCCGCGCGGCGGATACCTTCGCCGAACAGGGCAGCTTCCTGCGTCAGGAGGCGCGGTCGTACAACCAGAAGGCCGAAAGGGCGGAAAAGCTCTATGAAAAGCTGCCGACCAAGTTCCTGCTGGCTCAACCGGACATGTACGAGGGCATTTAAGTGAGCATTTTTTCCGGCCTGAGCCTTGAAAACCTGCAAATCGCGATGGAAGCGGCGAAGCGCTCCCCCAAGGCGCTCGCCGCGCTGGCCATCGTCGCGGTGGTCGCGGTCGCGGCGGTCGGCTTTGCCGGCCACATGATCGCGCACCATGTCGGCGGGTTCTACGCGCGCATCGAGGAAGAAGACGAGCGCGCCCGCATGGAAGAAGAACAGGCGGCGAAGAACGCCGCCCAAGAAGAGAATCACCAGAAAGGGGAAACGCAATGAAAAAAGTTTGGGCACTCATAACAGCGCTGGCCTTGATGCTGGCGCTGGCCGTCGGCGCTTCGGCCGCCGTACCGAAAAAGCCGAGCGAATTTGCCTATGCGTATGATTACGACGGTTCGGTGCTTTCCGGCTCGACCCTCGATACCATCGCGCAGTATGGCGCGGCGCTCGAAGACGCAACCGGCATTCAGGCCGTCGCCGTCGTCGTGGATTTCCTCGACGGGCAGGACCCAGCGGATTACGCCACCGACCTCATCAACACATGGGGCATCGGCCAGAAGGGCGAAAACAACGGCGTGGTCGTGCTGCTCGCGCGCGGCGACCGCAAAATCCAGATCGGCACGGGCAAGGGGCTTGACCGCGTGCTGAGCGGCTCCAAGTGCGGCGATCTGATCGACGACAACATCGACTACTTTGCCGACAACAAATTCGACAAAGGCATGCTGAATCTCTACGAGGACGTGTGCCGGTATCTGGCCCGCGCAAAGGGCAAGACGCTCTCCCTCTCGCAGGGCGCTTCCGGCAGCAGCTATGGCAGCGGCTACGACAGCGCCTACGGCGGTTCGGGCAGCTACGGCGGTTACGACGAAGGGGGCTTTGATTTGTTCGAATTCATCCTTGGCGTGATCTTTGTTTACATCGTCATCTGCGTGCTGTTTAACGCGCTGGCGCCGAATCGCGGCGGCTGCCTGAGCTATTTCTTCATGGGCTG
>QWCN01004359.1_pt1 | contig 20023 bp, 13 predicted proteins | sample 1972711 | NCBI WGS metagenome assembly QWCN01 (sample SAMN09866707, study PRJNA288562) | Human gut metagenome isolate term1_stool, whole genome shotgun sequencing... | isolation source: gut | host: Homo sapiens | place: USA: California
TCCGAATTCACGGATGAAATGTAGGATGTGTGTATCGGCTGTGAAGCCGAAATGTCCCATTAGGATGCCGGCAAACAAAACAAATGTGACGCCCAAAGAAACTCCGAATATCTTTATCTTACCAAGATACACGCCGGCAGCCACTACAAATGCGTAGAGGAGCACGATGTGAGCTACGGAGCTGGGGTCCCATAATAAACTTTGTAACCAATCCATAATATAGCAGTTTTTATAATGTTTTTCTAAAAACGAGTGCAAAATTACTCATAACATTGGAGCTAATCAAATAAAAGAAGAACTAAAAATGAAGAATTTCTATGCAGATTGTATGCACTTGACGAATCGGGGCGTCCTGTGCGAATTTTCCCTAAAAAAGAGATTCGTTTTAACTTATTGGTTATATTTGCAGGTCGAACGACTGACATTTAGAAAGAGATAGATAAAAATAAAGACAATATTAATCTTGTTTTAATTTTAAATAAACTATGGCAGACAAAAAAGAAAAACTCTTCTCAGACTTTTCTCCTGCCTCCACCGAACAATGGATGGAGAAGGTTACAGCCGATTTAAAAGGTGCTGATTTTGAGAAGAAGCTCGTTTGGAAAACAAACGAAGGGTTTAAAGTGAAACCTTTTTACCGGATGGAAGATCTGGAGGATTTAAAAACTACTGATGCACTTCCTGGAGAGTTCCCTTATTTAAGAGGAACTAAAAAAGACAACAATGCATGGTTGGTTCGTCAGGAAATTAGAGTAGAATGTCCGAAAGAAGCCAATGCGAAAGCACTGGATATCCTAAATAAAGGTGTTGACTCACTTTCTTTCCATGTGAAAGCAAAAGAACTTAATGCGGAATATATTGAAACACTGTTAAGTGATATTCAGGCAGAGTGTGTTGAACTGAATTTCTCAACCTGTCAGGGGCATGTGGTTGAGTTGGCTAATCTGCTGGTAGCTTATTTCCAGAAGAAAGATTATGATGTGAAGAAACTGAAAGGTTCTATCAACTATGATTTCTTCAACAAGATGCTGACTCGTGGCAAGGAGAAAGGTGATATGGTACAAACAGCCAAATCTTTGATTGAAGCCATTCAGCCGCTTCCTTTCTATCGTGTGCTGAATGTAAACGCTTTATCATTGAATAATGCAGGCGCTTATATTTCTCAGGAACTGGGTTATGCTCTGGCTTGGGGAAATGAATATATGGGTCAATTGACTGATGCCGGTATTCCTGCTGCCATAGTAGCCAAGAAAATCAAATTTAATTTTGGTATCAGTTCCAATTATTTCCTTGAAATAGCGAAATTCCGTGCGGCACGTTTGCTTTGGGCAAATATTGTAGCTTCTTACAATCCCGAATGTGTGCGTGATTGCGAGAATAAAGGTCCTAACGGAGAATGTCGTTGCGCAGCAAAAATGGCGGTTCATGCCGAAACTTCTACTTTCAATCTTACTTTGTTTGATGCACATGTAAATCTGCTTCGTACACAGACTGAAGCCATGAGTGCTGCATTAGGAGGCGTAGACTCTATGACGGTAACTCCGTTTGATAAGACTTATGAGACTCCGGACGAGTTCTCAGAACGCCTGGCTCGTAACCAACAACTGCTGCTGAAAGAAGAATCTCATTTTGATAAAGTGATCGACCCTGCTGCCGGTTCTTATTATATCGAGAATCTGACTGTGGCTATTGCAAAACAGGCTTGGGAACTCTTCCTTGCTGTAGAAGAAGCAGGTGGCTTCTATGCGGCATTGAAAGCAGGAACTGTTCAGGCTGCTGTGAATGAGAGCAACAAAGCTCGTCATAAAGCAGTTGCACAGCGTCGTGAAGTGCTGTTGGGTACCAACCAATTCCCGAACTTCAATGAAAAGGCTGGCAATAAGCAACCTGTTGAAGGTAAGTGTTGTTGCGGAGGTGACTCTCACACTTGCGAAAAAGAGGTGGATACTCTGGTGTTCGATCGTGCTGCCAGTCAGTTTGAAGCATTGCGTCTCGAAACAGAAGCATCAGGCAAACGTCCGAAAGCGTTCATGTTAACCATTGGTAATCTGGCCATGCGTCAGGCACGTGCTCAATATTCTTGTAACTTCCTGGCTTGTGCCGGTTATGAAGTAATTGATAATCTGGGATTTGAGACAGTAGAAGCAGGAGTAGAGGCAGCTATGGCTGCAAAAGCTGATATTGTTGTTATCTGTTCCAGCGATGATGAATATGCTGAATATGCAATTCCTGCTTTCAAAGCACTGAATGGTCGTGCTATGTTTATCGTTGCCGGTGCTCCGGCTTGTATGGACGACCTGAAAGCTGCAGGTATCGAAAACTTCATCCATGTTCGTGTCAATGTATTGGATACCTTGAAAGAGTTTAACGCTAAACTATTGAAGTAAGATGAGAAAAGATTTTAAAAACATCGATATATATGCCGCATTTCAGCCGACTAATGGTGCTGAATGGCAAAAGGCTAACGGTATCTCCGCTGACTGGAAAACACCGGAACACATTGAAGTGAAGCCTGTTTATACAAAAGAAGACCTCGAAGGAATGGAACACCTTGGCTATGCTGCCGGACTTCCTCCTTATCTGCGCGGTCCGTATTCAGTAATGTACACTCTTCGTCCCTGGACCATCCGCCAGTATGCCGGATTTTCTACCGCCGAAGAATCAAATGCATTTTATCGCCGTAATTTGGCTGCCGGTCAGAAAGGTTTGTCAGTGGCATTCGACTTAGCTACTCACCGCGGTTATGACCCCGATCACGAACGTGTAGTAGGTGACGTAGGTAAAGCCGGTGTATCTATCTGTTCATTGGAAAATATGAAAGTGCTGTTCGATGGTATCCCATTGAACAAGATGTCTGTGTCTATGACAATGAATGGAGCTGTACTTCCGATTATGGCATTCTATATCAATGCCGGTCTGGAACAAGGTGCTAAACTCGAAGAAATGGCCGGTACTATCCAGAATGATATTCTGAAAGAATTCATGGTGCGTAATACTTATATTTATCCGCCTGCATTCTCTATGAAGATTATTTCTGATATTTTCGAATACACTTCGCAGAAGATGCCTAAGTTCAACTCTATCTCTATCTCCGGTTATCACATGCAGGAAGCAGGCGCAACCGCGGATATCGAGTTAGCTTATACATTGGCCGATGGTTTGGAATATCTTCGTGCAGGAACGGCAGCAGGCATTGATATTGATGCATTTGCACCGCGTCTGTCTTTCTTCTGGGCGATTGGAACCAATCACTTTATGGAAATAGCCAAGATGCGTGCTGCACGTATGTTGTGGGCAAAGATTGTGAAACAATTCAATCCGAAGAACCCGAAATCACTGGCGTTGCGTACTCACTCGCAGACTTCCGGCTGGTCACTGACCGAACAGGATCCGTTCAATAACGTAGGACGTACCTGTATTGAGGCTATGGCTGCAGCTTTGGGGCATACTCAATCTTTGCATACCAATGCATTGGATGAGGCTATTGCTCTTCCAACAGATTTTTCTGCACGTATTGCACGTAATACACAGATTTACATTCAGGAAGAAACTTACATCTGCAAGAACGTTGACCCATGGGGTGGTTCTTACTATGTAGAATCTCTGACGAACGAACTGGCACACAAGGCTTGGGAGCATATTCAGGAAATAGAAAAACTGGGTGGTATGGCGAAAGCTATCGAAACAGGTATTCCAAAGATGCGTATCGAAGAAGCTGCTGCACGTACACAGGCTCGTATCGACAGTGGTCAGCAGACAATTGTCGGTGTGAACAAGTATCGTCTGGAAAAAGAAGCTCCGATTGATATTCTTGAAATTGATAATACAGCCGTTCGTCTTGAACAGATTGAAAACCTGAAACGTTTGAAAGATGGACGTAATCAGGCTGAAGTGGACAAAGCATTGGCAGCAATTACCGAATGTGTGAAGACTGGCAAGGGTAACTTGTTGGAATTGGCTGTGGAAGCAGCTCGTGTTCGCGCAACATTGGGTGAGATTTCTTATGCTTGCGAACAGATAGTAGGACGTTATAAAGCAATAATTAGAACGATATCAGGCGTGTATTCATCAGAAAGTAAAAACGATAGCGACTTCAAACGTGCTTGTGAACTGGCCGAGAAGTTCGCGAAGAAAGAGGGACGTCAACCTCGTATCATGGTTGCAAAGATGGGACAGGACGGTCACGACCGTGGTGCTAAAGTCGTAGCAACCGGTTATGCTGACTGTGGCTTCGATGTGGATATGGGACCGTTGTTCCAGACTCCGGCGGAAGCTGCTCGCGAGGCTGTTGAAAACGACGTTCATGTAGTAGGTGTTTCTTCACTGGCTGCCGGACATAAGACATTGGTTCCGCAAATTATTGAAGAACTGAAGAAACTGGGTCGCGAAGACATTGTAGTGATTGCCGGTGGTGTTATTCCTGCACAAGATTACGATTTCTTGTATAAGGCAGGTGTAGCTGCTATCTTCGGTCCGGGTACTCCGGTAGCGAAAGCTGCTTGTCAGATTCTGGAAATCCTAATGGATGAAGAATAAGGAAAACTTTCTTATTGACAGATTGTATATGCAATAAGTGGGAAACCATGAATTAATAGAAAAAAGGGTCAGTAACTGACCCTTTTTTTGTATCCTATTATTGAAAACTTCCTTTTTGGCGTTTTATAAAAAAGTACCTCAAATTTGATTTATTGAAAAAATATTCATAATATTGTCATCACTTTGTTAACTGTTGACCCGTACCTTTGCGCATAAATTTCTAAACTATGGTAGATTTCATGGATGATAAACAATTATTGGGAGAGCTGAAAAGAGGCAATAATGCAGCTTTTGAGTTTCTGTTCAAGAGTTATTATCCTCGTTTGCGAGGGTATGCTATTCGTTTTATAGAAGATGAAGAAACGGTTCGTGATATTATTCAAGAGTGTTTCTTACGATTTTGGGAACGTCGCGAAATGTTATCTGCCTTCTCACTTACTTCTCTTCTTTTTTCTATGGTCCGCAATGGATGTCTAAATTATCTGAAGCATCGCTCGATTGTTGAAAAGTACCGGGTGGAGTACTTGGCAAAGGTGGATGGGGAAGAAAGACTCTACTATGCAGACTTTATGCAGGATGCAGAACATAAATTATTATACAAAGAATTGCAGGAGCAGATTGCCCTTGTGCTTAATCAGTTGCCGGACAGGTCGCGTGAGATTTTTTTGTTAAGCCGTTTCAGGGGATTGAAGAACAGAGAAATCGCAGAAAAACTACAAATATCTACCACAGCAGTCGAAAAGCATATAGCAAGGGCTTTGCAATATTTCTCCCGGCATTTCAGCGAACGCTATCCGGTGGATCTGTATATAGTGATATTGGCATGGCTGATGATGGAGCAGAAATAATCAATGCACTCTTCGATTATATAAAGAATAAGAAGCAGGAAAGTTTTTTTCTGCTTTTTTTGTTTCAGAGGTTGGGTAAAAGAAATATGGGTTGTTACATCTTATAGAAAGTGAATATAATGAAGCAAGAAGAAAATATCCGTGAATTGGCTATTCAGTATTTTGAAGGACGCATATCAAGAGCTGACGAAAAGAATCTGTTCGAATATATCGAACAGGTGGAAGGTGGCTATGGCAGGTTCCGTCAATGGGAGAGAGAATGGATGAATCACCGGAATACCGATTCGGAGACAGATGCCGAATGGGAAGCTTTGAAGCATAAGATGTATACGCAGGAAGCGATTGTCCCGTTATTGAAAAAGTCGAAACCTGGTATATGGAAGATAGCCCGTATCGCTGCCGTTATAGCATTGATTGTCGGTACTACGTTGGGTATTCAACAGGCTATTTACTTGTTTACGCCAAAGACTTTTTTTGTTTGCGAAGCTCCGTTGGGGGATAAGAGTAAGATACAGCTTTCGGATGGTACAGTTGTATGGCTGAATGCAGGTTCCGTATTAAGATATTCGAATCATTTTAATACAGCCGACCGGGTGGTGGAGCTGGAAGGAGAGGGGTATTTTGAGGTGACTAAACAGAATGGAAAGCAATTTACAGTAAAGACGCATGAATATGATGTGGTGGTAAAAGGTACGAAATTTAATGTATCTGCCTATTCAGACGATTCGTATATAACAACCACCTTGCTGGAAGGAGCAGTAGAGTTGAATTATAAAGAAGATCAGATACGGATGTCTCCGGGAGAATCTATTTCTTTGGATTTGGTAACAAGACAGTTGAAAGGAAAGAAAGTAAATGCACGTCAGGCAATGGCGTGGGCGGAAGACAGGATTGAATATGATGACATTACGTTAGGAGAGATGGTGAAGAAGCTTTCACGTCAGTACGATGTGCATATTCAGTTAGAGTCGGAGAAATTGGGCGATATGAAGTTCCGTGTTTCGTTGCGTAATAAAGAGACAATCGTAGATGTAATGGATGCACTGAAAGAAATCATACCTATCAAAGTAGAATATAAGGAAAAGGATATATATATAAGATAAGAACTCAATGTTTAATTGTAAAGAAATCAAGTATGAATATTACTCAAATAGGCAGATTTGGGATGCTGTTGATGATGGCATCTGTTGCAATCTCGTGTTCTGACCCTAATCCTTTGGACTCATACACTCGTGTTCCGTTCGAAAAAACGGAAACGGATGACGGAAATGGTGATGGTGACGGAGACGGTGCCGGCGGTTTGTTCGAGAAAGGAAACGGAACGGACAGCAAACCTTATATGATAATGAATGCTACGCAGATCAGAAATATGCGTAGTGTGTTGAAATCGGGAATGAAAGTTTATTTCCAGTTAGGTGCTGATATTGATATGGCAGGCATTGATGACTGGCAGTCGTTGAATGGTTCCGGTGATTTTCCTTATGAAATAGATTTTGACGGAGACAGCCATGTCATTAAGAACTTCAAATGTTCTGCCGGTGATTATCCAAGTTTCTTCGGAGTATTGTGCGGTGATTGTCGTAATGTGGGCTTTGTGAATGCTTCTGTATCATCTGCTCGGCAGGGGATTGGAATTATTACCGGTTATCTCGGACTTAAAGATAAAGGTAACGGAAATAAGACAGGAAGAATTGTGAACTGCTATACGACCGGCGAAGTAATCGGTTCTGGTGCGGCAGGTGGAATAGCCGGTGTATTGGCAAATAGCTATGATGGGCAAGAAAGTTATATAAAGAACTGTTATTCAAATGCAACGGTCAGCGATCAGGCGGCAAGTGGCGGAAAAGCAGGCGGTATTGCCGGACGGAAAGTAGGTGTCGGCGGATTTATTGAGAACTGCTATGCATACGGAGCAGTCAGTGCAACTAAAGGAGGCGTAGGCGGTATTTTGGGACAAATCGACAAAAGTTGTGACATTGCTATCAAGAACAGCGCAGCATGGAGTAACTTGACCGGAGTGGATGCTTCGTCAACCGTAGGACGCATTGTTGGGGTCTCTGCTTCATTAGGCAGTTATGAGAATTGTTACGCCTGCGAAAGTATTGTACTCAAAGTGAATGAAAAAACGATTACCGCATCAGACGAATCATCAGCCACGGGAACAACTTTTCACGGAGTGGCGAAGTCAGCGGAAGAACTGGGGAATATCATCGTAGCCTGGAATCCGAATCTTTGGAAAAAAGGAACGAACGGTTATCCGATATTCCAGTGGTCTGAATAAATAAAGCCAGTCGATACAAAAAAGCAGAAATAATCTGCTTTTTTGCTTTTATAGGGGTTGGGCAGATGAATGATGAGTTGTTTTATCTTATAGAAGCGATTCAGAGAAATACTACAATCGAATATATATATCCTTAAATATAAATCACTTTAAATTGTAACAACTTAATTGATAAAATTATGAATGACCGAAGAAACTCATTTTTTAGACTGTTTCTCCTGATTCTGTTGTGTTTGGGCGTCCAGTCACTACGGGCGCAGACAGTTACAAAGGTCTTTAAAAATGAGCCGCTGAAGGCGGTATTGAAAGAAGTTGAGCGGCAGACGAAGTACTCCATTATCTATAAAACGGACGAGGTTAATGAAAACAAGAAGATAACGGCTTCCTTTCAGCAGGCAACTGTTAATAATGTGCTTGCTACTGTTTTGGATAAGGATGTAGAGTATAAACTACAAAACCGGATGATTATCATCACAAAGAAAACAGAACGTAATACTACTGCCGTCCCATCGCAGCCTTTACATCGGGTTACGGGGAAAGTGGTCGATGTGAACGGTGACCCGGTAATCGGTGCCAGTGTACAGGTGATGGGACAGTCTATGGGAACGATCACGAATTTGGATGGTGAATTTACATTATCCTCGGTTCCGGCCAATGCCCTAGTCGTTGTGTCCTATATTGGATTTGAGAAGAAAGAAATTAAAGTCTCCGACTTGCAGAAATCTTCGAGAGTAATACTCCGGGAGGATACGGCTACGCTGGAAGAAGTGGTGGTGGTAGGCTATGGTACTCAAAAGAAAATAAACCTGACGGGAGCTGTTGCAGTAGTAGACAGTAAAGCGATGGAAGACAGACCCGTGCCGAGAGCCTCACAGATGTTGCAAGGGACTGTGCCCAATATGAATGTAACTTTTGGGTCTGGGTATCCGGGAGCTTCGGCAACTATCAATATCCGTGGTGTGAATTCTATCAGTGGCAATGCATCGCCATTAGTGCTGATTGACGGAATAGAAGGGGATATCGACCGCTTGAATCCGAATGACATCGCTTCCATTTCCGTATTAAAAGATGCATCTTCGGCCGCTATTTACGGGGCTCGTGCTTCTTATGGTGTTATCCTCGTGACTACCAAGGAAGGCTCCGCCCGCAAGACTACCGTTTCGTATGATGGAAGATATTCATGGAGTAATCAGACGACTTCTACTGATTTTGAAACCAGGGGATATTATTCGGCAGGCATCAACGACTTGTTTTATACCAATTATAACGGAAAGCCTTATACCAACTATACGGAAGAAGACTACCGCCAGCTTTGGTTGCGCCGGAATGATAAAACGGAGAATCCCGAACGTCCCTGGGTAGTTACCGACCAACGTGACGGAAGAGATACATACGTCTATTACGGTAACTTCGACTGGTATAATTATCTTTATCGTAAAAACAGACCGATGTGGGAGCACAATATCAGTGTCAGTGGAGGAAATGAAAAGTTGAACTATTATTTATCAGGAAATACAGTTGACCAAACGGGTATCTTCAGACAGAATCCTGATAAATACAAGGTGTATAATTTCAGAAGTAAAATCTCGGCAAAGATCACTCCACGACTGACAATCAGCAATAACACGAAGTACCATTATAATAGTTACTCTTATCCGGGATTATCGGGTATTAATAACAACTTCAATACTGCGGTGAATCATGCACTGGCGAGCTTTGTACCCATTAATCCGGATGGCAGTGCGGTGTATCTGACTTCGTTGAGCAATTCTGCTGTTTTGGATGGCATGGGAGCTATCCTTGCTTATGGAAAACATAAGAATAAAGACCAGCGGTATGAGTTTTCCACGACTTTCGAAGCAAGTTTCAATGTAATGAAGAACCTGAATGTCCGTGCAAATTACAGCTACCTGCACTATAACTATCAGACCATGAACAGAACAGTAAATGTACCATATTCTAAGTATCCGGGTGAGATATCCTATCTGACTACCGGAAGCGGTGTGAATCAGTTGAAAGAAACGCAGACCAATCATTGGTATCAGGCTTTCAATGTTTATGGTGATTATATGCTGGATATTGCCGACCATCAGATAAAAATCATGGCAGGTTACAATTATGAAACCAAGCGCCTGAAAGATATCAAAGTCTCCCGCCAGGGCTTGCTCTCCGATGACTTGAATGACTTAAATCTGGCAGTCGGAGATGCGATGACTATGTCCGGTGGACAAAATGAATATGCACTTTTGGGAGCATTTTATCGTCTTAATTACTCCTATAAAGGAGGTCGTTACCTATTTGAGACGAGTGGACGCTATGACGGAAGTTCACGTTTCAGAAGCGGACACCGTTTCGGTTTCTTCCCCTCGGCTTCCGTAGGATGGAGAATCAGTGAAGAACCGTTTTTCGGGAATTTAAAGAAGAATATTGATAATGTGAAATTGCGTCTGTCATACGGTTCGTTGGGAAATCAGCAGGTAGGATACTACGATTATATCCAAACCATTAATACCAACGGTACAATGAATTATATCTTTGGCGATCAGAAGAAAGGCTCTTATGCAAGTGTCTCCGACCCGAATTCCGCCGACCTGACCTGGGAAACCGTTTCGACTTGGAACGTAGGACTCGATCTCGGATTCCTGAACAACCGTCTGAACCTGACTGCCGATGCCTATGTTCGTGATACTAAAGGTATGCAAACTTCCGGCAAAAAGCTTCCCGGTGCTTATGGAGCCAACGAGCCCAAGCAAAATGCAGCCAACTTGCGTACCAAAGGCTGGGAATTGATGCTGACTTGGAATGATGCTTTCAAACTGGCAAACAAACCTTTCCGTTATAACCTGTCCGTAGGCTTGGCAGATAATACATCGGAAATAACCAAATTCGATAATCCTTCCAAGATATTGAGTGATTATTATGTAGGTCAGAAATTGGGAGATATCTGGGGATATGTAGTAGACGGACTTTTCAGAACAGACGAAGAAGCGGCAAACTATAACGTCGACCAAACAGCAGTCAACTTCGTTATCAATACAGCGCAGGTGAATCCGGGACTTCACGCCGGTGATATGAAATTTGTTGATTTAGACGGCGACCATACAATATCTTCCGGCTCGAACACGGCAGATGATCCGGGCGACCGTAAAATAATCGGAAACTCATTGCCGCGCTATACATACAGTATTCAAGGTGGATTCGACTGGTATGGATTCGACTTCTCCATCTATCTTCAGGGAGTAGGACATCAAGACTGGTATCCGGGTACTAATTCTGTATTCTTTTGGGGACCATACGCTCGTCCGTATTCATCGTTCATTCCACGCGATTTCTTGAGCCAGGTATGGAGCCCGGAAAATCCCGATGCTTATTTCCCACGTCCGATAGGGTATCTTGCCCTCGGCAATAACCGTTCTTTGGGAGTGGTGAACGACCGTTATTTGCAGAATCTGGCTTATTGCAGAGTGAAGAATATCACAGTAGGCTATACGATTCCCGCCGTATGGACGAAGAAGGTAAAGATAGAACGCCTGCATATCTATTTCAGTGGTGAGAATCTGTTTACCTTCTCTCCGCTAAAGAGCGACTACATTGATCCGGAACAAGCATCGGCAGAAAATTCCATCCAATCGGCAAATGGTAACGCAAAGTTGTATCCCTGGTCAAAGACCTATTCTTTTGGAGTGAACGTAACTTTTTAAACTAACTAATATTTGAATTATGAAACCTGTTTATATAGTATCTTGGTTGTTCGCGTTGGCGATATCTTTCGTGTCTTGCGACGATTGGTTGGATAAGACACCCAAAGACCGCCTGTATCCGGATGTATATTTCAAGACTGAAGATGAGTTGCGATTATTTACGAATCAGTTTTATAACAATCTGGTTCCGTCCGCTGTCGATATTTATTCCGAGTCGTCCGATTTGATTGTCAAGTCCGACTTGATGCTCGAAATGTCCGGACAGCGCATCATACCCGATGAAGGAAACGGTTGGAATTTTACGGCACTTCGCGATATTAATTTCTATCTGCAGTATTCCCATAACTGCACGGAAGTGAATGCCCGTAACCGTTACGATGGTGTTGCCCGTTTTTTCAGAGCTTATTTCTACTTTGAGAAGGTGAAGAGATATGGCGATATTCCCTGGTATGACAAAGCACTCGACTCGGATGATCCCGAATTGTATAAAGCCCGGGACTCACGTGAATTTGTCATGCAGAAAATGCTGGAGGACCTGGATTTTGCGATAGCCAATCTTCCGAAAACGAAGAATGCGTATGTACTGACCCGGTGGACGGCATTGGCACTGAAATCCCGTGTCTGCCTGTTTGAGGGTACTTTCCGCAAATATCATGGACTGGAGGATTGTGAAAAATACCTGAATGCTTGTGTCTCGGCTTCTGAAACCTTTATGAACGAAAGCGGATATACACTCTATAAATCGGGCAGCACACCTTACAGGGATTTATTCGCTTCCATAAATCTACAAGCGGATGAAGTGATTTTCGGGCGTGACTATGAAGCTTCTCTTTCTGTGCTTCATAATGTGCAGAATTATGAGAACTCCACCACAATGGGACGTCCGGGAATGAACAAGAAGATAGTGAATTCTTATCTGATGGCGGACGGAAGCCGTTTCACGGATAAAGCCGGTTATGAAACGATGACATTCGATCAAGAATGTCAGAATCGGGATCCGCGACTGGCACAAACCATCCGTACCCCTGGATATACGAGAATCGGAAGTACAAAGAAAGAAGCCCCGAACCTGGCTTATACCATGACCGGATATCACCTGATAAAATATTCGATGACGGCTAACTACGATGAATATAATAAATCGTGCAACGATATTCCCCTGTTCCGCACGGCAGAGGTGTATCTGAATTTTGCAGAAGCAAAAGCCGAACTAGGCACTTTGAAGCAAGCCGACATCAATAAATCTATTAAATTACTTAGAGACAGGGTAGGAATGACTAACCTGGATATGGAACTGGCAAATTCAAAACCCGACCCGTATTTGATGAGTGCCGCCACAGGTTATCCGAATGTGAAAGGAGCCAATCAGGGAGTAATCCTTGAAATCCGTCGCGAACGAACCATCGAACTGGCAATGGAGGGTTTCCGTTATTACGACATCATGCGTTGGAAAGAAGGTAAACTATTTGAGAACGATCTGCTGGGAATCTATGTTCCCGGGCCCGGAACTTACGATTTAGATAAAGACGGTACGGATGATGTCTGTTTCTACGTAGGAACAAAACCTGCCGGAAATGTACCTTTATATTTAGAGATCGGCGAGCAGATTCGCTTGTCGAATGGCGAAAGTGGTTATATCATCTGTCATAGTCTGATTACCAAGAAATGGAATGAAGACAGAGATTATTTGTACCCTGTTCCTATCAGCGAACGTACTTTGTCCAATGGTGTGATAACACAGAATCCCGGTTGGAATGACGGATTGAACTTTAATTAATTAGATTCAGAAATATAAATTCTTATGAAAAATATGATTTCTTATATATGTCTTTTGGCAACCGTGTTTGCCAACTTGTCCTGTGCCGACGACATGGACAACTCTAAATTCGATAATATGATACCTTACGGTAAACAGGAAGTTTCCTATACTTATCCGAAAGGGGAGGGGAACCTTAGAGTGTTGACCTTTAATATAAGGCATTGTGCCGGTAACGATGACGTGATTAATTATGACAGGACAGCCGCTGTTATCAACGGAATGGAACCCGATGTCGTTTGCCTGCAGGAAGTGGACTACATGACTACCCGCAGTAATAAAGTCGACCAATTGAAAACCTTGGCGGATAAAACAGGCATGAATCACTATTTTAGTAAGTCAATCGCTTACCAGGGTGGTGAATACGGTAATGGCCTTTTGTTCAAAGGGACGCCGATCAGCACGAAGACTTATCCCCTTCCCGGTGCCGAACTCCGTTCTGCTGCCATAGCCGAATTTGAGAACTATGTAGTTATCTCCACCCACTTGGCTTTGGAAGAGAATAATAGAGTTGAATCTGCAAAACAGCTCACAGACCTTGCCAAAACATATAATAAAGTGGTTTATATGGCTGGTGACTTTAACGAGGACTTGATGAATGGCACATTCTTTACGGAACTGAAGAAAGAATGGGAGGTTGTCAGTTCTACAGAAAACACTTTTCCTACCGGACAGGCTACCAAACGGATTGATTTTGTCGTTACTTTGAAAACTCCACCTACCACTGTGGTAAAATCGAATGTAATATACAACCTGGATGGTGTCAACGTAGCAATAACTTCCGACCATTATCCACTTTATTGTGATTTTAAGAAGCCGACCGGACTTGAAGAATATCCGAAGGCAGAAGGTGACCTGCGCATAGGTAACTATTTCCTGACCTATTGTAAAGGTACAGATGGCGTGATTGATTACGACCGGACAGGACGTATTATCGCCAAAATGAATGCGGATATTGTCTGCTTGCAGGGACTGGATAAGGAGACGGAACGTTCGGAAGGTATCGACCAGTTGAACGTACTGGCACAGAAAGCAAATATGCATGATTACTTTGCTAAAGCCATTGATTATAAAGGCGGTGAATTCGGTGTTGGTATACTGACAAAAGAAGAACCTGTAAGTGTAGACAGATACCAAATGGCGGGAAAGAGCGAGATGCGTGCAGCCATGGTAGTGGAATATGAAAAGTTTGTAGTAGCCAGTACCAACTTCGATACGGATATGGCAAAGCGTATAGAGGCCCTTCAAACGTTAGAAACGAAACTGTCTGCCTATAATAAACCTGCATTCTTGTTAGGATACTTCAATGAGGGCGACTTGGAAAGCGAATTTTTCCAAATGGTGAAGAGTAACTGGAATCTTCTTAGTGCCGATAAGTCTACCGAAGTCAGTGGTAAGAAACGTCGCCTTGACTTTATCGTGTCTTTGAAGAGTCACAACGTAAATGTGACACAGGCTGATGTGATAGAAAGTCTGTCGGGAGTAGATGTGACCGTTGCTTCTACACATTATCCTCTTTTTTGTGATTTCTCCGGTTTAAAATAGAAACGTTATAGAGAGGCTGCACAGAGCTATGCACATATCGTGTGTAGAACTGTGCAGCTTCATTATATAGCTTATCAAACATCAAATGGAGTGGTATAAAAAAGGAGAAAGCGGTACATCTTGAAAACTATTCAGTTGAAGTTATCATTCTTTCTCCGATCTATGCCTTTATGGACTTTTTTCTCTCTTCATGCGGTCAATGAGAAATAATCGTGTAACTTTGTAAGCTGTTAGTGTAAAAACAAGAAGAGAAAAAATGATAGTTTGCATAGCCGAAAAGCCATCAGTAGCACGCGATATAGCCGAAGTACTCGGCGCTCATACCAGAAAAGAAGGATATATAGAAGGAAACGGATACCAGGTGACCTGGACATTCGGGCATCTTTGTACCCTGCACGTTTCGGCATCAAGTTGATAGAGAATCCTACCTATGAAAAACAATTCCACATTATCGAGGGACTGATGCAGAACGCAGATGAAATCATCAACTGCGGTGATGCCGGGCAAGAGGGAGAATTGATTCAGCGTTGGGTGATGCAGAAAGCAGGTGCACGCTGTCCGGTGAAACGTCTGTGGATTTCTTCATTGACAGAAGAAGCTATCCGGGAAGGGTTTGCGAAGCTGAAAGATCAGACAGATTTTCAGTCACTCTATGAAGCCGGACTTTCTCGTGCGATGGGTGACTGGCTATTAGGGATGAACGCCACCCGTCTTTACACCATTAAATACGGTCAAAATAAACAGGTACTCTCTATCGGTCGTGTACAGACACCGACTCTGGCACTGATTGTCAACCGTCAGTTGGAAATAGCTAATTTCGAACCCAAGCAATACTGGGAACTGAAAACCAACTATCGGGATACCACTTTTTCCGCACTTATCCGCAAAAGTGATGAAGAAATTGCTGCGGAAGAAGAAAAGAACGGTGGAAAAAAGAAAATAGATAATCCGGGTATCGACCCTATCGCTAACCGGGAAGAAGGCGAGGCATTGGTAGAACGCATAAAGGATCTTCCGTTTGTAGTCACTAGTGTTGGCAAGAAAGATGGGAGAGAGTTTGCCCCACGTTTGTTCGACTTGACTTCTCTTCAGGTAGAATGTAATAAGAAATTCGCTTATTCGGCTGATGAAACGCTGAAACTGATTCAGTCTCTTTATGAGAAGAAGGTAGCTACCTATCCGCGTGTTGATACTACTTTCTTGAGTGATGATATTTACCCGAAATGTCCCGCTATCCTGAAAGGACTCCGTGATTACGAAGTCTTGACGGCTCCGTTAGCCGGCACTACACTTCCTAAATCGAAAAAGGTATTTGACAACTCGAAGGTGACGGATCACCACGCCATTATCCCCACCGGAGTCTATGCTCAAAACCTGACGGATATGGAACGTCGTGTCTATGACTTGATAGCCCGTCGTTTTATAGCCGTATTCTATCCGGACTGTAAGATTTCTACTACTACCGTCATGGGCGAAGTGGATAAGATAGAATTCCGGGTAACCGGAAAACAAATCCTGGAACCGGGATGGCGTGTCGTGTTTGCAAAGGACGTAAAAGATCCTACTGAAGAAAAAGAGGAAGAGGATGAAAATGTACTCCCTACCTTTGTGAAGGGTGAAAGTGGTCCTCACATTCCCGACTTGAACGAGAAATGGACACAGCCGCCCAGACCTTATACCGAAGCAACACTGCTCCGTGCAATGGAAACAGCCGGAAAACTGGTGGATAATGATGAACTTCGTGATGCCTTGAAGGAGAATGGTATCGGCCGGCCGTCTACCCGTGCTGCCATCATTGAAACACTGTTCAAACGAAATTATATCCGTAAGGAGAGAAAGAACCTGATTGCCACCCCGACAGGAGTGGAGTTGGTGCAGCTCATTCACGAAGAATTATTGAAATCGGCGGAACTGACAGGTATTTGGGAAAAGAAGCTTCGCGAAATTGAAAAGAAGACATACGATGCCCGCCAGTTTCTCGAAGAACTGAAACAGATGGTTTCGGAAATAGTGATGAGTGTACTTTCTGATAATACAAACCGACGCATTACTATTCAGGATGCAGTAGCTGCAAAAGCCGAAGAGAAAGCAAAGAAAGAGCCTAAAAAGCGTGAACGAAAACCAAGTACACCGAAAGAAAAGAAACCAAAAACAGAAAAAGCGGCAAGTGAAGTGAGTTCTAATTCGGCACCTTCTCCGGCTCCGGTTACTACTCCTGCTTCAATTCCTTCTGCTACAGGTGATGTAGATACGTTTGTAGGTCAGCCATGTCCGCTTTGTGGTAAGGGAATTATTATTAAAGGAAAAACCGCTTACGGATGTTCGGAATGGAGAAATGGATGTACTTTCCGGAAAAATTTCTAATAGAAAAGGGATAAGATAATTGGAAGTAAAAAGTCCGTCATATCACGAAGAGAGTGAGAGATGGAGGTGCTGCAATTAGCAGGTTAGATTTAATCTGCATGATATGAATGCGGTCTCTTTATTATGCTGTACTGAGATAAATTAAGTGCGTTTGCATTCCAGGCAAATTTCCTATCTTACTATTGCTTTTTACTGATTTATTTTGTATCTTTAGTGATTTTCATCCTTTCAGAGATAGATGGTCACCTTATAAAGTGACATTAGTCATTCTATAAGGTGACCATTGTCCCGTTGTAACGTGACGACTACTCGAGTGCATAAAAGATTCTTAGTTTCTGCATAGAAAATCTTAAATCTATGCACTGAATAATCTTAGATACAATAAAGGTTATGGAGATATTATTTGATGGAAGTAGAATATCTTACTCCATTTTTATACGAATTTTACTTCGTTCCATAGCTGTTATCTTGCGATTAATGTCTTCTTGTACTGGTGAATTTCATTTTATATACTGCCATACGATAACAAGGTAAAGTACACTGCTGAAAATAGTTAAGTGAAAAACTATTTGATTTGTTGAAAAATACTATATTTGTACACAACTCTAAATATTCTATTTATGAAACACGACTGTCAACCAAATCCCATTGATACGGATTATATGGTATTGGTGCATGATATGGTACGATTATCAGAACAAATAGCTCGAAATGTACACAATATGGGCAGGACTTGTATGTTTTGCTATCAATAAGTTATAAGCATGAACCGTTTTATAAACTACTACAAGAAGATATTCTCACAAGAGTATATGGATCGCACCATTTCGGGAGGTATCAAGTCGCAGCTCACCCTGTTACTCGTTACTATTGCTACGGTGCTGGCTATCTTCTTTATCATCGTGATGTTCTTTTCTATCCAATTGTATGGACATGAGGAATGGGGCGAAAGGCTCTGGGTGGTGTACAACAACTTTGTGGATCCTGGTAACCAAATGAACGAGACAGCTTGGTCCAGCAGGCTATTGCTGGGAATTGTTAGCTTTTCGGGATCCATTTTATTGGGCGGTGTGCTCATCTCTACCATTTCCAACATTATAGAGCGGCGTGTGGATGTGGTAAACACGGGGCGAATGACTTACCGCAACATAACTCAACACTATGTATTGATAGGCTTCAATGAACTAACTATCAATATGATACGCGAACTATATAACGAATGTCCTTCGGCACGTATCTTGCTGATGAGCGGTATAGAGGCGGCAACGGTACGCCATCGCATACAGTCTGCCTTGCCCGTCGAAATAGAGCGGCAAGTGCTTGTTTACTTTGGCAACATTGAGTCGATCGAAGAACTTCAGCGGTTGAACATAGCGAGCGCGAGTGAAGTGTATGTACTGGGTGATGAAGAACGTTGCGGACGCGATGCTAAAAATATAGCGATTGTGCATTTGGTGAGTGCTCTGCGTGGCAAATGTTCCGATGGCAAGGTGATGCCTGTATATGTGCAGTTCGACAGTATCCCTTCGTACTCTAACATACAGAAAATGAATCTGCCGCCGGAGGTGTTTTGCATTGAGGGGAAACCTAATATTTTTTTCCGTCCCTTTAACCTCCACGAGAATTTGGCCCGGCAACTATGGAGTCTCTATGCTGCCGATAGTGAAAGATATTATGATCCGCTAGACTATCGCCCCATAAGCATAACGCAACAACCTGATGGAAACTGGACTGCTACTAGTCAAGACTATGTGCATCTGGTTATTGTGGGATTCAATCGGATGGGACGCTCGTTGCTGCTTGAAGCACTACGTATCTGCCATTATGCCAATTACGATGACCGTCTGCCGACAGATGAGCGCATACGTACCCACATCACTTTAGTAGATCGAGAGATGGAATCACAGAAAGACTACTTCAAAGCTCAATTTCCTTATATAGAGAGTCAGATAGGCGATATTGAGGTAGAATATTGCCATGACGACATTTGTAGTACTGCTATGCGCACCCGTCTACAACAATGGGCACAAAATAAACACTGTATGCTTACAGTGGCTATTTGCGTGCATGATCCCGATTTGAGTCTCTCATTAGGACTCAACTTGCCGCATGAGGTTTATCAGCATCAATGTCGTGTACTTATCCGTCAGGATTTCAATAACGATTTGTCGTCGATAGTGGACGATGAGCAAGGGCGTTATCGTTATGTCAAGGTGTTTGGTATGGTAGATAGGGGGATGAAGAAAAATATCTTGCAGGATAAACTGGCTTTGTATGTGAATTACCTCTACGATTGCTGCTATACAGATGAAAGCCTCAAGCAGAAAGAGGTGTTGAAGAAGATGTATGAATCTTATGGCAACCACTCTGCCGATTTCATTTTGATGAATCATCAGGCACAGTTTCTGTGGAACAAATTGAGCGAGCCGTTACGTTGGGCTAACCGCTATCAACTGGATGCCTATAGTGTATTTTGTCGTACGCTAGGCTACGGTATTAAGCGGAGCGACCGTTCGCCGGCACGCATATCCGGATCTATGTTCAATGAGAATCTACCGTCTCAAGTTTTGTATCTACTGGTGCGCATGGAGAAATACCGATGGAATGCCGAACGTACGGTAGCTGGTTGGAGACGTGCCGAGGTGAAAGATAAGGTTTTCTTGCAACATCCTCTCATTATGCCTTTCAACGAATTGCTGCAAAAGTACCCCGAAGAGGTAGAGAAGGATGCCGACGTTATTCTTAATCTGCCTTATGTACTGGCATTGGGAGGATATGAACTCTATAAACTGGCCGATCAATAAGTCGACTTGACATTTGTATATAATAACAGTATTTAGGGATATTCCTAAAATAATAAAATTTAAGGCAACTAATTCATTGCGAGTTAGTTGCCTTTTTTGTATCTTTAAGCATTCCCCCCAAAAAACGG
>QWCN01003115.1_pt1 | contig 19997 bp, 17 predicted proteins | sample 1972711 | NCBI WGS metagenome assembly QWCN01 (sample SAMN09866707, study PRJNA288562) | Human gut metagenome isolate term1_stool, whole genome shotgun sequencing... | isolation source: gut | host: Homo sapiens | place: USA: California
CTTGCCAAAGGTGGGGAAGAGCTTCGTCCGGATCATGTGTTCCTTACTCAGCCAGGTGTTTTCCTTCAGTCGAGGTCTCATGTCATTCTCGTACAGCTTCAGGAAGGCTTCAAAGGTCATGTCTGGATCTCCCTCGGTCTGCAACCGAAAGTTACGCTCCCACTCCTGTGCTTCTCGCCTGGTGGCAAAGCCGCGCTTGCATTTCTGCCGCTTCGTGCCCTTCCAGTCGTGATACCGAACCATCACATACCAGGTACCGTTTTTCTCATCCTTGTGTGTTGACATGTGACTCACACTCCTTCTGATTTGATGTACCGTACAGTCGTTCCTGAAAATACAGCCGGTTCACTCGCCCGGCGATGGTCATATATCCCTTCTCACGGAGCTCCGCATTCAGTTGTTTGATCAGCCTGTAGGCATAGGATCTGGACACTTCGAGCTCCCGAGCCACTTCTTCTGCTCTCATAAATTGGTTTTTCACGGGTTCCTCCTTTTGCAAATTAAGCAATAACGCTTAATTTCAATACAATTATATTAAACATTATCGCTTGTGTCAATAGGCTTTCAAGGAGTATTCCAAACTTTTTTGTTAAATTACCATCTTGACGATCTTAAACGGATTTGCTATGATAAATTATCCTGTTCAAGAGGTGATTTGATGGCAACCGGCGAACGTATCCGTTTCTTTCGCACTTTACGGGGGATGACACAAAAGTATTTGGGTCTTCTGCTGGGCTTTCCGGAGAGCTCGGCCGATGTGAGACTTGCCCAGTATGAATCAGAGGATCGCACACCCAAGGCAGAACTGACCGGGCAGATGGCGGAAGCGCTGGACGTCTCTCCCAAGGCCATCGCCGTGCCGGACATTGATACCATGGACGGCTTGATGCACACGCTTTTTGCATTGGAAGACCGAAAACTTCTTCGCATCACCAACACGGATGGTTTGATCTGTCTGCGTGCTGAGATTTTTGATGGCGGCATCCATGCAGCCGATCTGGAGCAGCGTCTTCGTGCCTGGCAGGAGCAATCTGCCAGGCTGGCTGCCGGTGAGATCACCAAAGAGGCATACGACCGCTGGCGGTACCACTACCCCGATTACGACGACACGCGCATCCATGCCGCAGTCCCGCCCGAAGTACCCGCCACGCGCAAACGCGGCCGGAAGCCAAAGCCGAAAGCCTGAAAGAATGGACATGAAGAAAGCCCTCCGCTTGTGGAAGATTTCCTCCACAGCGAAGGGCTTTGAAATAGGTTGTTTTCACAGAGGATGATCACCGGGAGGCGTTTTTCTCGCCTTCACCCCAAAACCGCCGGCGCAGTTTTCTGTAAGGACGGCTTTGGAGACGGTTATCATTTGGTTATCAGAGTCGATTTGGGCTGGGCCAAAACGCTATGCCGCAAGGGTTTTCGCCTTTTCGGCGGTCATTCCCACTCGGCAAAGGGAACCGTTTTCTAAACATATTTGTTTAGAAAATCGGCGGATTTCGACCGATTTTTGTGGAAAATCGGCTCGTTTATCCTGAAAATGAAATTGTTTTGGTAGCGGAAAAGTAGCGTGTCAAATTGACCTCGAAAATGGGGGCAATTTGAAGGGGTTTCTATGCGTCCATTGTACCGGGGGACAGCACGAATGTCAAGCCAAAAGATGAAGGACGAGCGAAAAAGTTGTTACCGCGTATGACGAGTCACAAAAGAAACGAAAGTTTCTATACGGACATTTATGCGGACGTTTATCGGGACTTCCTGGACACGACCCAGCGTCCGGTCTTGTTGGAACCCTCGCGATGAAGCCTGTTTTGTGCCTTCAAAGATGCAATCAGACGGCGAATTTGACGGTCGCTCAGACCGAGATGCTCCGCCATGACGGGAATGGTCATGCGCGGATCGGACTTGAGCAGAACGAGCAGTTGATCTTCCGGCGACTTGATATGCTGCTTCACATAGACGTTTTTCAGCGCTTCAAGAATCATTTCGAGCATGAACTCGATGAATACGGTTGCGCTGCCCTGTGTGTTGGCGGCGTTCAAGGCGGCATAATAGTCGGCTTGATGCTCCAGAATCATGGATTCAATCGGCAGATAGGTGAAGATAGGCTCCCATTTGCGCAGAATCAGCGTTTGCCAAAGCCGCCCTGTTCTGCCGTTTCCATCCGCAAAAGGATGGATGAACTCAAACTCATAATGAAAGACGCAGGAAGCGACGAGCGGATGCGCAGTCGTGTTTTGCAGCCATTCAAAGAGCTGCTGCATGGCTTCCGGGACATATTGGGCGGGCGTACCGGCATGAATGAGCTGATCCCCTGCATAAACGCCGACACCTGTATTGCGGAACGTACCTGCGCCCATGACGAGCCCATCCATCATAACACGATGGACTTTGAGCAGATCGTCGATGGAGTACGGATCGAGCGTCGGAAGCAAATCATACGCCCGAAAAGCATTCTGCACTTCCCACACTTCCTGCTGCGGGGCGAGAACGCGCTTACCGTTCAGCAGCGCAGTCACCTGATTGAGCGTCAGGCTGTTATGCTCAATCGCCAGCGAAGAATGAACGGAACGGATGCGGTTGGCGCGATGCAGCTGCGGTTGAGCAGACAGATTGCCGCGTACCGTGATTTCCTTGACCGTTGCTGCAATTTCGGTGGAAAGGCGGAGGATTGCGTCCGTCAGTTGATAGGGCGGGGTATAGGTGCTCAAGGGGATCACCTCGATGGATTCAGAATTTCAGATTCGACTTCGTCCAGCGTGTATGTGCTGGGCAAGGCTTTATAGGCTTCCAGACTTTTTCGATAGGTTTCAAGATCAAATTCATCTTCGATCCGCTCAAGTACACAACGACGAATCAATTCGGAAACGGAGAGACCTTTTTCGGTGGCATATTGGCGGATTAAAGCGGCATCGGCAGGGGGAAGATGAAGGGTGAGGGGCATAAGAAACCTCCAAGATGCTAATTCAAAGGACATCATGTTTATAAAGCTATTTAATATTTTAGCATGATATATTGCGCTTCGCAAGTTGGTGGGAAAAATGATGATGTGACAATGAAATAATGCGCGTCGTTATCTTTGCAGAGATGCTGATAATTTGCCTTATGAAAAAGTCGGAGCTGAAACTCGTTGTCTTGCAGCTGAAATTCCCTTTGATATTCCTGATTCATGGGAATGGGTACGCTTCGGCAGTATTTCGACATATGCAGATACGAAACAGGAGATCAATGCTCAGTATGCGGATAAAGACATGTGGGGGCTTGATCTGGAGGATATAGAGAAAGGGGGCAGGCTTATAGATCGTAAAACAGTAGGTGAGCGCAAAGATATTGGTGACAAGACTGTTTTCTTTAAAGGCGATATCCTTTACAGTAAGCTGCGCCCTTACCTTTTAAAAATTCTTATTGCACCCGAATGCGGAATTTGCACCCCAGAAATCGTGCCTTTCCGTATGTACAGTGAAATCGATATAGAGTATATTGTCAATTTTCTAAAATCACCGTGTGTTGATAACCTCGCCAAGCGAAAACGCGCTCTAAACTTTTTGTATAGACCATTTGGCTTTATTTGATACCAATTATCCCAATCCTATGGGGTATCCGACTTTCTGCTATCAAAAAGCTATCAGGAGATGCTATCAATAGCAAAATTGTGAAAGACTGTACGCATCTGAAGGGTTTCAAGGAACTTCTTTTGCAATGCTATTTTATCCATCTTTTTGCTCTGACAAAATATGCGTAAGTGTTTTTTGCGGATTGTGAAGAACTACTCTCAGCTCACTCTTGAAAGCTAAATACGTTTGTATTTGATATAATATATATTTTCCTCATAGCTCTTGTCATGGCAACATAGAAATCTTTAGCAGACAAAGGCGTTGTCATATCAATTATTACACAATCGAATTCCAGTCCCTTTGATAGAAGTGTACGCGACGACAAGAACTTGAATCCTGTATATCTCTTTTGAAGTTCTGCGTCCTTTCGGATGTGATTGGATGCATCACAAATTGAAAGGTCGTGGTCTATTGCATATTTTACACTTCTTATCATTTCGGACAATAACTCAGCCCGATATGCCTTAAAATCCTTATTTTCGGAAAACCATGCCATCATTTTCAATATGGTCTCCTTTGATGGATTGGGAACCGTTTCGGAGAGAATTTCACGAAGTTCGATATGCTTCTTTATTCGTGAGAAATCGAAGCTGTTGCTTTCTAGCCGTTCAATATATGATTTTAGTTCTTTTCTAACATTGGTTGAGCACTCTGCTACAAATTTTAGAACATTTAGAGCCAGATCGGTTCCGGTCGCTGTATCAAATAGATTCGCATATTTGAAAAGTTCATCACAATCTTGTTTTTCATCGTATTGAAAAATACCTGGCATTTGCATACAGAATCTTAACTGTTGTTGGGGCCATTTTGTAATATATACGACTGAGGAGAAATGAGATAATTCTCTTAGATGAGAATATCCTGTAAAATTAGCAGGAGCTATCACCTCAACATTTTTGTTCTTTACGTCGATTTGTATGCTACAATTCTTTTTGGAAAGTGTAGGAAGTAGAGCCTCTCGAACCGTCATTAAGTATTCTCCAAGCTCAGGATTGTATTTGCTCCATCTCCAAGGCTTTGTTTCAATATTCACTATCGGGAATTCCAGATGGCTCCAATCTACCAAGTCCCCAGCAAATGAAAAAATGCCCTGCATAGGATCGCCGAGCACTATAACTGGCAAATGATTGTTAATTGCAAGAATGATTTCGTGCTGTATCTGGATACAATCTTGATATTCATCAACAACAATGCCTGCATATGTTGCTTTCAGCACACTTCCTGCCCAAGCAGTTTCAAATATTTTCTTTGCTCCGCGGTACAGTTGTGCATAATATGCCGCGGCTTGCCTTCTATTAAGTGGGGACAAAGTTTTGTCAAAACAGGCAGTGTTGTCATAGGATACACACCATTTTATACAAAAAGCAGCAATGGTGGTAACGGTATATTTTGCTGCGGATATTTTCCGCTTTTTCAGACGTTTATCAATTGCATCTACACCAGCATTCGTGTGAGTGAGCAGAAGTTGCTTACCCGTAGAACGTTCGACAATATCAGCGATCATCTCCGTTTTACCATGGCCTGCTGGTGCAATTATGGCTGCACTGGACATTTGAATAATTTTATCTAACTCTGCTTCAGTCATTCCCGATCACCCATTTTGACAAAGCATCTACAACGCTTTTTATCTTGGTTTCTGCTCTAATGTGCTCCCAATTGTCAAACACTGCGTTGCCTAACTGTTCGCCAAGGTCGATTCTTTTATACCATTCCACTTTCTTCCGCTTAGCGATTTCGCCGATTTTCTTTTGTGCATCTGGTGTCATTGCAGCAAGTTGAATTTCATCGTCTGTCACTTCAAACGGAATTTTTTCAGATGTCAAACGTGATTTTACAGAATCCATACCATGCTCAGTAACTGCAATATTTATAATTTTAGTTGCAACATTAGTAGGAACGTCATAGAAAACTTGTTCCTCTAAGGCATTTGGCTTATCCCAGTCAAACACAGCGACCCCAATTTCTTTTAAGGCAGCCTTCTTCTCGTCATCCTTTGGTAGATCTGCATCCATCAGCAAGCATACTTCGTAACCGCAGGAACGTAGCGTGTTAGCACATACAAAAATTGTATCGCCACCGCCATCCGCTGTGCCAATCCCCTTGAACGCCATACGATAACTTTTTGTTTTTGCCCAGTATGTATCTAACGCGCGAATGAATCCTATCTCCGTTTTCCCTTCACATACAATTAGTCGCTTGCACAAAAAAGCCTCAGCATTTTTACGGATTTGAGCCTGCATAATAGTATCTGTATCTGGGTCATTGCTTTTCAACTGTACAACATGAGTAGTTCCACCTTTAGACTGTACGACCAATAACTCTCCTATGGTGCATTCTGCAACGGCAATTGGAGAATGTGTTGTCATAATTACTTGACCAGATGTTGTACGTGTTGTCCTAAATTCATTTAGCAAACTGCGCAAGCGATACGGCTCTAAACCGCTTTCAACTTCATCTATTAACAAAAGAGTATTACCGGCAGAGGCTTGAATGTTTAATCCCATCGAAAGGAGCCGCTGACTGCCATTGCCTTTTTGATTTAGTGGGGTATCGCCGTCGAATAGCCCAATAGAAGAAGAAAACGACCCATTCTGAATGAGCATTTTGTTTTTTATTTCTGATTCAAAGCCGACACCATACTGCTGCCCAACAGAAATAAGAGTCTCACTAATATCATCAAGAGCATTCAGATCAGCGTGGCTAGCAACCTCACGCAAAGCCGTTGTATGAGCATCGTGAAGAATACCTTTTGCATCAGCATACTTTTGTAGAACGGAGTACTTTCCCCATATCATGTCTTTTGAACAATTATTACCGACAGTGGCAACCGACAGTAGTTTGCGATCTGAGTGTGAGATTTGACGTGCGTCCTTTCTGTTGCACACAACTTCCCATTTGGGCTCTAACGTGCTATCAATTGTGAGCTGAATTGTAAGGCAAAAATCCCCCGCATCTTCAGGTTCGTCATCAATACATGGATTAATCAGCACATGCGGTTTGCGCAAGTATAGCCCAAACTTGTCCTCAGCAATAAGTTTGGAAGGTATTTCTTTGAATGTACCCCTTATTATGATGGGAGTAGATGTGTCACATTCATAAAAATCATTATCACAGGCAATCAAATTCCAAGAAGGCCAGGACACCCACTCAATTGCCTTCAGGATAGTAGTTTTTGTACTATCTCCTGCTCCAATCATACATATCACTCGTGAATCTAAAGGAAAGATAATATTACCTTTCTGTATTCCGCGAAAATGTTCTATTTCTAGATTTGTAATGAACATGGCACCCTCCGTAAAAACATTCTAGTTTTTTCCGAAACTGATGCAGAAATAATTTATTTTATACCTGAGTTATTCAATAAATAGTACACTGTCCGCAAATTCAGACGGATAGGAGATTGGCATAATCCATTTATCAAAGACTATGACATATGCATAGACGAAACCTTTGCCAAACCTTTCGTGATGAAGTGTCTTTCCATCTGCGTCCATTGATACCTCGTCTGGCAATCCAATTAAATACGGTAGTTCCATTGCTTTTGATTGAGAGTCAGGGAATGATGCCATTAGTCCAACGACCTGACCGATACCAAATGCTATATGCCTGACCATGGCCCCAGGAGAAACAATCGGCACCGTGGCAACAACACGCTTTATGCCAGTTCTGACCTCGTTTGCTCTCTCATCTACGACAGTGCTGATGTGCTGTTTCCAGTCGGGCGCATCCAGAATATCCCTCTTTATTTCGCATTCTAGAATCAAGTCGCGCAAATGTTCTGGTTTAGCCTGATTACCTTCAAACATTGCAACAAAGTACTTCTGGAATTGCTCTAGCGTCAACGGTACGATGTCCAGACGTTGCTTAACATCTCCCTTTGCATACCAAATGCCATGTCGAAATGTCTCGGCAGTGTTAGTGTCGATGCGCACCGCAATAAACATCCCGTAGACAGGCTTATCATATTTCAGAACCGCATCCGAAACATGGCGGCGAACGGGCTCGCCCTCCATAGCTTCTTGACGAGAGGACGTAGACATAGTGACTTCCGTTAGAATGGTGAAATCATTAAACTCGCAGTACAGATCACCCTTGCCACCGCCCGCTGCTGAAACTGGCATAAAGTCAGAATCCAATTTGAAACCACGGACTTCATAAGGCTTGTTAACCATGTGATCAATGGCTAAAGCAGCTCGCCAAAGTGTCCATTCAAGGTAGGCGGGAGTTTCGTCCTTAGGCACTTCAATGGCGTTATCTTCATCATAGACCAGTTTACTGCCGCCCCTGATCAGAAGCGTCATATAGTCCCTGATTTCCCGCCACTGATTGCACTGGTCGTTGGCATATTGAATTTCATCCGTTTGAGCAAGGATATTCTCGAGCCGCTGTCGTGCCACATTGATTTCCGCGGCAGTAATTAGAGGAAGATCAGAAATATCAAACAGAATGTGACGCTCTTGCATTTGCTTAATCAGATCATCAAGCAAAGACTTTGCAATATCTGCGCTATCAGTGGGCAGAGGCGCACCGTTGCAGAGTGTTTTATAGTGTTCCATTATTGGCGCAGCACTTGCGGTTGCTTTTGCAAGTTTTTCTGCCAACACATGTTTTGTTGGGACTATAATAAGCCCTCTGCCTTTTCTTTGAAAAATGCCAGAAATGCGGAGGTATCGCATGTTCATATCGCTATAATCCAAAAAATTATCAGGTTTCTTATCGTAATCTTCACCTCTGGCTGCGATCTCTTTTTTGTCAAAGGGACGTTTGGCAGGAGCAATGGCTCTTCGTCGGCGCAGATCAAGGATCTTGTCAACAACCGCATCCACATTATAGCTGGGATTGGTGGTATGTCCCCACAAAGCGAACTCAATCCTGCTCAATTCAGAAGAGCCGGTTCGCCGCTCAAGCTCCAGCATGATTGCCAGCAGCCACCGCAACGGAGAAAAATAATGTGTGCCATCATTAGGCATTGGATATTGTTCAACGCTCATTGAACGAAGAAAACATTCCTGCACAGCGGGATAGGTGTCTGCATTCAGAAAGGTTCTGCCGAATGGTGTGATTTCGTCAAGGGCACCCAATTCGTCCTGCGCCCCATCTTTATTCTTAACTTGTGGATAGATGAAACCATTTTTGGCAAACATCAAGCGCCATTTCCGGGCATGGCTTCCAGATTCATCCTTACCATCTTCGTTTTGAATAATTCCCTTTTCATTCAAAAGACGCATAAAGCCGATTTCGTTATCTCGGCCACGGAGATTCCCGACATAAGGTGAACTTGCAAATACAGAGAAACCTTCTTGAATACGATTGGGATTGCGTAACCCAGTATTGCCAACAAGCCAGATATCTATCTTTTCACTCATGTCGTAACCTCCGGTTAATACCCAACGAAAAGGTATTCTTGTACAGAGTTTCTATGTGTCTTAGCTTCGTTTTGATTTCCGAAAGAGTATTTATAATCTACCGGAACAACTTCAACATGTTTCTTGTACTTCGCCATGATTGCCACCATTTCATCCTGCGTGGGGAGGCTGTTTGAAGAGTACGAAACAATCAGGATACTGCCTGCAAATTTTCTAAACAGACGATCGAAAGCATCTGCGGCACCTTTCCTTGTTGAAAATGGAGTCGGATAGGATTTGAATTTCTTTGTCTGCGTATGCTCCTGAATTTCCACACCCTGCCAGTTGCGTGCAAGCCCCTCTACAAAATGGTATCGACGTACATACTCATTATCGGAAAGTGGTGAGTAGTACGGTGGATCGATGTACACTAAATCAGCATGATCAATGCGGAGCTCCATGGCATCGCTGTTTCGTGATTTATTGGATTTTCCGTTGTCAAAAACGGCTTTATTAATTGCCTCAACTGCTTCAAGAAATTGCTGGGCAAGGGTTTTTTGCAGATCTTTCCGTCCATCGTTATAGCGGCTTCCAGTATATGTAAAGATGCCACGAGGGCGCTTTTTGGTGCAAGCACGAATTAATGCAGTCATTGCAATTGCATGCTTGTATTGGTCGTGTATTTGCGCAATATTGGTACGGAGCGTGTCAATGAGATCATTTTCATCGTCCGTATAGTACAAATCCTTAAATGTGTTTGCAACAAAGTGATCAGATTCTTTGTGTGTAATCAGCAAATCTTTTGCCTCAACAAGAGGAAGGACGACGTTGTTATTTTCAACCATTGCCTTTGTAAATGTTGATGACATAAACATATAATCATTGCTGATCACTGTTTTACCCTGTGCCTTGAACATATACCCTACAATGCCGGAGCCTGAGAACAGATCGATTACTGTTTCTGCTTGAAATTGAGAAGCAACAGACCAAATTTCAGGCAGAAGCTTGCTTTTTGAACCCATAAACCGTGTGGGAGGATAAGCAGAAACTTGAGAAGGCAGAGGTAGAGGAGCGAGCTGAAGAAGGGAACGTTGCTTAGGCGGAATGGTGACAATAATATCCTCGCCTTTTCGTGTATTTCCGCGACATGAAATATGACGCTTGGTTTGAATAATGTCAATCTTGAATGGAGCATACAATTCATGAACAAGAGGATGATTGGAATTTGTCAGAAGAATGTGGCATCCTTTTTCGTGCAACCGTATAACTTCCTTTGCAAGTTCAACGTGGTCTTCCTCGTAGAATTGTTCCTTTGTATATCGCTTGAAGTCTGAGTATTCGGAAATAGGCAGGTAAGGAGGATCTAGAAAAATAAAATCACCAGGTTGAGCATAATGCTCTAACACGAGCGAATAATCTCCGCAAATGATCTCTGCTTTTTTTAAGGCAGAAGACGCAGCATAAAGAGCTTCGGTATCGCAGATTTTTGGATTTTTATATTTTCCATAAGGAACATTGAATTGCCCTTTTTTGTTTACACGGTAAAGACCGTTGTAACACGTTCTGTTGAGAAAAAGGGTTCTTGCAGCGGCTTCGGGCTTGGAGAGCTGTTCCCAATCCAAACTGCGAACTGAATAGAATATTTCACTGGTGTTTTCATACTGCTTTAGATAAAAAATGACAGATTCTACATTATCAGCGACTTGACGGTATAAATTAATAAGTTCAGGATTGCTGTCCGCAATAATTGCTTTTTCAGGACACAGAGAAAAGAATAGCGCACCTCCACCAAAGAATGGTTCAATATAACGCCCATAAGAAGTTGGAACCTTAGGCAACAGATCGGGGAGCATTTGTGTTTTTCCACCGGCCCATTTAAGAATCGGCTTAGTAGCGGTTGTGGAAAGTTGACGGGCAGTGTTGTTTTGCATGCTTCTATCTCCATTCATGAGTTGGGATCTGGAGTTAGTTCCATGATATCTCCAATGTCACAGTTCAAAGCAGTACAGATTTTTACCAATACATCGGTTGTAACGTTTTCATTTTTTCCGAGTTTTGCCATTGAAGCATGACTAATACCTGCTGCAATGCAAAGATCTTTTTTCTTCATATCTTTATCAATTAGTAACTTCCAGAGCTTTTTATAGCTTATAGACATAAACTTCTCCTTGCAGGGGACTTGGAAAATCGCTTTTGAGTGAAATTAAATCAGCGTTCGCTGAATTACAATGTAACATACATCTACATAAAATGCAAGGGAAGTGTTGATCTTTTTTGAAATGAAAAGTGTAGGAGAGGCAAACAGCCTCTCCTATTCAGATGATTTGGGTGCTTAATTATAATATTGTAATTTTTTCAGATATTCCTCGCTTTTCCCGCTCATAACCAGTCCGACATACGCCAGCGGGTCGTTGTAGATGAGCCAATCCAGCTCGGAACGCTGCTGCATGGTGTGCGCGACCGCGTCCTCGACGGCGGGTGTATAGATGGAAAGCACGAAACCATCTTCATACTCGACATCCACGCAGGCGGTGTCGATGTTAAATTGGCAGGATATAATTTTTCTCATAGCGATTCCTCCTTGTGTTTCGGTTGTTCTTTCGGGGATTCTTTCAGCAGCTTTTGCAGAACATCGTTCCCAATTCTGCCGACCAGCGCATCCAGCTTGCCTTTGTCCTTTTTCAGCTCCCGATTTTCCGTTTTCAGCCTGACCGTTTCGTGAGTATGGTTCCAGTTTGCTGATTTGAAAGCGGTATTCTCCTTTTCGAGCTTCTGCACCTTGGCTTTCAGTTCGGTGTTTTCCCGAAAGAGCGAACGGGCGTATTTCAGGAGCTTTCCGAGAATCGGAAGCGCTTTCTTCTCCCGAAACGCCTTGCCGGATTCCAGCATCCCGGCTTCCGGGAGCAGTCGTTCGGGATCGTCGTATTTCCGGACAAACTTCTCGGTATTTTTGAGAATGGGCGCGATATCATCGAGCTGTTCCTGCTTTTCGGAAAGCATGGTTTCGGCAGTCGCTGTCTGTTCCTGCAATGCGCCGATTTGGGTTTCGAGCGCGGCGACTTCTTTGGAGCGCTCCTGCTTCTTGTAATCCAGAACGGAGAGGTGTTCCTCGTGTGTTCCTTTCTGCTCCCATTCGATATCATGCCGTGCCATGATGGAGGCAAGCGCCTGCTTTTCAGCTTCAATCCATTGATTCAGCTCAGTGTGGCTTTTTGTGCCGCCCGTAAAGCCGAGTGCTTCCAGTGCCTTTTTGAGCGACACGCGGGTTTCAAGTCCGCGCTTGCTGCCGGTTGTGAACGGAATGAAATCAATATGAAGATGCGGCGTGGCTTCATCCATGTGCAGATGCGCGGAGAACACGCGCAGCGTCGGGTTACGCTGTTGGAACGACTGCATGTATTCGTCGAGCATCTGCCGGGCAAGCCGTCCGTTTTCGGATGAAGCGTTCATGTCGTCTTTGTTGCCGATCTGGATGATGAGTTCTTCAAACAGCTTTTCCTGCTTGCCCGTGCGGATTTTCTCGTAGTAATCGTCAATCACGCGATCCCTGCGGGTCTGCTTTTCGTTGTAATGAGCCAGTGCGTCGTCAAACAGTTCGTGATAGACGGCTCGGATGTCCTCGTTGCGGTATTCGATGTTGAGCGGCGTTCGGCTGGAATCGACGTTCTCAGCGATGAATTGACGGCTGTTGTGCGACAATGAGCCTTTGCCGCGCATGGCGGAGATGGTTCTTTTCACGGAGCCTCCTTTCTTGTGCGGTGGCTGGGTTGCCGGGGGTTCTGTTACTCTCGTCAAGAGTAACGCAAAAGCACTTTTGACACTTCGCATCAAAAACGCCTTTGATCCCGATGTTTGTAACAATTTGCACCTAAAAATGCGAAAAAATTGACGAATTCCTCTATTTTGTCTATAATGGAGCTAACTTGAAAACCTCGGAGGAAGAAGCCATGAAACAGAGTGGGAAGAAAACGGCGTTGGCCGCGATGGGGCTTTGTGCGACGCTGATGTTGACCGGCTGCGTCAAGAGCGACGCGGCGAAGTACGAAGACGCGCAGAAGCTCGTCCGTGAAGGGGCATACGATGAAGCGATTACGGCGTTTACGGAAATTGACGGCTATGAGGATAGCAGTAAATATTTGATGTATATTAAGGCTATCCAAATGGCGGAGAACGGCCAGAGGGATCTAGCTGTCAGTACGCTGACCACGTTGGGGGATTTTGCGGATAGCAAAATGCTTGCGATTTACTATCAGGCGCAAGAGGATGAAGCAAAACAGGAATATGAAAATGCAGACGCATTGTACCGCACGATTGCGACATTCAAAGACAGCGCCGAGCGCATCGCGGCTATTCCGGACTTGATTCTCGACCGTGATTTTGCGAACAGCAAGATTGAAGTTGAATGGTATGGCGATTGCAGCGAAATAATCGCGCTGCTTGAGGAAACGTATTCCGCTGATGAAAACAAGATGAAGCAGCAGATTTACGATTATGCGCAGGAAAGACTTGAACTCAAAGAATACGATGAGGCATATGAGCTGTTTCAGGCGCTTGCACGGCGTGGGTACAGCGACAGTACGGTTCGGATGAAAGACGTGGTATATGCGTATGCGCAGGATGAAATGAGTCAGGGCGAGTATCAGACGGCGCTGGACACGCTTTCGTCATTGACAGACTATCCTGCGGCGGAGGAAGCCATTCGGGAGTGCCGCTATCAGTTGGCGATGCAGGCGGAAGCGGACGGGCAATATGCGAAAGCCTACGCTGAGTACACCGATTTGGGCGAATATAAGGACTGCGCAGACAAGGCGGCACGGTTTGAAAATGAATATGCGGCGGCGACAGCGCTTCTGGCCGAGGGGGAGTATGATAACGCAAAATCTGTGTTTGAAGCGTTGAAAGATTATGCTGATGCAGAGAAAATGGCGAAGGAATCCGCATATCAAAAAGGCGAGAAGCAACTTGCGGACGGGCAATTTGATGAAGCTAAAGCCACGTTTGAATCGCTGGAAGACTATGCTGATGCACAAACAAAGGCGAAAGAATCCGTGTATCAAAAAGGTGAGAAGCAGCTTGCGGACGGGCAATTTGATGACGCGAAGGCCACGTTTGAATCGCTGGAAGACTATGCTGATGCGCAAACAAAGGCGAAAGAATCCGTGTATCAAAAAGGTGAAAAGCAGCTTTCGGACGGGCAGTTTGATGATGCGAAGGCCACGTTTGAATCGCTGGAAGACTATGCCGATGCACAAACAAAGGCGAAGGAATCCGTGTATCAAAAAGGTGAAAAGCTGCTGGCGGCCAAGGATTACGACGGCGCAATAGCAGCGTATCAGGCGGCTGGCGATTATAGCGACGCGTCGACGAAAGCTAAAGGAGCACAGCATCAGAAGGGCGAAAGTCTGATAGCGGTGGGCGATTACGATGGCGCGGCGACGTACTATCTATCTATTGAGGCATATGGCTGGGTGCAGGAAACGCAGTACGCCAAGGGCGAAGCGATGATGGCGGCAGGTGACTACGACGGCGCAACAGTGGCATATCAGACGGCTGGTGATTACAGCGACGCGTCAACGAAGGCCAAAGAAGCGCAATATCAGAAGGGCGAGAGCCTGTTGGCCGCAGGCGACTATGACGGAGCAACAGCGGCATATCAGGCGGCTGGCGATTATAGCGACGCATCGACGAAGGCCAAAGATGCGCAATACCAGAAGGGTGAGAACCTGTTGGCCGCAGGCGACTATGACGGAGCAACAGCGGCGTATCAGGCGGCTGGCGATTACGGTGACGCAACGACGAAAGCTAAGGAAGCGCAGTACCAGAAGGGCGAAAGACTGCTTGCGGAACAGGACAATGAAGCGGCGGCACAGGCATTTGCATCGGCTGTCGGGTATCGTGATGCGCTCAAGCGCAGCTATCAGATTTGCTATCGGGATTTGCATGAGGGAAAAATCGCGGCAGGCAGGAATCACACAGTAGGCTTGAAATCGGACGGAACGGTTGTCGCGACGGGAAAGAATAAGTATGGCCAATGCGACGCGAGTGGCTGGCAGGATATCGTCGCTGTCTCGGCGGGCGATGATCACACGGTAGGCTTGAAATCGGACGGAACGGTCGCCGCGACGGGAGATAATTATCATGGCGAATGGGACGTGAGCGACTGGACGGATATCGGCGGCACAATGAGTGTCGAGCTGAAAATAAGCGCGGAAGAGGCCGACCGAACGGAACTGTATAACGAATACGAAGTGACGGGAGCGGCACCGTTCAAGGTCAACATAGATATTGATGGGAACGGGAAAGTTGTTTCAGTTTCTGCACCGCAAAAATGATGCTCCGGGTTTTGACACTGATTTGATTGCGGGTTAATCGGGTTTTGATGTGCTGGTCGGTCAGAATATTGAAATGGCGCAGATCGACGTGAAAACGGGCGTGACGCTCACGAGTAACGCCATCAATGACGCGCTGAAACAAGCAGTGCAGGATTTCAAAAAATAACAGAAAAGGGGTTGTCAAGCTAAAAACTGGGCAGCTCTCTTTTCATGCATCAGAAAATAGCCATATCAAAGAAAAAACAGCCCGTTTCAAGGTATACCGCCGACGACTGCGGGAAGTTCAAACCGAAAAAAGCATGGAGAAAAGAATAAAGACATGAAAAACCCTCCGAAACTTTGCCGTTTCGGAGGGCATTTTCATGTCTTCCTCAAATTTTGAAGAATAAGACCGAAAGTATCAAATCTGTATCATTTGGCTTTTGATGCACTCAAAAATCAAAAAATAACTGATTTTTTTGACCGTTTCGGATTATTCCCACTCAACCGTTGCCGGCGGTTTGGTGGTGATATCATACACGACGCGGTTGACGCGCGGCACTTCGTTGACGATGCGCGCGCTGACCTTGGCGAGCAGATCATAGGGCAGGCGCGCCCAATCGACGGTCATAAAGTCGTCGGTCGTCACGGCGCGGATGGCCAGCACGAAATCGTGCGTGCGCTCGTCGCCCATCACGCCGACGGTGCGGGTGTTGGTCAGCACGGTGAAATACTGGTTGACGTCGCGCTCAAGACCGGCCAGCGCGACTTCCTCGCGCAGAATCGCGTCGCTCTCGCGAACGGTTTCCAGCTTGTCCGCCGTGATGTCGCCCATGATGCGGATTGCCAGACCGGGGCCGGGGAACGGCTGACGCCAAACCATGTCGTGCGGCATGCTCAGCTCCTCGCCGACCTTGCGAACCTCGTCCTTGAACAGCATGCGGAGCGGCTCCACCAGACCGCCGGTGAACTTCGCGCGCACATCGGCCGGCAGACCGCCGACGTTGTGGTGCGACTTAATCACCGCGCTGCCCTTGACCGAGCCGGATTCGATCACGTCCGGGTAAATCGTGCCCTGCGCGAGGAATTCCACGCCCTCGAGCTTCTTGGCCTCGTCGGCGAAGCAGTAGACGAACTCGCCGCCGATCAGCTTGCGCTTCGTCTCCGGGTCGGAAACGCCCGCCAGCTTGGTCAGGAAGCGGTCGCGCGCGTCCACGATGACCAGATTCACCGGGAACTGCTTGGTGAAGACCTCGCGGACGGATTCGGTTTCGTTTTTGCGCATGAAGCCGTGATCGACGTAAACGCAGGTCAGGCGCTCGCCGATGGCGCGGGAGATCAGCGCCGCCGCGACGGAGGAATCCACGCCGCCGGAGAGGCCGAGCATCACGCGGCCGTTCGGGCCGACCTGCTCGCGGATGGAGGCGATGGCGTTGTCGATGAAGGTGCTCATCGTCCAGTCGCCCGTGCAGCCGCAGACGTTATACAGGAAGTTGGCGATGACCTTCTGGCCCTCTTCGCTGTGCGTGACTTCCGGGTGGAACTGCACCGCGTAGATGCGCTTTTCGGGGTTTGCCATCGCGCAGAACGCGCAGTTTTCGCTGTGGGCGATGGAGGTGAAGCCCTCCGGCGCACGGGTGACGTGGAAGGTGTGGCTCATCCACGCGACGGACTGCGCCTTCATGCCGGCAAACAGCGGGCTGTTGACGTCGAAATCCACCGGGACGCGGCCGTATTCGCGCTGGGCGGCGCGCTCGACGGTGCCGCCGAGGGTGTAGGCCGTCAGCTGCATGCCGTAGCAGATGCCCAGAACCGGGATGCCCTGCTCGTAGATGGCCGGGTCGATATGCGGCGCATCCGCGTCGAGCACGGAAGCGGGGCCGCCGGAGAGGATGATGCCCACCGGCTTCTTTTCAAGGATTTCGGAAAGCGGCGTCAGGTAGGAAACAACCTCGCAGAAAACCTTGGCTTCGCGCACACGGCGGGCGATCAGCTGGGTATACTGCGCGCCGAAGTCCACCAGAACAATTCGCTGCACATTTTGCATCGGATGCGGAACCTCCTTTGGTTGTGAAGAAAAACAAGCCGTCCGCAAAGGGACGTAAGCCATAACCTCTATTCTACACAGTTTTTCGTGCGAAATCAAGAGAAGCCGGGAAAAAGTTCGCCAAACGGGCGCTTTTCGGCAGGTTCGATGAAGGAAGGCGGCCGGTTTGCGCGCTTTTCAACCGCAGAAGGTCGTGGTATAATCAAAACAGATTGGAAAACACAGAGGGAGGAACGGCGCATGTTTCAAAATCGGGATACCATCGCGGCGCAGGCGACGGCGGCGGGAGAGGGCGGCGTGGCGATTGTCCGCGTGAGCGGGGCGGACTGCTTGCGGATCATATCGCGCGTGTTCCGGGCGAAGAACGGGAAGCCGCTGGAAAACCGCGTGCTGACCTACGGCTATGTGATGGAGGATGGCGGCGTTGCGGACGAGGCGATGGCCGTGCTGATGCGCGCGCCGCACAGCTACACGCGGGAGGACGTGGCGGAGATTCACTGCCACGGCTCGCAGGCGCTGGTCGGCAAGATTCTGAGGCTGCTGATGGCGGCGGGCGCGCGGATGGCCGAGCCGGGCGAGTTCACCTACCGGGCGTTTCTGAACGGGCGCATTGATCTGGCGCAGGCCGAGGGCGTGATGCGGATGATCCGCGCGGGGAGCGAACGCGCCATGCGCAGCGCCGTGCGGCAGATGGAGGGCGGCGTTTCCGCGTTCGTGCGGACGGCGCGGGAGGAGATCACGTCCCTGCTGGCGGCCATGGCGGCGGCAATCGACTTTCCGGACGAGGTGGAGGAGACGCAGACCGCGCGGGAGGTGACGGCGGCCTGCAAGGCGATTGCGGCGAAGCTGGCGGCGGCCTGCGACGCGCGGGCGGGGCGCATCGAGGACGAGGGCTTGCGCGTGGTGCTCTGCGGCAGGCCGAACGCGGGCAAGAGCAGCCTGCTGAACGCGCTGCTGGGCGGAGAGCGCGCGATTGTGACGGACATTCCCGGCACGACGCGGGATACGCTGACCGAGGCCGTGCAGATCGGCGGGGTGCGCGTCCTGCTGACGGATACGGCCGGGCTTCGGGAGACGGGCGATGCGGTGGAGCGCATCGGCGTGGAGCGCGCCAAAAAAGCGCTCGCGGAGGCGGATGTGCGGGCGCTGGTGCTGGACAGCGCAAGCCCGCTGACCGAGGAAGACAAGGCGGCGCTTTTCGGCCTTGCGCCGCAGATGATCGTGCTCAGCAAGGGCGACCTCGCGCAGCGGCTGACGGCGGCGGATGTGCGCGCGGCCTTTGGCGACGTGCCGATGGTGACGGTCTGCGCAACGCGCGGCGAGGGCATGGAGGCGCTCCGGGACGCGCTGACGGCGTTCGTTCCGGCGGACGGCGCGGAATCCTCGGCGCTCTCTCAGGCGCGCCATGTGGAGGCGGCCGGACGCGCCCGCGCGGCACTCTGCGACGCGGTGACGGCGATTGAGGACGGCATGCCGCTGGACGTCGCGGCGGTGGATCTGTCCGCGGCGCTGGACGCGCTGGGCGAAATCACGGGCGAAACGATGAGCGAAAGGGTCATCGACGAGGTGTTTGCGAAATTCTGCGTCGGAAAGTAAAAGGGGCTTGCGCCGCATCAGGCCTGCGCGGCCTCTGCTTCCAGAACGGCGCGCCAATCCTCGGGGAACCCGCAGAGCGACAAATCGGCCTCGGGGTAATCGGCTTCCAGCAGCGAAAGCCCCGTGAGCAGGCGCGCAAACACGCGCTCGCGCCCAAGTGCATGCGCGAAGACGAGCAGGAGCGGGAAAAGACGGTCGCTTTCATACAGGCGCAGATGGTTGGGCAGGAGCGGCTGATCCGGGAGAATCTGGTTGTAGAGCCGGTTGTAATGCGCGCAGATGTTGCGCACATCCACGGCGGCGGCGATCAGTCGTGAAAGCGCCTCCGGCGAGAGGTCGTATTCCCGGCTGACGGCGCGCTGGTCGCCTTCCCGCATGAGGTCAAACAGCGAGCCGAGCATGCCGAAGGTGAACAGTTCGACGGCCGCCCAAATCGGGAATTGGCCGCCGTATTTGATTTTGTGGTGGCGCACGAACGGGAGTGCGCCCTGCCGCTTGACCTCGTTTTTGAATTTGCCGATCAGGCTTTTGTGGACGGAAGCACCGTTGGGCAAAACCTCGGCGCGGAAATTTTCCGCATCCATATAGCCCAGCGAGCCGTAGGTGATGGCCAGCTGATAGGCGATTTTGGCGCGGAGCTGCACCTCGAAAAACTCCAGCACCGGGAGCAGCAGGTGGCGCAGGTTCATGTCAAACCGGTACAGGCTGTACAGCGTCTCCAGCGATACGCCGGGCAGAAAGAGATCCGGGTCGTCCGCGCGGCGCAGGTGCTTGCCGTAGGTCGTCAGGCGGTAATAGTTGACGGTGGAGAGGATATAGCGCGCCCGCGCTTCGTCCTCGATTGTCAGGCCGTGGATGTCGGTCAGGCGGGCGAGCTGCTCCTTGTAGCTGCGGGCGGGCTTGACGGGATGGTAACGCTTGCCCCGTGTGTTCATAAGGGGAAGTTCCTTTCTGCAAAATAAAGGACTGTCAATCTAACAACACCGATATTTCAAGAAAAACTAAGTATTTTTGCCCGAAGGTTTCCAAAGAGGTTTTCGGCTGTTGCCGCCAGTGGCGGAAACAAACAGCAGAAAACGGAAAGCCCTTTGGTGGG
>QWCN01005553.1_pt1 | contig 19995 bp, 13 predicted proteins | sample 1972711 | NCBI WGS metagenome assembly QWCN01 (sample SAMN09866707, study PRJNA288562) | Human gut metagenome isolate term1_stool, whole genome shotgun sequencing... | isolation source: gut | host: Homo sapiens | place: USA: California
CCGCGCTGTCGCCGCCGCCGATGATGGTCGTCGCTTTGCCGTATACGTCCGCGAGAGCCTGAGCGACCGCTTTCGTGCCTTCCGCGAGAATGGGATTTTCAAATACGCCCATGGGACCGTTCCAGATGACCGCTTTCGCGTCCGCCACGACGGAAGCGAAAAGCTTTCTCGTTTTGGGACCGATATCGAGCCCCATCATATCCGCGGGGATCGCGTTCGCGGGAACGACGGTCGTTTCGACGGGCGCGTCGATGGGATCGGGAAACGCTTTTGCCGCCACGGTGTCCACCGGCAGCACCAGCTTTTTGCCCAATACCGCCGCTTTTTCGAGCATTTCCTTACAGTATTCCACCTTTTCCTCGTCCACGAGGGAGGTGCCGATAGAGCCGCCACGGGCCTTAATGAAAGTATACGCCATGCCTCCGCCGATTACGAGAGTGTCGCATTTTTCGAGGAGATTGGAAATAACGTTCAGCTTGTCCGCCACCTTGGCTCCGCCGAGGATTGCAACGAAGGGGCGTTGAGGATTTTCCAACGTGTCCGCCATGACGGAAAGCTCCTTTTCGATGAGAAAGCCGCAGACCGCCGTTTTGACTAACCCTTCCTCGACGATTCCCGCCGTGGAGGCGTGGGAGCGGTGGGCGGTTCCGAACGCGTCGTTCACGTATACGTCGCAGTAGCCCGCCAGCGCCTGCATGAAGTCGGGCGCCTTCTTTTCTTCGCCCTTGTGGAAGCGGAGGTTTTCGAGGAGCACGCATTCGCCTTCCTTGCACGCGGCCACTTTCGCTTTGGCGTCCTCGCCCACGACGTCTTTGGCAAACGTTACCTTGCCGCCGAGCAGCTCGTTAAGACGGACCGCGACGGGCGCGAGCGACAGTTTTTTGACGTCCTTTTTCGCCTTTTCCAGCGCTTCCTCGGTCGCCTTTGCCTGTTCCGCTTCGGGCAGGGCTGCGATCTTCGCCTTTTCCTTTTTATTCAGTTCCACCTTTGCATCGAATACGTTGTGCGGCTTGCCCATATGCGAGCAGAGGATCACCTTCGCCCCCTGTTCCATCAAATATTGGATGGTGGGGAGCGCGCCCACGATACGGTTTTCGTCCGTGATGACCCCGTCCTTCATGGGAACGTTGAAGTCGCATCTCACGAGAACTTTTTTGCCCTTGACGTCTACGTCTTTTACGGTTTTCTTGTTCATAAAAAAGAGATCTCCTTGATTTAGTTTTTCATACGGTTATATAATACCCCATTTTTTCCCTGTTTGTCAACCTTTTATAAAAATAATCCCGAAAAGTTTTTGATAAATCTGTTGACAAGCGCTTTTCGGTATCTTAATATAGTAGTATCGATTCCTGACAAAATCCGCAAAAATTCTTTTACGGACTTGACAAAAAAAGAAAAATCCGCTATACTGTCAAACGAGAAAGGGCAAAGGAGATAACTGCCATGAAAACCGTTCTTTTGGGAAAGACGAAAAATTTTTTTAAAGCGAATCTGCATATGCACACGACGATTTCCGACGGACAGATGACGCCCGAGGAAGTCAAAGAGGCATATCGAAGCAACGGATATTCCATCGTCGCGTTCACCGATCACGACGTCATGGTGCCGCACAACGATCTGACGGATAAAGAGTTCCTCGCCATTACGTCCTGCGAAATGGAGATCAATCAGCCCAATCCCGAGAACGATTTTTCGCTCATTTCCACCTATCATCTCAACTTTTTTTCCAAAGATCCCGGGGCGGAAACGCTCCCCTGCTTTTCGCAGCGATACGTATGGCTTGCCCATTCTAAAAAATACGTCACCGACGAAATGCGGAAAACCGATTACATACGGGAATATTCCGTCGAATGTATCAACGATATGATCTCCAAAGCCAACGCGGCGGGGTTTCTCGTTTCCTACAATCATCCCGTGTGGTCGCTGCAAACCCGCGACGACTACGCAGAGTTAAAGGGACTTTGGGGCGTGGAATGCTATAATACGGGCTGCGCCCGCGCGGGAATGACCGACAACGAGCAGCCCTTCGACGACCTGTTGAAAAAAGGCAACAGAATTTTTCCTCTGGCTACGGACGATGCGCACACCCGCAGGGATCTTTTCGGCGGGTTCGCGATGGTGGACGCGGAGAAATTGGAATACGCCGCCGTCATGCGCGCGCTGGAAAAAGGGGACTTCTATTCTTCTACGGGACCTTTGATCCTCGAACTTTGCTTCGAAGAGAATCAATTGTCCGTCCGCTGTTCCAAGGCGGCGAAGATCGTTTTGAACACGGACAGGCGCTTCGCCCTGACGATCGCGGCGGAGAGCGGGAAAACTTTGGAGGGCGGAACTTTCGATCTCTCGGAATTTCTGCGGGGGGCTTTGGCGCACGATACGACGCGGTATCCCTTCTTTTTCCGCGTCACCGTCGTCGACGAACGCGGCGACAAGGCGTGGACGCGCGCGTATTTTGAAGAGGATCTGCGGGAGAGTCTGTAAGCCCCGCCGCGCAGAAAAAGGGTAATTTTCCAAATAAAGCCGCGTTGTCCGCCTTTTAGGGAGCCGTTTTTGTGAAAAAGGGAAAGTTTTACAAAAATTTTGCTCCAAATAGTTGACAAAGCGGTTTTTTCGTGTTAAAATCAGTAATGCTGTAATGCGGAAAGGGGGTATTTCGCCCTTTTTGTCCGTTTTTACGGCGGAAAAGACCGGGGCGGACAAACCCGCCGAAGGGGCCGAAAAAACGCGGCGCCGTTCGGAAGATCGCCGCCGCGGCTCGTCATATCGCTTTCTTTAAATTGCGTAAGGGCAATTTCGAGAAATATATTCCAAAATTCTTACAAGGAGGTCAAGTAAATGCCTACTATCAACCAACTCATCAAGAAAGGCAGAGAAAGACAGATTTTCAAGTCCAAGAGTCCCATTTTGGACAACTGTCCCCAAAAGCGCGGCGTATGCCTGTCCGTCACCACGACTTCTCCCAAGAAGCCCAACTCCGCTTTGAGAAAGATTGCCCGTGTGCGTCTTACCAATAAGCAGGAAGGTACGGTCTACATTCCCGGCGAAGGTCACAACCTTCAAGAGCACAGCTCCGTTCTGATCAGAGGCGGTCGTGTCAAGGATCTGCCCGGCGTGCGTTACCACATCATCCGCGGCGCCCTCGATACCGCCGGCGTTGCAAAGCGCAAACAGGCCCGTTCCAAATACGGCGCGAAACGCCCTAAATAATCCCTCTTCGAAAACGTTGAGGAAAAACGGGTTTCGCTGACGAGGAAAGCGGTCGCTTTGCGAAAAACCGCGGGAACGTTCCCGCAACCGAGCGCTTGGAAAAGCGCGAAAGAAAATCCTACTTGTAAATCGGAATATAGCTCGAAAAAAGCCCCGAATGAAAGTAGGCAGTATGCGGCGAAGTCCGCAGAAGGTTCGCCCCGCCGGAAGGAGCGCGCAAAGGCGCGCGAAAACAGGTCGGCGGCAGCGCGATAGCCGTACTGAAGGGTAAAATCCCTTATCAATATTATTTAAAGGAGGATAAAACTATGCCCAGAAGAGGTAATGTCCCTAAGAGGGACGTGCTTCCCGATCCTATGTACAAGAGCAAGGTAGTGACCAAGCTCATCAACCAGATCATGCTCGACGGCAAGAAAGGCACGGCTCAGGCAATCGTTTACGAAGCGTTCAAGATCATGGGGGAAAAGCTGAATATGGAACCCATGGAAATCTTCAAGCAGGCGATGGAGAACGTGATGCCCGTCGTGGAAGTCAAGGCTCGCCGTGTCGGCGGCGCCAACTATCAGGTTCCCATTGAAATCAGACCCGAGAGGCGTCAGACGCTCGCCATTCGCTGGCTCGTCATCAACACGAGGAAGAGAAGCGAGAGAGAGATGTCCAAAAAGCTCGCGGCGGAACTGATGGACGCCTACAACAACGCCGGCGGTTCTGTCAAGAAGAAAGAAGACACGCACAGAATGGCCGAAGCGAATAAGGCGTTCGCTCATTTCAGATTCTAAGAGGTAATCTATGCCCAGAGAATACGATTTATATCATACCAGAAACTTCGGTATCATGGCCCATATCGACGCGGGCAAGACGACCACGACCGAGCGCATCCTGTTCTATACGGGAAAGACGCACAAGATCGGGGAAACGCACGAAGGCACCGCTACGATGGACTGGATGGTGCAGGAGCAGGAACGCGGCATCACTATTACGTCCGCCGCTACCACCTGTGTTTGGAAAAATCATCGGTTTAATATTATCGATACGCCGGGACACGTGGACTTTACGGTGGAGGTGGAGCGTTCGCTCCGCGTCCTCGACGGAGCCGTGGCGACGTTCTGCGCCAAAGGAGGCGTCGAGCCGCAGTCCGAAACCGTATGGCGCCAGGCGGACAACTATAAGGTTCCCCGCATCGCCTACGTCAACAAAATGGATATCAACGGCGCGGATTTCTTCCGCGTGGAGAGAATGATCCGCGAGAGATTGGGCGCGAACCCCGTTCCCATCGAACTTCCCATCGGTAAGGAAGACACCTTCCGCGGCATCGTCGATCTCATCAAAATGGAGGCGGAAATCTATTACGACGACCTCGGCAAAGACTACCGCAAGGAGCCGATTCCCGATGATATGCAGGCAATCGCGGAGGAATACAGGGCTAAGCTCGTCGAGGAAGCGGCTTCTGCCAGCGACGAACTCATGGAAAAATATTTCGAGGAGGGCGATCTGTCCGCCGAGGAAATCGTCAAGGGGCTTCGTGCGCGCTGTTTGAAAATGGAAGCGATCCCCATGCTCTGCGGTTCTTCCTATAAGAACAAAGGCGTTCAGTTCCTTCTCGACGCGGTTATCGATTTCCTGCCCAGCCCGCTCGACGTCGATCACGTCAAGGGCACCAATCCCGATACGGGAGAAGAGGAAATCAGAAAGACGTCGGACGACGAGCCCTTCGCGGGACTTGCTTTCAAGATCGCAACCGATCCGTTCGTCGGCTCTCTCGCCTATTTCCGCGCTTACTCGGGCGTCCTTTCCGCAGGCTCCTATGTATATAATTCCACGAAGGAGAAGAAGGAAAGAGTCGGGCGTCTCGTACAGATGCACGCTAACGAGAGAAAGGATATTTCCGAAATTTATTCGGGCGATATCTGCGCGATCGTCGGGCTTAAATATACGACGACGGGCGATACGCTCTGCGACGAGAAGCATCCCATCATTCTCGAAAAAATGGAATTCCCCGAACCCGTCATTCAGCTTTCCTTGGAGCCTAAGACAAAAGCGGGGCAGGAAAAGATGACGATGGCGCTCATCAAGCTCGCGGAGGAGGATCCCACGTTCAAGACGTATACCGATCAGGAAACGGGGCAGACGATCATCGCGGGCATGGGCGAATTGCACCTCGACATCATCGTGGACAGACTTTTGAGAGAATTCAAGGTGGAAGCCAACGTCGGCGCTCCCCAGGTCGCTTACAGAGAAACGTTTAGAAATGCCGTAGACGCCGAGGGAATGTATAAGCGTCAGTCCGGCGGTAAAGGTCAGTACGGTCATTGTAAGATTCACCTCCTTCCTCAGGAACCGGGCGCGGGCTATGCGTTCGAGGATGCGACGGTCGGCGGCTCTATTCCCAAGGAATATATCCCCGCCATCGACAAGGGCATCCAGGAAGCGGCGAAGAACGGCTATCTTGCCGGCTACGAGATGGTGGACTTCAAGGTGGTCGTTTACGACGGGAGCTATCACGAGGTGGACTCCTCCGAAATGGCGTTCAAGATCGCAGGATCGCTGGCGTTTAAGGACGGTATGGCGAAGGCGAAGCCCGTACTTTTGGAGCCGATCATGAAGGTGCAGGTCATCACGCCCGAGGATTACTTCGGCGATCTGATGGGCAACATATCCGGACGCCGCGGCACCATTTTGGGAACGGACGATAGGAACGGCGCGAAAATCATCGATGCGGAGGTTCCGCTTTCGGAAATGTTCGGTTATGCGACGGAACTCAGATCGAGAACGCAGGGACGCGGACAGTTCACTATGCAGTTTGACCATTACTTTGAAGTGCCTCAAAATATCGCAAAGGATATTATTGAAACGCGCGGCAAGAAGGCGTAAGAGAAGCGAATTAACAAAATATGCGTTTTGCTCCGTTTTTTCTGCGGAGCAAAACGGAAAATTTCAAAATTTTTCAAAAAACACCGTTAAAAGATTTGATAAATTTGAAAATTTAATATATAATAAGTACGTCCATAAAGAATTGGACAAAGCTTATGTCAAGGAAAATGATAGATAGCTGCGTCCGTAGATAAGGATAAGTTATCATTTTAAATTTTTTATAAACAATATTGGAGGATTTATTATGGCTAAAGCTAAATACGACAGAAGCAAACCCCACGTTAACATTGGTACCATCGGCCACGTTGACCACGGTAAAACTACTTTGACCGCAGCTATCACGATGGTTATGGCTTGCAAAGGCGACGCAGTGAAAATGCGTTACGACGAAATCGACAAGGCGCCCGAAGAAAAGGCCCGCGGTATCACAATCAACACCGCGCACGTCGAGTATCAGACCGATAAACGTCACTATGCGCACGTCGACTGTCCGGGGCACGCCGACTATGTCAAGAACATGATCACGGGTGCTGCTCAGATGGACGGCGCTATCCTTGTCGTTGCCGCAACGGACGGTCCTATGCCTCAGACTCGTGAGCATATCCTGCTCGCCCGTCAGGTCGGCGTTCCTTACATCGTAGTGTTCATGAACAAGGTGGACCTTGTTGACGACGACGAGCTGCTCGACCTCGTTGAAATGGACGTGAGAGATTTGCTTTCTTCTTACAGCTTCCCCGGCGACGATATTCCCGTCATCCGCGGGTCCGCTTTGAAAGCGCTTGAAAAAGCAAGCTCGGATGCCCCCGCTGCGGAGATTCTTGCAGCGCCCGAATGTAAGTGCATTCTCGAACTGATGGATGCTGTCGATTCTTATATTCCTACGCCCGCCCGTGAAGAGAATAAGCCTTTCCTTCTTCCCGTCGAGGACGTATTCACGATTTCCGGACGCGGCACCGTTGCTACCGGTCGTGTCGAGAGAGGCGTTGCGAAGGTCGGCGAGCCCGCTGAAATCGTCGGTCTTATCGATAAACCCGTTTCTACCGTTATTACCGGTCTTGAAATGTTCCACAAACAACTCGACGAAGCTATGGCCGGCGACAACGTCGGTGCGCTCCTTCGCGGCATCAACAGAACGGATATCGAGAAAGGTCAGGTCGTTGCGAAGCCCGGCACTGTGAAAACGGGTACCGAGTTTGAAGCTCAGGTTTACGTTTTGACGAAAGACGAGGGCGGACGTCACACCGCGTTCTTCAATCATTACAGACCTCAGTTCTTCATCAGAACGACGGACGTTACGGGCGCTATCGAGCTTCCCGAAGGCGTTGAAATGGTTATGCCCGGCGATAACATCAACATGAAAGTCGTCGTGATCAAACCCGTCGCTATGGAAGAGGGACTCCGTTTCGCTATCCGTGAGGGCGGCAGAACGGTCGGCTCCGGCGTTATCTCCAAGATCCTTAAATAATCTAAGAGATAATATAAAACCAAAACAAAAACAACTTGTCGATTTTCGGCAAGTTGTTTTTTTATGTCCCGTCGCTTTTTCTCCGCGTTTTTCCCGGGAAGAATGGTGGGCGAAAGCTTTTTCGTCGGATAGGCGGACGCCTGTTCTCGCGGAAAGTGTAGAAATTTAGAAATCGTCATCCAAAATCGGACGTAGGAGCGGACTTTCAGGATAGACCGCATTTGTCAAAAGCGGAGTTCCTGTTTGATGAAAAGCGCTTTGCCGTGCCGCCTCGATTTTTTTCTTTTGAGCCGCGAAAAATTTGAAAAATTTATTAAAATATTAAAATCCTCTATTGACAAGAGGAATATATTTGATATAATGAATAACGTTTTAAAGATTACTTTAAAGAAATGCGGAATTTGATTCCAAAAGATTGAAAGAATGATATTTTTTTAGAAAATGTAAAAAATATGTGCAGGCGCATCTTGACCGAAACTGAAATTCTGTTATAATAAAGATACTTTCGGGCGCGGTAATCGCCCGGAAAAAGCGGAAAACAGGGGCGCTACTACCCATACTACGTAAAAAACGCGTAAAAAGCCGTGACTAGATTCGCCTTAAAAGGGAATTTTCCGAAGAGGAAAGACCTTTCGGAGGATTTGGGAATAAATAAAACGTGCGGATATAAGGAGGAAAAGATGAAAAGATGAAAAGAAAATCTGTTGTATTGCTTGTCGGCGTCCTGATGGCGGGGTGCCTCGCGTTCGGGGCGTCGACGCTCGCGCAGAGCGCGGCGGCGGAAGAAGAGGGGTATTCCGTTTCGGAATTCGCCGAGCTTCCCGCCGATTGGCAGCTCAACGATCAATGCGACGCCGAAAACACTTCGGTGACGTTTGAAAACGGGGAGATGGTGATCAGGAGCGAGGGAAGCACCTCTCCCCAAAAATATTACGGGGCGATGTACTTTATCGACAAGGATAGCGTCTACGAAGATTTCACCTTTGAAATCACGGTGAAAATGACGGATCCTGCCGATACGTCGAGATGGCTGGGCATCATGTATCATACCCGGACGACGGACACCAATACGATAGGCTACCTGATGAATTATCGCTATAACGGAAATTCCGCGTCGTCCGCCGTAGACGCAGGCAGGAACTTTTACGACGACGCCGTCAGTACGGGCAATCCCGCGCTCAGCGACGGGGAATATCATACCTTGAAGATCACCCTGCGCGGCACGACGGCAAGGCACTATATGGACGGCAGGATCATCAAGGAATGGGACGTGGCTTCCAAAAACGACAAAGTGGGCGGCGCTCCTCTGACGTCGGGCGGCTTCGCGCTCCTTCTCAACCGCGCGACGCTGAACATAAAGAGCTGCTCCATCAGCCGCAGCGTAGAGGCCGAAGAGCCGGAAGCGCCTGGGATTTTCGGGGACGCTCTGCCCGAAAACTGGGAGCTTTACGGCGAGAGCGACGTTGCGCACACCGCCTCCGCGTTCGAGAACGGCGATCTGGTGATCACGCACAACAATGCCGCCATCAACAATCAGCTGTATTACGGCTCCGTCTATCTCATCGACACGGACGCGGCGTACAGCGATTTCACGTTTGAGATCACGGTGAAAATGACCGATCCCTTCGACACGTCGAGATGGTTCGGCGTTATGTACCATACCCAAAAGGTGGGCAGCAACCTGATCGGATATTTGATGAACTATCGCTACAACGGGCAAACGGCGTCCTCGGCGGTAGACGCTTCCCGCGGTTTCAGCGACGATGAGAAGGACAGGGGGAACGCGCTGAGCGACGGTCTGTATCATACGATGAAAATCGAAATGGCGGGCACGACGGCGAGGCATTATATGGACGGCGTTCTGATCAAGGAGTGGGACGTCAAGACGAAGGACGATACGCTGGGGGGCACCCTAAAAGCGGGCGGCTTCGCGCTCCTTCTCAATCGCGCGACGCTCAGCGTCAAAAATTACAGCGTCAGCGGCACGCCCGCCAAGATTGCGGAGGCCGACGACGCCTTGGTGGAAACCTACCGCGCCGAATCCGCGCCGACCAACGCCCCCACCGTCGTTTTCGACGTGAAGGACAAAGCGGCGCTCGACTCTTTAAAAGCGAACGGGGAAAGACCTTCCAACGCCATTCTCCGCTTCGATAAGGATTATAATATCGTCGCCGCGGACGGCACGGTGCTGGACAGCTTTACGAATATCTATACCGATGTTTTGCGGGGAAGGATCCTCCCCGTTCTCCATCTCGCGGACGAAGGGGCGGCGGACGCCGCTTTGAAATATTTTGAGGAGGAGGCGGATATACTCGATTTGGCGGTCATGTCGGAGAATCCCTCGCTCGTGAAGAAGGTCAAGGAAGCGAACGGCAAGATACGCGGCATCGTTTCTTACGCCGCGGGCACAAATCTTTACGAGATCGTAAAGACGACGAACATGAGCTACGCGAACGTCGCCGTGATCCCGCAGAGCATGGCGACGCAGGAGAACGTGCGCTACATTCAGGCGCGTTTCAAGACGGTGTGGGTGACGGCGGACGATACGGCGGGACTGGGACTTTACGACTGCGTGAACAGCGGCGCTTACGGCGTCATCGTTTCCGACTTCTCGGCGGCGTACGACGTCTTGGAAACTTACGCGAAGAACGGGCTTTCGAGAATGCCCTTCAACGCGGCGCACAGGGGACTTCCCAAACTGTACAACGAAAACTCGGTCAGCGGGGTAAAAGCCGCGATCGCGGCGGGCGCCACGCACGTGGAATTGGACGGGTATCTGACGACGGATAATCATATCGTCCTCATGCACGACAACACCATCGACAGGACGACGAACGGCACGGGCAGCATCGAAAGCATGAGCCTTTCCCAGCTCCGTCAATACAAGCTCGACCAATTCGACGCGGAGGAGATTCCCACCCTCGACGACATCATCGCCGTACTCAAACAGTCGGACGTCATTTTGGTGTTCGAGATAAAATCGGGCAGGAACGAAATCGTGGATATTCTCAAAGAGAAGCTCGAAAAATACGATTTCTGGGAACAGACGGTGGTCATTTCCTTTAATACCGCCATTCTCGGCAGGATGAAGACGGCGCTTCCCGAAGTGCCCACGGCAAACCTCAACACCGCCACGGCGGGCAGTTTTGCGGCGGTGCTTTATTGGATGGGGCTTTACAATACGGGCGTGGACACCTCTCTCGGCAACGCGACCGCGGCGTTCAACGAATCTTATCTGCGCGACCGCGGCATCATCGGCTGGTATTGGACGTACGACAACTCCGCCTCGCTGATGAGCGCGCAGAATCTCGGCTACGTCGGGCTCACCAATAATGCGGGCGATTCGTATAAGACGGCGGCGATGTTCGTGGAGGGAATCGCCGACAAGGCGAGGGATCTGAAAGCGGGGGACGCCGTGGATTTGAAAGCGACCCTGTATACGGGCGAGGAAAAGACCGTCTATGGCTCCGTGTTTCAATGTATCGACAAAGGGGAGTATTACGAGGTGATCGCCTCCTATCGGCAGGGAAACAATCTGATCTATACGCAGAGTTTCCGTTTGGAAAAGGACGACTCGGACGAACCGCCCGTCCATTCTTCCGCCTCCGACTCAGCCTCCGCTTCCTCGTCGGAACAAAGTTCGTCGGATGCGCAGTCCGCTTCGGACTCGCTCCAAGCGTCCTCTTCGGGCGGGGCGGACTCTTCCTCGGGCGCAAGCGGCTGCGGCGGCTGTAAAGGTACGGCAGTATTTCCCGCCGTCCTCGCCTTTGCGGCGCTCGCCGGCATTCTCGTCAGGAAAAAGCGGGGATAAAAATAACGATTGCAATAAAAGCCGCCGCGGAAACTTTCGCGGCGGCTCTTCTGTGGAAGGAGAGCGGGAAAAAGACAAACGCGGCGCGCCCTTCTTTCGCTTGACTTTGCGGGGAAAAGGGGTATAATGAAAGGGGAGAAAAACGAAATGAAAAAGACGCTCGACGAAATGACGTTAGAGGAGCTTTGGATGCTGTTCCCGATTCTTCTCAAAGAATATAATCCGCTCTATCCCGTTTGGTACGAAGAGGAAGCGCGAAAGATTCTCGCAACGGTAGGCGATGTCTTTCGCGTCAGCCATATCGGCAGCACGGCCGTCGAGGGGCTTTTGTCCAAGCCGACGGTGGATATTTTATTGGAGTTGACGCCCCGTGCGGACGCCGAAAAAGCGGCGCGCGCTTTGAAAGGGGAATGGACCTTGATGTCGGAGTCGGAAGATCCGTGGAAGCTTTCCTTCAACAAGGGCTATACGCCCGACGGATTTGCGGAAAAGGTATTTCATCTGCACGTGCGGCGCGCGGGGGATTGGGACGAACTGTATTTTCGCGATTATCTGCGCGAAAATCCCTCCGTCGCGGCGAAGTACGCCCTCTTAAAAAGGGAACTGAAAGAAAAATTCGAGCGGAACAGGGACGGATATACGGCGGCAAAGACGGATTTTATCAAAGAGATGACGGCGCGTGCGCGCCTTTGCTACGGAACGAGATACCGCCCGAAGCTCCGTCCGTAAACGGGGAGAAAGACAAAAAAATAAAGAACGCTCTGCCCGCCGGGGATGCAAAGAAAAGAGGAGATAGAGGATGAACGTTTACGAAGAAGGCTTACAGGTCATGGAAAAGCTGTTTGCAAAGGATTGCGCTTTCGCTTTGGCGACGGCGGCCGCGGGGGCGCCCGACGTGAGAATGGTGGACGTCTTTTACGACGACGGCTCCTTTTACATAGTGACGCACGAAAACTCCGCCAAAGCCCGGCAGATCGCGGAAAACCCCGCCGTCGCAATGCTTCCGTTTTTACGGGGAGGCAAAGAGCGTCGGTCATCCGTTAAAGCCGGAAAACGCGGGCATCCGAGCCAAGCTCGTGCGGGCGTTCGCGCCCTGGTACTTCCGCCACAACGACGAGAACGACGAGGGAATGTGCTATTTGCGCGCCGAGCTGAAAAAAGGTTTCTTCTATTGCGACGGAACGGGATACGACATGAATTTCGCCGACAAGACCGCACAGAGTTTTCCCTTTGTTTTCGACATCCTGACGCCCGTGAACGGTTAAACGCTTTTAAGGCTCTTTCAGTTTCCGTTTTCCCGCTCTTTGGCAATAATGACGATAAAATTCCGAACAAACGTTTAAACGCGTCTAAAAACGCTTCAAAATTGTAGGACGAGGAAAGACTCGTCCGCGCGCCGTTCGGCTAGACAGCCTCGCAAAGAATGCGTTTAAACGGGTTTTGGAAAGACATTCCAATTCGGGGACAGATAAAAACAGGACGGAGAGAAAAAAATACAAACGAGAGGACAAAGGGCGCAGTCGGGAAAAAACGAGCCGAGGGGAAGCGGAAAGCGGCGGGGCGCAGGGAAGGCGAACGAGAGGACAAAGGGCGCGGGCGGAGAAAGAATAGGCGCGAAGCGAAAAGGAACGCGCGCAAGACAAAAGGCGCGCAGAATGCAAAGGAGGAAACCATGGAGGAGCTTTTATACGGAACGGGCAATCCCGCGAAATTCGAATATATGAGAGAGTGCCTCGCGCCCTTGCCGATAAAGCTTTTGTCGTTGCGGGATATGCCTTTTCCCCCGCCCGAGGCGGCGGAGGTCGGGCGCTCCCCGCTCGAAAACGCGCGGGAAAAAGCGAGTCTGTATTTTCGTGTTTACCGCGTTTTCGTCTTTTCCTGCGATTCGGGATTGTATTTTGAAGACCTTTCTCCCTCTCTGCAACCGGGCGTACACGTGCGCCGTCCCTTCGGAAAAAAGCTCTCCGACGAAGAGATGACGAGATATTATGCGTCGCTCGCCGAGAAATACGGGGGAGAGAGGGGGCTTTTACGGGCGAGATATAAAAATGCCGTCAGTCTGTTTTTAAAAGACGGCAGGCGCTTTGAATGTGAGGACGACTCTCTCTGCGGGGAATCCTTTTTTCTCGCGTCCGTACCTCATCGAAAGCGCGAGGAGGGATTTCCCCTGGACCGTTTATCCGTGGACGAAAGAACGGGCGCCTATTATTACGATTCGGGCGAGCGGGCGGCGGGGGACGCCTTTGAAGGATTCAGGCGTTTTTTCGCCGTCTGTTTCGGTCTATGAATAAAACTCCCGCGCAAGCGGCGGGAGTTTAACGGTATATCCCCCGCGTCAAATCGGGGGGACAACAAGGGCGAAACTGTCATTTTTGAAGGATAGTTCCTCTTTGGGTACAATAAAATCGAGCGCGGAAAATTCCATAAGAAGAAATCAAAAAGAGGAGATTCAAATGCGAAGGAAATCCGAAAGGAGAAAGAGGAAAGAAGATTGGGAAGCCGGGAAAATAGCCCGCTCTAAGGAGTATTGGGCGAATGGCAGCGTTTCCTCCCCCTGCAAAGGGCGGCGGCACAGGAGTGTTTGGGAATTGTCCCGCGGCTTGAAGCAAAGAGCTCTGTTTTTTCGGTGGGAAATCGGGAGGCGCCTACGAGCGGCTTTTCGGGCGTTCGCGAAAAGGCGCGCTTTTGAGGGGAAGGGAGAAACTATTTGATGCTCGACTTGTATTCTCCCGGCGTCATGCCCACGTATTTTTTAAAGACGTAATTGAAATGGGAGAGGGAATCGAAACACAATTTTCCCGCGATCTCCGAAAAAGAATATTTTTGTCGGATGAGTTTTTTCGATTCGTCGATTTTGAGTTTCAGATAGGTCTGATAGATGCTCATGCCCGTCTTTTCCCGAAAGAATGTGCAAAGGTAGGTCTTTCCGTAATGGAGGGCGGCGCAAAGATCGTCCAGCTCGAAACTGTCGTAGAGTTTTGAGGAGAGAATGCGCACGATTTCGTCCTGTAAATCGGAGGAGGAACTGATTTTGGAAATAAAAAATTCCTGAGGCGCGCTCTGCCCCGTCGCCGTGCGCAGCATATACACCAGCAGCAATTCGAGCGAGTTTTTGAGGACCTGTTCCCCCCCGAGATTGGGATTCTCCCGCAGTTCCAGCTTTTTGAGATGCGGATCGAAATCGGGAATCACGAAGGTTTCCGTCGCTTCCGACATGATGTTCTGCAAGAGATAGCGATAGTTATCGGGCACCGAATATTTCTTGTCGAAAAAAAATTTCATGCTTTCCGAACGGCACTCGAAGGAGATGATAAAGATATTCGGCTCTTTGCCGCAGCTTTCGACGAAATGGCGCTGATTCGGCTTGATGAAGATCATCTCCCCCTGCTTCAAAGGCACCCGCTCGCCTTCTTTGACGATGGAAACGTTTTCCTTGTCCGCGTAGATCAGTTCCCAAAAATCGTGCGTTTCCTCCTCGGACGCGTACGTCTTGTCGAGTTCCTGATAGTGTATCGTCACGATTTTCTGCACGTTCAGGAGATTGGCGATTTTGTGCATATAAAATTGCTTTGTCTTTCCCTGTTTTTCCATGCCTTTATTATAGCAGAGATCTTTTCGTTTGTAAAATATTTCACGGCTGTCTTTTGAGAAATATTTTATAAAAACAGAGAAACATTTTCCATTGTTATCTTCAAAAAAAGTAGTATAATAAAGACAAAAACGAGGGAGGCGAGGGCATGAGAAAGCCTGTGCTGGACAAAGATTTTTATCCCATGATCAAGGCGCTGGAAGCCTTTGAGGAAAAAGTGAACGCGGTTTCGCCCGAAAAGAGGGCGGAGATCGCTCTTGTAGCGGAGAGAAACGGCGGCTACAATTACGTGTATCGATACACCGCCTTTCGGGACGGAGTGGACGACGAACTCAACTACCGCGTTGCGGAACGGCTCATAAAGACCGTTTTATGGGTGGTGGGCGGCTATAAAATTTACGTCGCGGGCAGCCGCAGGATATACGAACGTTTAAAGGACGCCTATACGCCCGAAGGCGCGCGCGCCTTCGACGCCGATTTCATGAGCGGCGTCTATGAAAAGCCTTTTGAGGTGGAATGGCTGGAAGCGGGGCAGGTCCCCGAACAAAAGAACTGTTCCGTGAAGGTGGGCGGCTATTTGAAGGGCTGCCGCATCGGTTTCGACGCGGGCGGGAGCGACAGGAAGGTGAGCGCGGTCATCGACGGCGAAGTGGTGTACAGCGAGGAAGTCGTCTGGCATCCCAAGACCACCGAGGATCCGCACTATCACTACAACGAGATTCTGACGGCGATGAAGACGGCGGCGTCCAAGATGCCCCGCGTGGACGCCATCGGCGTGTCGTCCGCGGGCGTGTATGTGGACAACAAGATCATGGTCGCCTCCCTTTTCATCAAGGTGGACAAGAAAAAGTACGGCGATTTCGTCAAAAATATGTATATCGACATCGCCAAAGAAATGGGGAACGTGCCCCTCGAAGTCGCTAACGACGGCGACGTCACCGCGCTTGCGGGTAGCATCGATTTAAACGACACCCGCGTTCTCGGCATCGCCATGGGAACGAGCGAGGCGGTCGGCTACATAAACAGGGACGGCGGCATCAACGGCTGGCTCTCCGAACTTGCCTTCGTGCCCGTGGATTTCAACGAGAATGCCATGGCGGACGAATGGAGCGGGGATACGGGCGTGGGCTGCAAATATTTCTCGCAGGACGCGGTCATCAAACTGGCGGAGGCGGGCGGATATTCCTTTAAAGAGGGCGCGACGCCCGCGGAGAAGCTCAAAGAGATTCAGGCGCTGATGGAAAAGGATAATCCGTTAGCGCGGCAGATCTACGAGGATATCGGCGTCTATCTCGCCTACGCCCTTCCCTTCTACGCGAAATTCTACGACATCAAGCACGTGCTTCTTTTAGGGCGCGTGACGGGCGGCAAGGGGGGCAATATCCTTCTCGATACCTGCAAGAAAGTGCTCGCGGAAGAATATCCCCAATTCAAGGACCTCGATATTTCCCTCCCCGACGAAAAGAACAGGCGGGTAGGGCAGAGCATCGCGGCGGCGTCGTTGCCCGCGAACGTGTGAGCGCCGCCCACTCGTCGGCGTGCGCAAAAAAATATAGACGAGGAGGAAGGGCGAGCGGCGTTTTTTCGCAGGTGTTCTTAGAGCGGGTGTTCTTAAAAGCGCGGACGGAAAAGAAAATTCTCGGGCGCTCTCGCTTCGCTTTTTCCTGAACGCCCTGAGGCGCAACGTCTTTTGGGGACGCGGAACGGCGGAACGGATTTGAAAAATTTGGTTTATAAGGCAGGAGGTAAATCGGAAGATATGAAAGTAATTATCGCAAAAGACTATGAGGAAATGAGCAAAAAGGCCTTCGAGGTGATGGCGGAAGTGGTGAAAACCAATCCCCGCGCCGTTCTGGGGCTGGCAACGGGGTCGACGCCCCTCGGACTTTATAAAAACATGATCGAGGACCACGAGAAAAACGGCACGAGCTATCGGCAAATCCATACCGTCAATCTCGACGAATACGCGGGGCTGGACGTTTCCAGCGATCAAAGTTACGTCTATTTCATGCGCCGCAACCTTTTCGATCATCTCGATATCGACCTCGAAAACACGAATATCGAAAACGGAAAGGCGGCGGACCGGCAGGCGGAGTGCGAGCGCTATAATAAGCTCCTCGAAAAGACGCAGCAGGACATTCAGGTGCTCGGCATCGGCTCTAACGGGCACATCGCCTTCAACGAGCCGGGGACGCCGTTCGGGAGCGTCACGCATATCGTGGATCTCGCGGAGAGCACCATTAGGGACAATTCGAGAATGTTCAGGAGCATCGACGAAGTGCCCCGTCAGGCGTTTACGATGGGACTGAAAAATATCATGAACGCGAAAAAGATTCTGATTTTGGCGAACGGCGCGAACAAGGCGAAAGCCGTTTACGGACTGGTTAAGGGCGAAGTGACGGAAAACGTGCCCGCCAGCGTTTTGCAGCTACATCCCGACTGTACGCTCGTCTGCGACGAGGCGGCGGCGAGTTTGCTATAAGCGCCTTTTAGGAGTCAAAAAAGGCGGGCGCTGCTTAAAAAGTTTTTTATCGAGGGGCGGAGGCGCCCCCGAGGAGGCAAAAATGAAGGCTTTTAAAAACGCCCTCGTATACGTCGAGGGCGAGGGAATAAAAAGGTACAATCTTATCTTCGACGGGAAGATCCAAAGTATCGGCGGCAACGCGGAAAGCGCGGACGTCATTTCGATTCCCGAAAACGCGACGGTCTTTCCCGGATTCATCGACGAACACATCCACGGCGCGGGCGGCGCGGACGCCATGGACGGCACCCTGTCCGCGCTCAAAACGATTGCGGATACCATCGCGGGCGAGGGCACGACGACGTTCCTCGCCACGACGATGACGCAGAGCCGGGAAAATATCCTCGCCGCGATGAAGGCGGTGAAGGAGTACCGCGAAGCGGCTCCTGAAACGGGCGCGAGGCTTCTCGGCGTCCATTTGGAAGGTCCCTTTATCGCCGCCGCTCACAAGGGCGCGCAGCCGCTGGAATACATCGTGAAGCCGAATATAGACGTATTCGACGAATATAACGCCGCAAGCGGCAACGCCATTAAGATCGTGACGCTCGCTCCCGAGGAAGAGGGCGCGCGGCAGCTCGTCGCGCATTTAAAGGAGCTCGGCGTCGTGCCGTCGATCGGGCATACGGGCGCGAAATGCGCCGATATACAAAACGCCGTGAAAGCGGGCGCTAAAAACGTCACGCACGCCTACAACGCGCAAAGCCCTCTGCACCATCGGGAGATCGGCACCGTCGGGAGCGCGCTCTTGTACGACGAACTCAACGCGGAACTCATCGCGGACACCATTCACGTTTCCGTGCCCGCCATTCAGTTGCTCGTCAAATGCAAACCCAAGGAGAAGCTGACGCTGATCACGGACGCCATACGCGCGAAAGGGCTTGCGGACGGCGAAAGCGAGCTGGGAGGTCAGGTCGTCATCGTCAAAAACGGCGAGGCGCGGCTGAAAGACGGCACTTTGGCGGGGAGCGTCCTGCGTATGAACCGCGCCGTGCAGAATCTCGTCGAAAAGGCGGGCGTGCCTCTGTTGCAGGCGGTGGATTACGCCACCATCAATCCCGCGAGATCGCTGGGCATCGACGGGGAGGCGGGCAGTATCCGCGTCGGCAAACGGGCGGATTTCGTCGTGCTCGACGATAAGTTCGACGTCTTGTATACCGTTCGGGACGGAAAGATCGTCTACCGCGCCTGAAAATCGCGGCAATTTAACATCGCTTACACCACATTTCCTCTTATTGAAAGATTATGGAGAAAGGCGCAGGGGCTTCCTTGCGTCTTTTTTCATGCGAAAAGGAGGGGACAGGTATGCGATCACGGACGGAGGCGTTCGGTTTCCCGAAAGTAAAAAAGACAAAAGGGAGCGCGGAAAAAATGTCTTGCGAAAAAAGTCGTGGCTTCGTCCGTCGGAAAAGAAAAGGAATTTTGCGATAAAGAAAAACGCCCCGGCGCAGGAGGGCGGCGGGGCGCGGCGGCAACAGAGAATGGGAATCGGGAAAGGAAAAGGAAAAAAGATCGGAAAGGGGCGAAAAGCCGCCTTTTGTGCGCCCATGCGGGGAGATAGGGGGAGATATACGGAGCGGGGAGATAGGGGGAGTTATGCGGGGCGCGAGTCTTAACTGTCAGCGGCGAAACACCGTTTCGCCGTCTTTTATCGTCCGTTCCACAACGATATCGCGGAGTTTTTCCGCGGGCGTGCGAAGCGGATTCCCGGAGAGAAGAACGAGATTTTCCCGTTTTCCCGCCGCGAGCGTTCCCGTCGTATTTTCCTCGAAATACTGATACGCGGCGTTTTCGGTCACGGCGCGCAAGGCGGGCAGGACGCCGATGCGTTCATTTTCGCCGAGGATCTTTCCGCTCTTCGTCCGCCGCTCCGCCGCGCACCAAATCGTTTCTAACATATCGGGCGAAACGACGGGCGCGTCCTGGTGAAGGGTGAAGCGGATTCCTTTTTTCAGCGCGGAACGGAGCGGACTGATGGCCGAGGCGCGTTCGAAACCGAAATTTTTGACGTGCACGTCCCCCCAATACAGTACGTGGGCGACGAAAAAGGAGGGCAAGATCCCCGCGCGTTTCAAATCGTCCAGCTGATCGACGCCCAAAAGCTGCGCGTGTATCATCACGGGACGGGTGGCGGGATCTCCGCAGGCAAGCTGCGCCCGAATGAATTTTTCCGCCGCCATATCGCCGTTGCAGTGCACGAGAAGCTGTAAGCCGCGCTCTTTGGAAAAGCGCACGTTTTCCACAAGTTCGCTTTCGGAAATGGAAGGATAGCCGCAGTAGCCGTCCTTTTCGGGCGCGCCGTTTTCATTGAGATAAGGGGTGCGCATCCAAGCCGTTCTGCCCTGCGGCGATCCGTCGGAAATGAGTTTGACGCCGCCGATTTTGAAGTTTTTGTCATAGGCTTTTAAGCTGGCGGGAAAGGCGGTTTCGTACGCTTTAAAGTCCTGTAACGCGGGATAGGCGACCACGTCCGCGCGCAGGCGGTTGCCTTGCGTCAGCGCCTGATAAAGCGGCAGAAGTTCCTTGACCGCCAG